>RCNB010002608.1_pt1 | contig 11005 bp, 11 predicted proteins | sample 2041321 | NCBI WGS metagenome assembly RCNB01 (sample SAMN09708232, study PRJNA481090) | Marine sediment metagenome, whole genome shotgun sequencing project.
TTTGCCATCCCTCCAAATAGGAGGGGTGGCATGTTGTAGATATATTTTATTGTCAGTGAATTGTTGTTTAACAACAGAGGAAGATTATTGGTATGGCTGAAGAAATGCAAACTAACGCAATGATGAAATCGGAATTGATCGAACGTATTGCACGTAAGCAGAGTCATCTCGCATACAAGGATGTTGAACTGGCGGTTAAAGGCATGCTGGAACAGATGAGTAATTCACTAGCCAGTGGTGAGCGGATTGAAATACGCGGTTTTGGCAGTTTCTCGCTGCATTACCGTCCACCTCGTGCAGGTCGCAATCCAAAAACAGGTGGTTCGGTTGCCTTACCTGGTAAACATGTACCACATTTTAAACCTGGTAAATCGTTGCGCGAACGGGTAAATAATATCTCCTGATATTAAAACAGGATTGAATTTCTTGTGAAAAGAATAGGCTTTATCCTGGTGGCCATCGCAGCCATTGTGGTTGGGCTGCTGGTTGGCACGCTTAATTCGGATCTTGTTCAACTGGATCTTCTTTGGGTTCAGTTTGAACTCTCCCTCGGTCTGGTGATTTTGCTGGGCTTTTCACTGGGCGTACTAACGGGTTTGAGCATGTTGTACCTCGCCCGTGTCCTGCCGTTAAGGCTTCAGTTACGCAAAGCCCGGGCCGCACTACCAAAAGCAGAGAACCCTGGCGATCAAGATACCCCTGGTATAAGCCAACCTGATGATTGAAGTCCTGTTGCTCGCTCTGATTCCGGCGACAGCCTGGGCGACCTGGATCATCGCTAAAAGCACTACCTCCCGTGGGGAGCGCAAACGAAATCGTAATTTTAGCAGTCGCTATTTTCAGGGACTCAATTACCTGCTGGATGAGCAACCCGATAAGGCAATCGCTGTATTTATCGAAATGGCAGAGGTCACTGCCGATACCGTAGAGACGCATCTTGCATTGGGCAGTCTGTTCCGGCGCCGCGGTGAGGTTGAGCGGGCGATTAGAGTTCACCAGAACATTATTTCAAAACCGGGTCTGGATGAGTCTCAGAAAACCCGTGCATTACTTGAATTGGGTGAGGACTATATGCGCGCAGGTCTGTTTGACCGTGCTGAGAACCTGTTCAATGAATTGATTGAGCGTGAATCACATGCACCTTCCGCCCTACGGCATCTGCTTGATATTTACCAGCAGGAAAAAGATTGGGAAAAGGCCTTGCAGCAAGCCATACAGCTCGAAGCCGTGACGGATGAGAAAATGGGTCTGGTCATGGCCCATTTTTGCTGTGAAATGGCGGAAATTGACCTACAGGAAAATAAACCTGCTGCTGCCAGAAAACACTTGCGTAAGGCCAGGCGTTATTTTCCAGAGAGCATCAGAGCAAGGTTCATTCTTGCACGAATTGCCGGCCAACAGGAGATGTACTCCGAGGCTCTGGATGTATATGAAGAAATTGCAGAGATGGACATGGAGTACATCCATGACATTCTGCCATCGTACCTGGCTTGTGCTCAAAAAGCGGAAGAGTTTCCCCGGGCCCTGGCAATCATGGAAAGCTGGACCGAAAATTACGATGGCATCAGCCTGCTATTGTCACGGACGGATGTGATCCGGGAAGAACAGGGCCTGGAAGCCGCGACCCGCTACCTGGCTGAGGCGCTGACCCTGCGGCCATCGGTCAAAGGACTGGATCACCTGATAGAGCTGAAGCTCGAAGGTGGTCCGGAAACAGAGTCTGGTGATGAGATTCTGCGTGCAGTCGCACAGAAATTACTGGCCCGACAACCATCCTACCGCTGCACGCATTGCGGCTATGCAGGGCATAGTCATCATTGGCAATGTCCCAGTTGCAAGAACTGGAGTACGACGCGAATTATCCGCGGTGTCCTGGGTGAATAAACCGTGACCCTGTGGGTAGCAGTTAGTTTGTTCGCAGGTATTTTGAGCTTTTTCAGTTGTACCATGGCCACGGCAATGGCTGAAAAGTCGGGCATGATCGCCCAGCCGGGTGAACGTCAAAGCCACGAGCTTGCAACGCCTACCGGTGGTGGGCTGGGTTTGATATTCAGCATCGTGGTGACAACAGTTTGCTTGCAATTGGTCATTCCCCTGGCTGACTTCTGGTGGCAGAACATGCTTCCTGGTGTCGTTTTGCTTGCAGTTGTCGGTTGGCGTGATGATAAATTTCCGGTTTCTTCAATAATTCGTTTATTGGTTCAGCTTGCAGTCAGTCTTTGGCTGTTAGGCTTCGGCTGGTCGGAATTTTCATTGAAGAATATGGGTCTGCTAGCAGTCACTACTGTGGCAATGGTCTGGATGATGAACCTGTATAACTTCATGGATGGTAGCAATGGCATGGCAGGCTTTCAGGGAGTGTTTGCAGGCATGACAATGGCAGTTTTCTTTCAAATTGGTGAGCAGCATACGATGGCTCTTGTCGCTTTGGTTGTTGCAGCTGCCTGTGCGGGTTTCCTGCCGTTAAATTTCCCCCATGCACGCGTGTTTATGGGTGATGTGGCCAGTGTTCCCCTAGGTTTTATATTTGCTTCCCTGAGTGTTTTTGGGGTTATGACGGGTAGCTTGAATTTGCCTGTGGTAATTCTGATCATGTCTGTGTTTATTGTTGATGCAACACTGACGTTGCTTTCGAGGGTATTGTGTGGAGAGCGGTGGTATACTGCGCACGCCCAACACGTTTACCAACGGTTGATCGCCCAGGGATGGTCGCATCGCCAGGTTTTGCTGATTTATCAATCCGTTAACGTGATTGTGGTGCTGCCAGCCCTGGTGCTGCTAGGAATATATCCGCAATATGCCACAGTGACAGTAGGATTAACCTTGATTTTACTCGGAACATGCTGGCATATCGCAAAGTGGAGGCTTGGCATGATTGCCAAAGTGCAAATGAAATGACAAGAATAATCGAATTCATTCGCCACCCTCGTGCGGCTGTCATTGTGCATGATTTTTGTATGGTCGTGGTTGCGTGGTTTGCTGCAGTCTGGTTGATGGAAAGTACCTCCGCGCATCCCCTCGGTAATAATATTTCTACACTGACAGGTTTGCTTATTGTTCTTGCGCTGCAGGGCAGTGTGCTGTGGGCAACAGGTCTGTACAAGGGACTTTGGCGTTTCGCCAGTTTTCAGGACATGTGGAACATCGCCCGTGCAAGTGCCTTTGGCACGATCGCGATCATGGCGGTAATGGCCCTGGCACAAGGTACAGCAATCTCTCAGTGGATGCCAACAGCCTTGATTTACCCGGTATTACTGTTTGTGCTGTTGGGTTTGCCAAGGATGTGTTACCGGTTTTGGAAGGACTCACAGGTATCGATTTCAACATCCGATAAGGGCTTCAAGCGGGTCCTGATTCTGGGCGCGGGACGTTCCGGCGCCATGCTTGAAAGGGAATTGCGGCGGCGCGGAGGCTTCGATGTGGTCGGCTTCCTGGATGACGACAGACGCTTGCGTGGGGCGCAAGTCCATGGTGTTCCAGTGCTAGGAGCCATCGACCAATTGCCACGGGTTGGTTCAAATTACCAGGCCGAATTGGCCATCATTGCGATGCCCTCAGCGAGTAATCAACAAATGCAACGTATCGTTGAGATTTGTGAACTCAGCGAATTTGAATTTCGTACACTGCCAACCTTGCAGGACCTTGGCTCTCAGGCAACCAATATCGGTGACCTGAAACGGGTGGTTATTGATGACCTGTTAGGCCGTGATCCAGTGTCATTGGAGTGGGAGTCCATACGCGAAGTCCTGGTAGGCAAACGTGTGATGATTACCGGTGGTGGGGGTTCAATTGGCTCAGAACTCTGTCGTCAGATCGCCCGTCTGAACCCGGTTGAATTGATTGTCATAGATCATAGTGAATATTCCCTATACAAGATTGATCACGAGTTACGCAGTGATTACCACGACCTGTTATTTTATTCGGTGCTCGGTGACATCTGCGATCCTGCGACGGTCGAAAAGGTCATTGGCGATTACAAACCGGATGTGGTGTTTCATGCGGCAGCTTATAAACATCTGCCGATATTGCAGACACAGATTCGCGAAGCATTCCGAAATAATGTCTATGGAACCATGCGTGTGGCCGAAGCGGCAGAGCGTCATGGCGTCGGTACCTTCGTATTGATCTCGACCGATAAGGCCGTTAACCCGGCCAATATCATGGGTGCAACCAAACGTGTTGCTGAGATGTATTGTCAGAACATGAATGCCCGTTCGCAAACACGCTTCATAACGGTCCGGTTCGGCAACGTATTGAATTCAAATGGCAGTGTGGTGCCGTTATTCCAGGAACAGATTGCCAAAGGTGGTCCGGTGACTGTAACCCATCCGGAAATATCCCGTTATTTCATGACCATTTCCGAGGCCAGCCAGTTGATCATGCAGGCCGCTGTACTGGGCAGTGGTGGAGAAATCTATGTGCTGGATATGGGTGAACCGGTCAATATTACCTACCTGGCGGAGCACCTGATTCGTCTTGCTGGCAAGGAGCCTGGACAGGATATCGAGATTATTTATACCGGTCTGCGTCCCGGTGAAAAGTTGTTCGAGCAGTTATTTCATGAACTTGAGCCCTATGAACAGACATCACACGAAAAAATCCTGCTGGCGCACCCGCGCGTGGCCGACTGGGATGAGTTACGTGCAGAGTTGAGAGGGTCTGAGCTGGCCGTCAGGCGTTACGATACCAAATACCTCAAAAAGGCACTGGTACGTCTTGTACCGGAGCTGGCTAAATCCGGTTTCAATACGGAACCGGCAAAAGTTATCCCAATCTATAAAAGCAGTTAAGGAAGCCCTGACTGTCCATGTCTGATTATGCACTTGAACATGCTGATCTACGTGAAGATTTGCTGGCGTATTTTGAATCGGTGATAGGTTCGCCGGGCAGATGACTGTACGCCCCCAATGCGATTGGCCTGAAGGTGAAGTTGTTTGTTTCAAACACACTTCAGAGGTGTTGCAGGACAATATCTGGTCTGATCCTTCAAAACGGGATTTTCACGTTTATTTGCCGCCAGGTTATTCCGAGTCAGGAAGTGCCTATGTCGCCTTGTGGGATTTCGCCGCATTCACCAATGCTGGCCCCGGTCATTTGAACTGGAGAAACCAGGGTGAAAACCTGCCGCAACGTTTGGACCGATTAATTGGCAGTGGCGTCATGCCGCCAGTAGTCGTACCAATGCCGGATTGTTATAGCTCGTTGGGTGGCAATCAATACGTGAACTCTAGTGCTGTCGGTCGTTATGCCGACTACGTGGTGGAGGAGTTGGTGCCGTTTCTGTCAGAACGGGTCAATGTCATTGACGGTCGGGATGGTCGCGGTGTATTCGGAAAATCATCAGGTGGATATGGTGCGCTGGTGCATGCTATGTATTACCCGGAAACCTGGGGAGGACTGGCATCACATGCAGGTGATATTGGTTTTGAATGGGTATACCGGCCTGATTTCCCCCGTGCAGCAGCTGTTTTGTCAGGGTTGGGTGGCGATCCTTATCGTTTTCTGAAAAACTTCTGGCTTAAGAAATCACCGGGTTCACCGGATTACTCCACTCTCCTTACTTTGGCTATGGCAGCCAGTTATGACCCTGGTGAGAGTCCGGAGTCTGCTATTCAATTACCATTTGATCTGCATACCTGCGAGCTGGACGAGTTTCGCTGGAGTCGTTGGTTACGCCATGACCCCTTGAATTTGTTCGAATCATATGCAGCGGAACTCGCGTCGTTAAAACTACTCTATATCGACGTTGGAAGCCGAGACCAGTACAACATTCAGTATGGAACACGTGCCTTTATTAAACGCCTTGAAAAACTGGGTATTGATCACCATTTTGATGAGTTCGATGGCACTCATTCAGGTATGGACTGGCGGTTGGATATTTCGTTGCCAATGCTTGCCAAAGCCCTGTATTGAGATGCCTGTCAGGCCAATAACCCTATTGATAATTGGAATATAAATGATTGAGATTACAGAAAGTGCCCAGGAATACTTTGGAAGATTGATTGCACAGCAGGAAATGGATGATATCGGTTTGCTTTTAACCGTTCTCAAACCGGGAACAGCGCTTGCCTCCTGTGATCTGCAGTTCCACGTTCCGGGTCAATCCGGCGGGAAGGAACTCGAGTTCAACTATGACCAGTTTAATTTATATGTTTCCGCTGGCAGCGAAGAATGGCTTGAAAAGGCAAAAATAGATTTTGAAACAACCGATGCCGGTGGTCAGCTAAGCATCAAGGCACCGGGTATCAAGGGCAAAAAGCCAGACGAAATGGCGGATTTGGCCGAAAAAATTGCCTGGGTTCTGGAAGGGGAAATCAATCCTGGTCTGGCCGGTCACGGTGGCATGGTTTCGCTGGAGCAGATAACACCAGATAATGAAGTTGTATTACGCTTTGGCGGTGGTTGTCACGGATGCGGTATGGTCAATGAGACCCTGCAAGGTGGTATTGAAAAGACACTTAAAGAGTACTTCCCGGAAATTACCGCTGTGATTGATGCCACTGATCACGATAGTGGTGAGAATCCGTACTACAAGTAATCCTGAATGGTGGACATTCATGTCCACCATTCAATGCTTATTTATCCTTAATTTCTACCAATCCTGACTGACTCGCATACCAGGCCGTGATGTCTTTTATATCTGCATCACTGAGGTTTGCGGCAAACCCATTCATGATGGCATTCTGGCGGCTACCGTCACGGAAACCTTGCAGCGTCTTGATCAGGTAGGACTGCTGCTGTCCACCAAGGTTGGGGTAAATCGGTTGAGTGCTCTGGCCAGCGGGGCCATGACAGGCGTGGCAAACTGCAGATTTGTTCTTTCCTTCAGCGGCATTGCCGGCTGAATATGCCATGGCAGGAATCAATGAGAGAAGGGTGACGGCTAATGTTGATTGGAATCTGTTCATTTTATTCAGCACCCGAATTTTTTGTTTGTCCAGCAAGATATACAGCGATATCTTCAATATCCTGATCTGAAAGTGCTTCAGCTTGAAGGTTCATGGTTTTATGTTGGCGTTCGCCGGATTTGAACCCCTGCAATGCGATAACCAGGTATTCCTTGTTTTGCCCACCGATTCGGGGAACATGATAAGTCGGGTAGGTATTGTTATAACCGACAATTCCATGACAACCGGAGCAGGTATAGGCCTTTATCTTGCCAGCCTTGTAGTCCCCTGCAGCGATTGCATTGATGGATACCAGGGACAATAGCAAAGTAAGCAGAATTTTTTTAATATGCATATGAGTGATCACAGTGGGTAATTATTGTTAGCGGGCGATTATACCCACAGAATACACGTAAACCAATAATCACTACAAGATTAACAAAAAGAATTGCTTACAGTTTTCCGCATAGTTCCGGTATAAGCGTAAAATTCTTCAAGGCCGATAATGTTGCCGGAGCCTTTTTGCCGATATAACCTGAAAGTGATTTAATTGCTACGTTCGGGATGGTATACCGCGTGATAAATTCGACTTTCAAGCCGCCCTGGCCCGGTTCGGTATTCAAGCTCGAAAGAATCGTATCTGCAGCACCTTCATTGGGGTTCATGATCCTTAGTCTTGGGATCAGAGGCTGCAAAGCCTTCTCAAACTGGGCGGCCTGATAGCCATAGTGTGTACAGCCGAGGAAGGCCATCACATTTTCAGGTGTACGATCGAATTGTTTCAGAGCAGCGGGTACAAAATTTCTCAACAGGCTGGCTGTAAGCTGCCCGCTGCCATCATTGGAAATGGCATCCGGCAGACCGGGGCAGGCCTGTTCGGCAACCTGGTTTGCCGGGACGCCGTGTACCTTTAAGCGTTTGCTATAAACGGCTTCTTCGACAGTGGTCGGTGTTGCAAAAATGATAAATGTGATGCCATTGTCACGTTCATATGCAGCCAGCATTTCACGCACACCGGTATCAACTATACCCTCGATAGGAATATGCCTGTGGTGATCGAAATACGGATCCTGGTAAAGCACACTCAGCGTGTTGCAGGCAATAAAAAGTAGATCCGGTTGATACCTTTCCTGGACACTGTGCAGGAACCGGTCAAAGGCCTGGAGCTTGGTTTGACGGTCCGGCATGGAATTGTAGGCGTAATCATCTTCAATCGCGGCGTTCAGGTAGAGTAGCTCAACGTCTGCCTGAATGGGCGAACGGCGTAGCTTCGCCTCAACTTCAGCACAAACTGACAATCCACCGACGCCGGAGTCTGTAATACCTATTCTCAATTCAAAGAACCTCTGATTCGTAGTCGCCCGTAATAAGCTTGAACAGGACGGGTATATACGAGGTTATCATGTCAGCGAGGTATACCCAACTCCCGGCGAATCCCAAAAGAATCCTGTAAGACCAGTGCCAATCGATCGCCGCGACACGTGTACCTGCCCTCTGAGACTCGCCACAAGTACGTCCGTGTAGGCTCTTCAAAAACATCCGTGTTTTTGGAGGTCTCAGACGGCAGGTACACATATCCCGGCTTGGTTTGGGTGGATTCTTTCAGAAGCCCATCAACAGAAGTCTCGCGATCGGGTTGTTAACCCTTTCATCAATTCACCAAAATCATGTACCTGCCGGGCAATCAGGTGATACACCTCACCGTCGCTTTCCATTACGCCATCCACGGCGATCAGTGATGCATTGAGAACGATGCTGCGTTGGCGCTCCCACAGGCGTTGCCAGATCACCACGTTGACGTGTCCGGTTTCGTCCTCAAGGGTCAGGAAGATGGTGCCATTGGCGGTCATGGGGCGTTGTCGCATGGTGATCAGGCCACAGGCACGGGTATGGCTGCCATGCTTCAGATTAAGCAGTTGCTGAGCTGTTATAACCCGACGTTGACGTAACTGTTTACGGATCATTGCTAGAGGATGACGTCCCAGGGTCAGTCCTGTGGCAGCATAATCTGCCCGCAGGTCATCGGCTTCTGAAGCGGGACGGATGGCGGTAGCATCATCTTTGCGGGCGATACCCTGGAGTAAATCCGCAGGTTGCTTCTCTATTGCGGCCACTTGCCAGCGGGCACGGTGACGGTGGCCGGCAATTCCTTTGAGTGCAGCGGCTTCAGCCAGCGCGGCCAGTTCACGCTGGTTCAATTGTGCGCGGGTACATAAATCCTGTACATTGCTGAAAGAGGCACGGGTGCGGGCATCGTTGATACGCCCAGCAGCCTGCCGTCCCAGGCCTTTGATCAAACGCAGGCCGAGACGAAGCACGGGTATATTGTCGGGACCATGTTCAAGTGCACAATCCCAGTTACTGTAGCGGACATCTGCGGGTAGTACTGTTACACCATGACGGCGTGCATCCTGTACCAGTTGTGCAGGTTGATAAAATCCCATGGGTTGTGAATTGAGTAGAGCGCAGGTGAAGGCCGCGGGATGATGGCATTTCAACCATGCAGAGACATACACCAGTAGTGAAAAACTGGCAGCGTGTGATTCCGGAAATCCATACTCTCCAAAACCCTTGATCTGTTCAAATATCTGTTCTGCAAAGCTACGTTGATAACCCCGCTCCAGCATGCCGTTGATCAACCGCATACGCATGTGTTCCATACCGCCACGCCGCGCCCATGCGGCCATTGAGCGACGTAGTGCATCGGCTTCCGAGCCACTGAAACCGGCTGCCACCATGGCAATTTGCATGACCTGTTCCTGGAAAATCGGTACACCCAGTGTGCGCTGCAGTACCTTGCGTAACGGCTCCGACGGATATTCGACCGGTTCCAGTCCACGCCGGCGTTGCAGGTACGGGTGCACCATATTGCCCTGTATGGGACCGGGTCTGACAATGGCTACTTCGATGACCAGGTCATAGAAACAGGCGGGTTTTAAACGTGGCAACATGGCCATTTGGGCGCGCGATTCGATCTGGAATACACCGATGGTGTCAGCCTTCTGGATCATGTTGTAAGTTTCAGTGTCTTCAGCCGGTACATCAGCAAGACCCATGTCAGTAGCGTAAAAATCATTCACCAGGTCCAGGCAGCGGTGAATGGCGGTCAGCATACCCAGTGCCAGGCAGTCCACTTTAAGCAGACCCAGGGTCTCCAGGTCATCCTTGTCCCACTGGATAACAGTACGTTCCGCCATAGAAGCATTTTCCACGGGTACCAGTGAGGCCAGCGTATTTTCGGAAATTACAAAACCACCTACGTGTTGAGACAGGTGACGGGGAAAACCGATCAGGCTTTGCACCAGGTACAGCAACTGGCGGACTTTGAGGTTGTCTGCAGCAAAGCCCTGTTCTGCAAGTCGTTGGGAAAAGCGCGCCGGCTCATCCCACCACGACATGTTACGTGCCAACTGGTCAACCTGGCCGTGACTGAAGCCCAGTGCCTTGCCAACATCGCGGATTGCACTGCGTGGCCGGTAGCTGATGACGGTAGCCGCCAGCGCGGCCCGCTCGCGGCCATATTTCCGGTAGATGTACTGGATCACCTCTTCGCGGCGCTCATGTTCGAAATCGACATCAATATCCGGTGGCTCATCACGCTCACGGGAGATAAATCGCGCGAACAGCATATTCATGCGGGCCGGATCCACCTCGGTAATACCCAGGCAATAACAGACCGCGGAATTTGCCGCGGAACCACGACCCTGGCAGAGGATGTCCTGGCTGCGCGCAAACTGGACAATGTCGTGTACGGTCAGGAAATAGGACTCGTAGTGTAGTTCGGAGATCAGTTTCAGCTCACCTTCAATCTGCTGCCGTAGTTTCCCGTCAATACCGGATGGCCAGCGTTGCCTGATACCGGCTTCGGTCAGGTCCCGCAAATGGGCAGTACTGCTCATGTCTTGTGGTACCACTTCACGTGGGTACCGGTAGCGCAATTGACCTAAATTAAAATGACAGCGTTGAGCAATCCGAACTGATTCATCCAATAATTCCTGACGGTACAGAGCATCCAGGCAACGGCGGCTACGCAAGTGTCGTTCGCCGGAGGGCAGGGAGGATCACCGTCCGAGAATGAGCGATCTGCGTGAGAGTGGAAGTATCGAACAGGATGCCGA
>RCNB010002610.1_pt1 | contig 11003 bp, 15 predicted proteins | sample 2041321 | NCBI WGS metagenome assembly RCNB01 (sample SAMN09708232, study PRJNA481090) | Marine sediment metagenome, whole genome shotgun sequencing project.
CGCCACCCGTATCACCCTCAGAAACGTCCTCGATATACTGGGCATCGATGCGCCTGAGCGTATGTAACACTAGAAAGAGGCTAGCTCCCCTAGCTTTTTCATGTCCTTCTCAAGCTCACCCAGCAGGTGCCTGCGGTAGATCGCCGCAGCCGGGTGATAGAGGGGAAACATCTTGGTCCTCCCCCAAGGCGCATCTATCTCGAAGACTCTGCCGTGGACGTCGCCGATGACCTGTTTCTCTAACCCAAACCGTTCCTGGAAGTACGATAACGAGCTGTTTCCCATGGGGGCGATCACCTGGGGTTTGATGATCTCAAGCTGCTCCATCATGTAGCCCTCGCACTGGGCAACCTCGCTCTTTTTTGGCCTCCTGTTCTTCGGGGGCCTGCACTTTATTATGTTCCCGATGAAGACATCATCCCGCGCCAGGCCGGTGGCGGCGAGAAGACTGTCCAGCAGCTTACCCGCTGAACCGACGAAGGGCAAACCTGACTCATCCTCCTTCCTCCCGGGGGCCTCACCAACCAGAACTATCTTCGCGTCAAGGGTTCCCGCCCCCATGACCACATTATTCCTTATCTGCGACAACTCGCAGTGGGTGCAGCTCCTTACCTGGGCCGTGATCTGGTTCATGCTCTCGGTCTTTGCACGGTCCTCGGATCTATACATCACACCGCTTCCTTTTCCTGCAGCTCCCTGAACTGGGCCTCGGTCAACCCGAGGATCCTGTTCAGAACCTCGAACGTGTTACCACCCAGACTCGGGGCGGGGCCCCTGGGCCTCGGGTCGGTCATGGACATCTTGATTGGGTTGCCCTGCACCTTCACTGTGCCCAAACCGGGTTGTTCAAGGTCAAGCACCATTTTCCTGTTCCCGACTATGTGGGGGTCCTCAGATACCTCCTTGATGTCATATATCGGGCAGCCAGGTATCCCGTGCTCAGTCATGATGTCAACGACCTCTTTCTTGGTCTTTTCCGCAGTCCACTCCTCGATCATCTCCTTCAGCGGGGCATGGTTCTTGACCCTATCAGGGTTAGATTTGAACCTTGGATCGTCACTCAGGTCTAGCCCGGTTGCCTTCATGAACCTTGCCCAGAGGCTGTCGTTCGCGATGGCGATGACTGCCCATCCATCTTTTGTTTTGAAAGTGTCGTAGGGGTAAATGAACTCGTACCTGTTGCCGATACGCTCGGGTACCTGGTCATTGACGTAGTACATCTGGGGGATGTTCTCGAGGGACGCGAAGACGCTGTCCACCAGGGATACATCAACCAGCTGCCCCTTTCCCGTCTGATCCCTCACCTTGAGGGCACCAAGAATACCGATGGTGCAGAAGAGGCTGCTGAGTATGTCCCCTATCGCCGTACCAGACCTCGTCGGCGGGCCTCCAGGCCACCCAGTGATGCTGAGAAGACCTCCCATTGCTTGACCTATTATATCGTATCCAGGTCGGGTCTTGTAAGGGCCGGTCTGCCCGAAGCCTGAGATGGCCGCGTAGATGAGTCCCGGGTTGATCTTGGAAAGCTCATCGTATCCCAGCCCGAGCCTGTCCATTGTGCCCGGCCTGAAGTTCTCAAGGAGGATATCGCATTCCCTGACAAGGCCCCTGAACACCTCCTTTCCCTCATCGGTCTTCAGGTTCAGCGTGATGCTCTTCTTTCCCCTGTTGAGGTTCACGTAGTACATGCTCTCATCACCTATGAAGGGAGGGAATTGCCTGCTATCGTCACCCCTCCCCGGAATCTCGAGCTTGATGACCTCAGCCCCCATATCTGCGAGTAACATACCTGTGAATGGTCCTGCCAGGACCCTGCTCATATCAAGGACCCTGACGCCCAGAAAAGCATCGGATTTAATCATGGACTACATGGATTGCCATGATGTAATAAAATCTTAGTTGAAAAAGGGGAAGATTAGTCTAGGGACATTTACAGCCACGTAGACCGCTGGAACCTCCCTCGCGACGGTCAGGACTGAGCCCTCGCTTGGTCTGACTTCGATTCTGAACGCGTGCGCCCGCTGGGTAACGTTATAACCCGTCGAGCTAGTCCATTATTGAAGCCCATGAGTGAACCACAACCCGCCTTCAAGCTGTGGCTGGAGACCGAGGATGGTTACGTATTCGGTCCGGGGGTCTACAATCTCCTCATCGCCATCGAGAGGACGGGGACGCTCAAGGAGGCAAGCCAGCAGTTAGGCATGAGCTACAGGTACGCCTGGGGGCTCATCAAGAAGGCGGAGGAGAAACTGGGGGAATCCCTCATAGTGGCATCGAAGGGGGGCAGGCTCGGTGGAGGCAGCTCCACTATTACTGAGACGGGAGCCAAATACATCAAGGACTTTGAGCGGATTCAGGATCAGCTGCATGAGTTCAGGGACTCACTCAGGGCCGAGGGAACAGTCTTGAGAATTGATGGAAATGAAGTGGTTGTTTCATTTGATTCCAATGTCTTTCTTGTCAAGGGCGATAAGGTTAGATTGACCAAGGCCTAGGCCAGTGCGCAGTTCTCCAGAATGGCTAGGAAGGGATCAAACCTCGACTTTAACCCGGTTCCATCCTCAGTTATCTTGTAACACTGCTTCACCTCATCTGACATTTCTGGGCACTTTATGATGTATCCCAGTTTATGCAAGTCGTTGAGGTGGTGATACACGTTCCTGATATCGCTGTCATTTATGTAGACGTAAAAATTGGTCTTGAGGCACAGCCAAATGTTGTATCCATAGCTCTTTTTACCAAGCTGTTGGTGCGTGTAAATGACTGCCAGAATCTTCATTTTGGTCGCCCCGCACGTTCCTTTTGGTTTCGGCATTCAGCTTGTCCTCGAAATACTTAAATAAAGATCACCAAATTTATAATTTACGTATTGGTAAATTATCCATACTGCATTTTATAAAAATAAGAGTGTTAGATGTGAGCAGACTGCAAAAGGAAAACAAGGATCGATGTCCAAGATGTGGGGGCGCTGATTTCGTCAGTGACTACCAGAACGGTGAGGTAGTGTGCTCAAACTGTGGGCTTGTGATAGAGGAAGACCAGATAAACATGGGTCCCGAGTGGCGTGCGTTCACCCTCCTTGAGAGAAACAGCCGTCAAAGGACGGGGCTCGGCATGAGTTACACCCTCTACGACAAGGGGCTGTCCACGGTGTTCAAGGGCGACAGGGACGCCAACGGCAACAGGCTCAAGGACGAGACCCGCATCAAGATGGATAGACTCCGAAGGTACGACAACCGAAGCAAGTTCGATGAGACATGGAGAAGGAACCTTAGCATAGCCATGGCCGAGCTTGACAGGATGACAGCGGCGCTACACCTACCCAAAAGCATCAAGGAGCAGGCCGCCATCCTCTACCGCAAGGCATTAAAGATGGACCTCATCAGGGGCAGGAGCATCGACGCCTTTGTGGCGGCAACAATCTACGCCGCGTGCAGAAAGAATGCCGTACCGAGGCCCCTCAAAGAGATCTCAAAGCTATCGCCCAGGGAGCACGGGGAGATCGCCCGGACATATAGGCTTCTCCTCAAGGAGATGAACCTGAAGATGCCCATTGATGGACCAATGAAGTTCATCCCCAGCATCGCGGCCAAGCTTAATCTGCGCAGAGATACCGAGCAACTGGCAGTTGAGATCCTTAGGCAGGCAAGAAATAGGAACGGGCTCAGCGGAAAGGATCCAAGGGGTTTGGCTGCGGCGGCGCTTTACATGGCGTGCATACGGAATGATGACAAGCGCATCCAGAAGGATGTGGCAGCTGCGGCCGGGACCACTGAGGTCACCCTTAGAAACAGGCTTCGTGGGCTCGAGAAAACCCTGAAAACGGTAGAACCTGTGAGAACGCCCGAGATCACAAGTCCTCCCCATAGTCCCTAATTTATTACCCACAATTCCCATTAATCATGAGTCGAGCTGATGTTATGGACAAGCTAGCAGGATTGGAGGAAGCTTTCAAGAAGGCCAAGGTAATTTTCATGACCACCTACGGCGAGAAGGAGAACACTCGCCAGATGACCAACTATAACATGAACCCATATGATACCATATGGTTCCCAACCGAGAGGGACACCAAAAAGGTCAGGGACATCGAGAAGAACAACGCGATAACGTTGACTTTCCCTGGGGCAAACCGTGGTGAGTTCTATGAGATCGAGGGCGAGGCCAGTTTCGCTTCAGACGAGGAGGTGACGGCAAAGTGGGAGTGGTGGTGGCTCTACTGGCACCCTTCCCAGAAGGATAAATTCTGGTTCCCGCGGGAATATGATGAGCGCAGGGTTATCATTAACGTTAAGCCAGTCGAGGCAAAGCTGGTTAAACGCTAATTTTATCCGATATTTTATGTAAAATATTTTTTTTCTTAACCAAGTTTATATTTATAACCCACTAGAGCAAACTTGTAAACGAAGCATTTATTGAGTATGTAGTTTTAGAAAGAGGATTGAAGATGCGAGAGTTTCAAGTAAAAATTGATGAGGACCTTTTCAATTACCTAGAGTTCCTTGAACGTACACTCTTCATCAGAAATAAAAACGAGGCACTCCAAAGAGCGCTATTATTGTATAAAAAACTCTCAATGCATGACTGGCTCCCGGAAATCTACCGCATCGGAGAAAACCGGGTTATCATTATGGACCGGGGTATGCTCCTTGACTTATTCGAATCTCTCTCAGAGGTAGAAATCTATAGAGTGGGAAGCTCAACGGCTCTCAAGAGAAAGGTTCTCAAATCAGAGTTCAGAGACATTAATCTCACCCAGAAAGGAAACTGGCCGCTTGTACTCAACGAACTGCATAACCTGGGTTGGGGCACATTCGAGCACATTGAAGATGAAATAAAGGTCGAAAACTCCGCGGTTCCCTCAGCGTATCTACGTGGCTACTTAGAAACAATGTTCAAGGTTGTTCTGGAGGAACACCATACCAAAATTGACGATCTGGTAATCTTCCGAGTAACAAAGACCAAACTAGATACCTGGCTTTAGAGGCCAGTCCAAGGACACCGCTTGTAGGGACCTATTATAATCGTGACTACTGTGCCAAGGATGCCTTCAAGCGCTAGCTCTGTTTCTAAGAACTTGTTTAGGTCCTCCATTTGCTCAAAGATTACTTCCATAAGAAGGTCTACATCACCGCTTGTCCTGTAGAGTACGTGTACGTCTGGGTTGTGCTCTATTGCTTTAACGATGTCAGTTATTTTGGTTGGTTGCACTTTTAGTCCAATGAATGCTTTAATGGCCCTTCCTAATTTGTGATAGTCCATTATCACCGTGAACTTTTTTATTATGCCATTTTCTTTGAGTTTGTCAATTCTGTTTTTTACAGTTGCCTCGCTTACTCCAGCCTCTGATGCGATGTGTTTGTAGGTACACCGCGCATCTTCTGTTAGACATCTCACGATCTTGAGGTCTAGAATATCCATTGACATTGATACTTATGATATAATAGTGGCTTAAAATGTTTAGGTTTCTTTAATGAAACTGTGGGTTTCCTCAATATTATTTGTGTATTATTAAGAAAAATTAAAGAGATTTTTTCACCTTTACGTAATGAACATAAACGTTGTAATATTGAGGGACATTATATGGCTGAATTAGCATAATTAGGTATGAGGTGAAAACATTGATTAAAGAAATCATCAATATATACACAATGTGTTGAAGAAAACCGGTATATAATGGACAATATGTCACATTTCTTAATGGAATTTTGTATATATTGTTAGTGTTGTAGATACTATTGTGACCAAAATGGAAGCAGTAAACAAAATTCCCGTATCTCTATACAAGACCTTATCCGACAAGTTAGTCTCGATAATCCTCGATGCAAAAAATCGAGACGCAATCTCAAGTGAGAGCACTAAGAAGATCATATACCTCTGGAGACAAGACCAGTTAGCATCTCCTACCGGAATTGAGACTCTACTCAGCGCCGGAATTAACGTTGATCAATCAGCTGTCGAAACTATACTAGACAACCTGGGATTACAAGAAGTTGCAGTTTCGATGAAATCTCTATAATATTTATTTATTCCCTTTTATTAGTATATTGGAGACTGATCGACAATGGTGACAAGTTACACACTCGCGAGGGTTGAACCGGCAAAAGATCTGAACGTCTATGATTTAGTGAAAAAGTTACCCGGAGTAAAAGAAGTGATCACAACCTATGGCGAGTATGATCTTATCATCAAAGTAGAGGTAGACTCTCTCGATAGCCTGGATGATTTTATTTTCAATAAACTTCGCGTTATAGATGGCATTGAGTTGACAACTACATTGATCAACGCTGGTTTCCCGTCCTCCAGGCAAAGGTGATGGAATGAAATTTCCCTCGAATGTATCCGATGTGATGAATGAAATTATTACAATCGACTGCGAATCTCTTGTAGTAGAGGCAGCAAAGATTATGATCGATAAAGAAATAGGAAGCATAGTAGTCACCGAGAAAGGAAACCCAGTAGGCATCATAACGGAATCAGATATGCTCGCCCGGGTTATCGTGGCGTATCGCGATCCAAAAAAACTTCTCACCAAGAAAATAATGACCAGTCCTCTCGTTAGCATAGAAAAAGACTCGACCATTCTCGATGCAATGAGATTCTTACGAGATCAAGACATCCACATAGTTCTAGTCAAGGATGATGGCAAGCTAACTGGAATCGTATCCGAAGGGGATCTGGTACGCGCCGTGACATTATCCTCTCTAAGTCAATTCAGTTCCCTCATTCGTAGAAGCTGATTCGCGCCTAGACTTGGCGCATTTTATTTGAATAAGAACCTTTTTTCATATCAAGCTGTATCATAGATGGACTGATTTGAGTGAGGAAAAACCGTCCGTAGCACGTGTACTCAACAGCAACCGATCCCTAGTGATGGCCTTACTAGGTGTGCCCGTCATTGGCATGCTGATCGCTGTAGTGTTGATCTACATCAAGAAACCTGATAATATGGTCGTGGTTTTCGGGGTCATCCTGTTTATCGCGGTGCAGTACATCCTCATGATGTTTTTCTTCATTAAGAGAGTGGAGGTAATGGTGGGTAAAGAGGACGCTGCGCGCAAACTGGAGAAAGAGGAAAAACCAAAGCCCCATGAGGATGAAGTTGAGGAAAGAGATGATCAGCTCGATCCAGAGGAGACACGCATTTTCCCCATATAGGACGACAATAACTAAAAAAACGCGTAATGTTTCTCTCAGAGTAGTATATTTTGTATTTATTCCGCGGAGTTTGAATACCTCCAGTTTTTCCTAAATTCGTAAACCTTTTTATCAAAAAGCAAACCTATAAGGTGAATCACTTTGATGAAAAAGGTCACCATCATTACTCCACCCGAGTATGAGGGGTTGGTCCTTGAATCCCTCGGTCGGGCACGAGTGACACAGCTCACGCACGTCACAGGCTCGGAGTTTGAGGGTCTCGAGACCCCCGCAGAGCAAATGGTGGATTATAAGGAACTCTACCAGAGAGTCCAGACCCGCTTGGTTGAGCCCCTAGGCTTGAGTGAAATGAAACTTGAGCGGGTGACCCCTAACGCGGATGAGCTTAAGGCATTTGCGCGGGACCCGGTTGGAAGGGTAGACTCCCTGATAGTCGAGGCTAAAAGCCTCCTCGCGAAAGTCAATGAAGTCAATGAAAGCGTTCAAGTAAAGAACAACAATCTAACCTCCGAGTTACATAAGAAACTCGAGGCGGAGATAGCTGACCTTGACAAAGCGAAGAGCAGTTTAATCGAGAGACTCGAGAGAGTCGACGCGGAAAAGGTAGCGAAATTCAACGAGAGACTCGGCCTCAAAGCAAAATTGGACTCAATTACGGCGCTTGAACCTACGGAACTCAAGAACTGTTTCGCGGTTGGCATCGTAAAGAGCGACTTTATCCCTCAAATGAAAGAGTACCTCAAGAGGTACCCCGATACATATTCCAAGGTATCAGAGCTCTCCAGAGATGAGAGTTTACTGTTTGTATTCGGGGCCGAGGAGAGCCAGAAATGGGTCGATTCCTTATTCCTCGTCTACGATATCAAGGACATATTCGATATCCTAGACCCCGCGGACGTTCTTTTAGTCTTAGATCTGGACAAGAGGGACAAGGCAATCAAGAAGTACAAGAAACAGCTGGCCGATCTTGAGAAGAAATCAGTTGCTCCGGAGGACGAAACCCCTGAGGAGAAGGAGCTCAGGGAGAAGATCGCATCACTTGAGGCTGAGTCGGAGAAGCGTGTTGCTGACCTCAAAGAGGAGTACGCTAATAAGATCAAGGATAACGAGGAGACCTTGAAGTTTGAGCAGGAAAAGGTCCAGGAAGAGCAGTTGAGCTCGGTTAACCTTGTGAACTATTATGCAAACGTGCTCAGAACTTATTCAAGGAAGAATGCCCCTGTTCTGAGGGGCAAGGTCATCAGCGTTCTGCAGGGATATACTCCAGAGAGCATGGTGGAAGACCTCAGGAAAGCTGTTGGAGATGTCGAGTCCCATATCGGTGAGACTCTCTACGTTGAGGTCTCTGATCTAGGTGAGGGCGATGAGCACGCCCCTGTTCCTGAGATGGACTTCAAGTCAGACAAGCTTCAGCCACTGTGGATTCTCACCAGGCTCAGGGGATGGCCCTCAGCGGAGGAGTTTAACCCCGGCTACATCTCTGTGCTGGTATTCTGTTTCCAGTTCGGTCTCATGTTCGGAGACATCGGTCAGGGGCTGGTGTTCCTGGGACTTGGGCTTGCGCTAAACGGCAAGTACAAGTCGGGTATGATGAAGTACCTATTCGCGCTCTTCATACCAATGGGCATCGCGGCCATCACATTTGGGTTCATGTATGACTCGATATTCCTATATGAGCACGCGATCTCCCACTGGCTACACGATGCACACATAACGCTACCTTTCAACTATCCGATCATGCCAAACCCGATGAATCAGACAGGTGAGCTGATGAACCTCATATTCATGGTGGGGGCCATCGAGCTAACGTTTGGAGCAATGCTTGGCGCTTACAACGCGTTCAAGGCGAAGAACTATGCAGGAATGATCGGAGAGCATGGATTTGGAATGGGCTTGTACGTTGTCGGTCTATATTTGAGTGCGGCCACCATGTTTACAGATGGCCTCGACATCATGTTGGTGGTTGCAGGATTCCCGTTCAAGCTTATGCTTTTAGGTATGGGGCTGAGCTTCTTTGAGCCCATACTCCACAGCTTGATGCATGGGCACGGCGTCGGAGGAATGGAGGCGATCGGTGAGGGCATCGGAGGTCTGCTGATGACCTTTGTTGAGGGGCTGGCAAACATGTTCAGCTTCCTCAGGATTGCCGCGTTCGCAATTGCACACGTGAGTCTATCAGGCGCAGGTGAGTCAATGGGTCATGCGATAGACAACCCCCTTGCCGGTATGGTCATCATGAACATTATCGCGCTGACATTCGAGTTCGTCTCAAGTGGCGTACAGAGCGTCAGGCTGCTCTACTATGAATTCATGGGCAAGTTCTTCCACGGCGAGGGTATAAGGTTCAAACCCTTTACTATCCGCCCGCCTAAAACCTTAGCAGAGTAAATACTCTATATTCCTTTTTTTTAATTTATTTTTTTATCTGGAAAAGATTATATGTACTCAAGGAGACTTACGCCAAGAAAAGGTGAGAAGTGACGAAACGTCTGATCTCACGCTGATCGAAGACGGAGAATGTCTAAGAATGTTAGATTACGCGACACTGGCCGTGGCTATATCTCTCTTCGCGGGAGCTTACGCTATGGCGCAAGGTGGAATGATCAATGCTTCTGCCGATATGGAAGGCAAGAGCACCCCATGGGGAGCAGGTTTGACTGCTTTCGGTGGGTTCACGATCATTGTGAGTATAATGTTAATGATCGTCTTAATATTTGGAGGAGGTGAAGGTGGTATGATTCCAGAATCTGCATGGCCTTTGCTGACCAGTTCGCTAACTATGATCGGGGCCGCTTTCGCATCTGCCCTTTGTATTATGGTTGCTGTAAAAGCCGGAGCTGACATGCTCATCGAGAGACCAGAACTTTCAATCTGGGCCCTCCTGTTCATTGCTCTAGGTGAAGGTCTAGCAATTTACGGTCTGATTATTGCCATCCTACTAAGCAGCAGTTAAAGCTGCCAGCGGGTGGAGATCGCTCCTTTTTTCTTTTTAAACTCGTTAAATTCTGTTTACCCAAATCATGTAAACTTTAACGAATATGCAAAAACCTGTTGAAAAAGCTTATAATATTAACACATTCATTAAATACACATAGCGAATAGTGACGATCATCAGAGGAAGATATGATGAAGTTCAAAGCGTTTGTTTATGTCACCCTTAAGAAGGGCTACAGCGACCCCGAGGGGGACACCACGGCCGATGCCCTTCAGGGACTAGGCTATCCAGTCGAAATGGTAAGGGCCAGCAAGGCATATGAGGTCTACTTCGAGGCTGAAGGAAGAGAGAAAGCTGAGGCTCTCATAGACGAGATGTGCAGAAGGCTACTCACGAACCCAACCAAGGACGATTACAGGTACGAGCTAAGTGAGCAGTAATGAGCAGGGTAACCGAGAGTAACCTCCCATTCAGTCACCACCTCGTCGACCTAATGAACGCAACCGATGAGGAGCTCATGGATATCAGGGAGACCCTTGGGATGGGGCTCAGCCTGGACGAGCTCAGGTACATCCGAGACCACTACGTCCTCAGGGAGAGGAAGGCCACGGACCTTGAGCTCCAGACCTTTGATCAGACCATGAGCGAGCACTGCAGCCACAAGACCTTCGCGGGTATCATCGACACCCCCGAGGGAAGGGTCAACGGGTTGCTCAAGACATACTTCAAGAGCCTCATAGACGAGCTGGAACCCGAGTGGTGCTTCAGTGTCTTCGAGGACAACGCTGGACTGGTGGACTTCACCGATGATGTCACCATCGCAATCAAGGTTGAGACCCATAACCACCCCAGCGCCATAGAGCCCTTCGGCGGAGCGGCTACCGGCTTAGGCGGAGTAATCAGGGACATCATG
>RCNB010002611.1_pt1 | contig 10999 bp, 11 predicted proteins | sample 2041321 | NCBI WGS metagenome assembly RCNB01 (sample SAMN09708232, study PRJNA481090) | Marine sediment metagenome, whole genome shotgun sequencing project.
GATTCAAGTTGATGTTTTTTGAACAGGGAGAGTAATATGAGAAACTTATAACTCATATATATACAGTGATTAGAGCTTGGCATGTATTGCTCCAATCACTCAATTCTCAGTACTCAGTATTTTTTTAAACTTTTTACCAATGCTGCCATTATGTAGTTATTGCTTTGTATGCTTCGTAATTATACCAGCAATATCTTACAAGTTTAAGTGTTTCAAAATGTGTCTGAGGTATATATTTCATCCCAATTTCAAAAGTTCGTAACATATTACGTGCGTTAGAGATGATTTGCAATTTTTGAACGAACGTTCTTTTGTTTTCTAAATCATATTTTAAATTGTTTGCAATTATGATTATTTGTAAAACCAGCTTTTCAGAATGATTTAATCGATCAGATAATTCATAATTTAAAGCATCTATTCGCTGTTGTACTGAGTCATCAAATTGAGCTAATAAGGGATAAACAGACCCAAGTTTTTCAAGATCAGATAATGTCTTATTATTATAATCACTATAGAAACTGCAATAATAAAAAGTATATCTTGCAGGATAAAGGATGTAGCTATTCTCAAGGAGTTTTTCATTGAAATATTCAGAAAATAATTCAATATTTTCTTTGCTAATATTTCTTAAAATTGAAAGGTCACCATTTAGTTTTTTTAACCTTGTTTGAATATTTTCAAACGCTGACTCATTAATTGGCAGGTAAGATAAATTAATAGTTTTTTCTCCGATCATTTCTATAAATGCCAATGGATAATCATTGATTGTTTCAATATTTTTTAGGGGATCTGATGTTACATAGAATAATGCATTATGAACAGTTCGTCTCCCATAATAGGGATCGCCATCCCATTCAAATCGATCAAGTAAAATAGAAATATTTATTACAATTTCAGGATGGCTTGCAAATAAGACAACATCTCCATCCCCAAATGTTGAGTGTACACAGCTAGGTGTCCCTACCACATCTTTTTTAAATTGGGGACTAACTGAGGAATTGATTTCGGGTTGAAGGTCCGTAAATGTCGCTATCTTGTTAGAATGAGGCCCCAGCCATAAAAATAATGGCCCGTTGAAGAATTCGTCCACTGTTTTACTGATACCATATGCTAAAGGATGGCTTGTATTTTCTATCTCTGAAGTTGCTATATAGAGATGTGAATTAAAAATGGGTACTTGTCTCATCAATGTATCACTTATTGATAGACTAATAAAGGGGATTTTAAATGAAAGTTCAGGGTTATATGCCTGACGTAAAGAAAAAATTGGTATTGGGAGTATATATCCTGAACTTCCTGCCAGCGCACCATAACATGACCCAATATATCCGCCACCGTTTCGTACAAATTTTCGAACTGCATTGGTCCCATCTATATTTGCTAAGCTTGCGACAATTTCAAAAGTTCTTCCAGGGTTAGGATTATATGGCCATAAAAAGACATTAAAATCATTATTATTGAGATACAATTCGGTTTCATTATCAAGTAAAAATTCCATATCAAGAAAACCACCAGATTCAGCAACATACAGAAAAGTAGGCCATCCATAACGAGCAGGATTACCAAAATGATGCGCAATTTTTGTCTCAACTAAAGGATATGCATCTAAAGATAGGGGATTTATTAGTTTATATATTTCTGTTTTAAGTAAATCATCCTGTTCGATTTCACTTGAAATATTGTAATCATATATGATTGCAGTTGTCAGAATATCTTTTGTGAGATTTCCTGAGAAAGATATGATAAAATCTCCTTTATTAAATCCTCTTTCTACAATTTCACTCTCATTATCCATCTCTTTTGATGTTGCAGAAAAATTACATGATGACCAATAAACAGTAACATTTTCCCGGAGGAGATCATTTATCAAATGTCGTACTTTACTGTTTTGAAAGGTTTCATAAATGGAATCTATACCAGATGGAAGAGGCACAACAAATCCATAACATTCGGAATCTGTAAATTCAGTATTAAACGGAGGTATTTGTATATCTGAAGATATAATCGTTGTGGATGTTTCAATATATGTTGGATACTGATTAGTTGTATTCTCACCAGGTAACGCATTTACAACAAATAAGAATAGTATTATTATAACTGCTATTCTTTTTTTAAACAGAATGTTTCCCCCAATTGTAATTACATAGAAAGCTAGGATATATAAATGTTTACAATTACATTGATTTCACACTTGAAACATAACAAATGAAAATAATTATTGTACAACAATAGTATTGAGTTTTTGGTGGTTCGGGAATTGGTTCTTTGGTTGATGAAAAAGTATTGCTAACAAATTTTTTCTAGAAGAACCAGTGACAAAGATTTATACCATATCCTTCCATTAAATATTCGTTACGTCCCCTACTACACAAGGTTGGACAAAAGAATGGGCAAATCAAACAAATATACATTCCAGAGGATTCTAAAAACTCCGGTTTGGCAACAAAATAATCAATCGACAACTAGCAATAAAGTTATCACAGCCATTACAGAATTTTGTTGTAAATATCTTCCAAAACCAGTCAGAAAGCACGTATTATCTGTTACATCTGTAAGTACAATGTTAGTGTTTAGGCTTTCTATGCTGATCAATCAATTGAATTTTTCAGCATATATAGTCCATGGTAAAGAAAAGCACTCTGGAGTAGAAATAAGGATTCTGTATATTACCAGTGAAGAATTAGACCCATATATTTCCAATATTTTATTTTGCACCATACCTCAATGTGAAAAAATCGGAAAAATCTCTATTTGGAACATAAAGAAAGAATGTCGCAAATTCTCTTCAACGATAGATGCGGTTTTCATTAAAAGCGATATGTTTTATTCTCGTTTTTTTGAGAAACGTGGTTTTATCATTTTTCCAGAACTGATTTCCATGACATTAGATCTTACAAAACCTTTTGAAAAAATTTACGCCAATTTCTCAGTTAATGCTAAAAGAGAAATTCGGAAAGCAAAAAAATATAGTTATACCTATGAAATCTCTCAAGATCTGGAAAAACTTAAATTATTCTATCATAAGATGTATTTACCATATGTACACCAGAAACATGGGAAATTAGCTATATGCGTTAATTTCAATACTATCAGACATTTGTTTGAAACAGGCTATAAATTAATGTTGATAAAGCAAAATGAAGAAATTGTTTCAGGGTGGTTGTTTTCACTTAAGAAGAAAACATATATAGCAAGATACATGGGAATAACAGAAGGAAAAACAGGTCTTTTAAGGAAAGGTTTAGGCGCTGCAGCTTTTTATTTTTCAATACGTTGGGCAAAAGAAAATGGTGTAAAAATAATTAATTTCGGAGCATGCCGACCCTATCTAAACGATGGGGTGTTTCGATATAAACGAAAATGGGGAACTAAAGTTGAAATTGCTGAAAAACTCTTTTTTTATAACAATTTTGCACTTAAAATATGCAGCGATAACAAAGCAACCCAGAGTTTTTTAATAAAAAATCCTTTCATTTACATCAATGATAGTCAAATTAATGAAATGGCCTTTGAACAAAATATTCATTAAATTTCTCTATTTTTTAGAATAATTTGAGATAACCATCTCTCCACATCGAGCAATTGCTACACAAAGGAATCTCAGAATACTTTTTCTTATGGATCAAATCTCTAATAGTTCGATATTTCTCATTTTTCCATATGTCTTTTATTGAAGACTCTTGTACATTACCTAAAACCATTTTTCTATCATAATCCTCTGGACAACAAATCACATCGCCATTACTTAATATATTAAACGAGGCAAAAGGTTTGGTACAATAATTAAATATTTTCCGCAATAGCATAAACTTAAATCGTACAAGAAGAGAAATATCTTTTTTATCCAAACAAATATCATTAAAATTAGATAAATCTCCGGATCTATTAGTTAGATAGTTTACTATTATTCCTCCTACTTTTTTCTTCCAAAACTTCTTAAAATGCTTAAATTCATGAATGTTCTTCCTCTGTACAGCAAACTCAACATCAATATGTTCACTATTAATTTTAGAATTTAGAACCTGATTGAGGTTCTCTAAAACATCCTCAAACTCAAATCCACTTCTGATTTTGTTGAAAGTTTCTTTGGTTAAAGCATCAAGACTAATTGATATAAAATCATTTCCGGAATTTTCCAATTCCTTTATTTTTTTCTCATTAAATAAACTTCCATTGGTTAAGATACCCGTAATTATTTTTCCTTTACTTTGATCCTTTATCATTCGTATTTTTTTAAAAAGGTTCTCATCCATTAAAGGCTCATTTTGAAGATACATAAATATCATTGTCGTTGATTTTTCCTCTTTTATTATCTCGGAAATAATTTTTTCAAACAGCTGATCCGACATGATTTCAACTTTTTTATTTTTAATTTTTGAATTCGGACACATAAAACAAGAGCCATTACACTGATTAATAGTCTGAATTTGAATCACAGATGGAAAAGGAGGACCGTTTTTCTTGATATTATATTCCCAAATTCGTCTTATATGTAAAAAATAGAAATAAAGAATGAATTTAAATCCATATTGAGCCATGAATGAAAAAAGTAAAAAAAATTATCTTAAATATTTATGCTTTAGGATGATTCACACAATAAACCAGGCCAATCGTTGAATTAAAATTATTCAAAAATGAGATCATTTAATGTGTACAGCCTATCAATATATCCAGTTTTCACCAAAAATATCTCCCTAACTATCTTTTTTCAAATCTTAGTTGTAACAAATAATTAATTATCAGTAATGCTTAGTCTATTATACGGCTGATTCGGAAATACCATTAAAGAATGACTTTCGTAGAACCACATATGTGAGATGTAACAAAGATAGACATATTCCTTTTTGGTAAAACCTAAGGTATATAAATCAGTAAGTATTTCATTTTGACATGAAACGTGTAGGAAAAAATGGTGTGGTTAGTGTAATCGGAATCTTGCTGATTCTTGCATCCTATTGGTTTTTTGGTAGAATCGGATCTAACTTAATGTCCATGACTTTTTTAATTATTGTTTTTGGAACTATTGCAGTTAATATTTTAATTTGGAAACAAAAATGGGTTTTTGGAAAAATTGAAGATATGCCAATTATGACAGTGCAATTCTATTATTCTGAAGTATTTAGCACACTTCGTGCAGTATTTACAGGATTTGTTATAGCATTTGCGATACTGTGGGGGTTATCATATATAGATGGAGGAATGGAAACAGCTCATTTACAAATTCAAACAGCGCTTCTTCTCATATTACTAGTCTATATTGTCTTCGCATCATTTTATACTTTTATCCAAGATTTCAAACATCGAATCGAGGAATAAAAAAAACTTAATGCAATGAAAAATTAGTAATCAAAGAAAAAAAAGAAATGAATTTTATTTCTTTTTAAGATATGGAAGACCTGTTCTTTTGTTGACACCAACTACCATATTGTCTGGTTTATCGCAGGGTGAACCGCTTTTTGGTGATCTCTTACTAAAGTAATAGATTGTCTGCACTCTTCCACCTTTTAAGGTTACCTCTCTACTATATAATGTCCAACCATCATGAACAAATGCCATAATTTATTACCTCCAGTAGGTAATGCATATAATTTATATTTAAACCGTCTCATAATTTTCTCCATAAACAAAGGAGAATGAAATTGTTTTCAAAAGAAATGCTCTTTTTTTTATTTATCGATATGATTTAAAATAAGCTGATTTTCATGTTTTTTAAAGATAATGTCATGATCTTCAAATATTGGTTTTCTCCCTAAAAGGACAGGGATGTCGTTTCGATCTGATACATGGATTTCTAGTTTATCATAGGTGAATTCCTTATCATTGTCATGGATCACCATCGTGACAGAAGATTTATGAAGATTTGTTTCCCCACCAGCAGTATCAACAACACCTGCATCTACTAGCTTTAAGTTTAAGTAGGTCGCTATTGCTTTTGGTATGACAATAAAATCTCCGCCGGAATCAAGCAATGCATCAATGACTGGAGTATCTCGCCCATTAGACCAAAACTTAACAGGGATAAGAGGGTAATCCTTGTATTCAAACTCAAACGGTACTGTAGACATTTCACTCAACGCAACTGAATACTACCAGATAAGACTTTTGATATTTTGATATTGTCTTCAGGAAAGTTTACTGAAGGATATTTTTCATCTGCTACTTTTAGGATATCTTCTAAATTAACACTATGATCAACAATTTCATCATTAAAAAGTAAAATCCATTCGCCTGAATATTTTTTGAGGGCATCTTCCTGTTGCATCAAACATCCATTACCGTTTTTTATATATAAACTTTGTGCCTATTTTTATCAAAATACTTTATAAAATAGGTTTTTTACTCTTTTCCCTCATCTTCAAGAAGTGATAAGATTGTGCCAAATATCCCTCCCAAAACAAGAACAATAGTTATCGAATAGATACCAATATCCACCCATACACCATACATTATACCCCAAGATATATAGAATATAATTCCAGCGAGAAGTAGAAGTAATGACAGAACTGTTTTAAAATTATAATTTTTTATATCGGTTAAATCTTTTAGATTAACAAATTCTTTAACATCCATTATTCATTCCTCTTCAATTTTCATATACGAGTTAGTGAGAGTACTGAATGTACGCCCTTCAACAGGGAGGGGATCAGTTAAGGTACTCCCGTTACAATGTATCCTGGGTAATCAGTTCTCATTCTTTAATCTTTTCTTTCTCTTTTTTTTGATTGTGTTATCCCAAAAGTACACCCCCCTAAAAAATAGCATACGTCATAACTAGCAGATTTCAAATCTAACCAGAAGACACCGATTAGAACGTATCTAAAATGATATAAACGATATATATTTCAAATTTTTATAACATTTTCAGTTTGGTTGCTACTATTCCGCTCTTTGCTCTTTCTGGCTTATATTCAACTCGTTCTCCAGTAGTGAGAAAAATAGTCCAAAAGGGAATAGCTGTTTTATGAACAAAAACATCGTTTCCGTCTTCCCCTTGTATAAAGCCATACCCTTTCCGAATATTATACCATTTAACAATTCCTTTCATAATCATTACCTCTTTTAAAAATACAGTTTTAATTGTAATAAAAAAAATAACTTTTTTTATAATTTAAATCAAAATGAATGCTTACAATTCATACAATACTGATTCGTTTCTTGATCTTTACGCTTTTCAAATTTCAAACATGTCTCCTGTTCTAAAACAGGGCGCATAAGTAATCTACATCGAATGATTTTTTTATGAATTACTTCGTAATTTTGATTTGATTTATTTTTCCTTTGTTTGTACATGTAAATTTAACTCCATCACTCGTATTTTGAACGATGATAAAAAAATAAAAACAAAAAGTTCCAAAGATCCAATATGCAGAAATGAAAAATACTCGTCTTTATTTCTTTGCATACGTTAAGAGATTACCTAGTTTAAATAGTTTCGCATTTCATTTTGAGATTGCTTCAGATCACCAATCTCCACTCATCTTATAAAAACAATGAAAGAGAACAATTTCTAAGGATTAGAGATTGTTTTTAATTCTATAAGAAAAACAACGACAATTAATCATATTATCAGATGTAAGGGTTTATATATTAATTATCTTATCAGAGAATATACAGGGAGGAAATAAAATATGAAAAAAATATTAATGATCCTAATAGTAGGAGTTCTAATTATAAGCGGAATTGGAGCACAAGCAATATCTGTTGAAAACACCAAAAATATACATGAAGAAACCATAACTGAGACAATAGAGATTGATTTATCATCACTAAAGATTGCCGATAGCGATAATGATTACGTTACTGTATGTCTCGGGGATGATGAATTATATTTGATGAACCCTGGTCAACCAATGATTCCAAGAGTAATTAAAAAATTTGAGCTCCCATTTGGAGTAACCAACATAAAGATCGAGGCAGAACCATCAGAGATTCAAGAACTTACACTTTCAAAAGAAATCATACCCGCATCATCACCATTACCTCTAACGCCACGATCAGATTTTGTAATTCGATCTCAAAAAGATGAAACAGTGTATAATAATGATGACCTATACCCACATGCTTGGTCTAGCTTTCATATTGGCTGTGGTTTAAACGGTGATGCCAAACGTGTTACACATCTTACCGTAAATATTTTCCCTCTGAGATACAGACCTGCGACGGGAAGAATAAATGTTGCTGAGAAGGTTAGGATTACTATAACATATAATACCCCAGATCTCAATGATGCACCACTAACAGAGACCTATGATTTGGTTATCATTACTCCATCAAAATTCTCAAATGAAGTTCAGAGATTAGCTGATCATAAAAATTTGTTTGGTATGAACACGATTGTAAAAACAACAGATGACATTTATAATGAGTTTACCGGTGTGGATAAACCTGAGCAGATTAAATATTTCATAAAAGATGCAATTGAAACATGGAATATTACCTACGTTCTACTTTTCGGTGGGTTAAAATCGGTTGTTTGGGGAAATGCACAAGATGATACAAATCAAGGATCAAGAGGCTGGCATCTTCCTGTGAGATATTCGAACTTTCAATGGGATGGCGCTGAAAGCTATAACTTCACCAGTGGAGAGCCTAACTACATCAGTGACCTCTACTATGCTGATGTCTATAAGGAAGGTGGCGTGTTCGATAATTGGGATTCCAATGGAAACGGTGTTTTTGCCGAATGGTCTGGTGATCTGAGAGATGAACTTGATCTCTATCCTGATGTATCATTTGGCAGACTTGCTTGTAGAAATAGCCTCGAAGCTAAAAATGTAGTAAATAAAATAATCAACTATGAAAAACAACCAGCGGATCCAAGTTGGTTTAATAGAATTATTGCCATATCTGGAGATGGTTTTCTTGATCAACACGATTGGAATATACAATGGAATACAAACAGCCTACCAGATGGAGAATATACCATATATGCACAAAGCACTAATCCTGAGGAAGAAACAGGTCCAATTGATGAAATACACATCACACTAGACAAAACAGTTGAAACTAACATCACCTTCAACCATGATGACCATCTCAACGACGAACTGCAAAACGGTTATCCTGCACTACCCATCACAGAAATAGTATCAGTATCAAACGGTAACATCCTTGGCAACACGGATTACACCTATACCCCAGATGGGGGAGAAGCATACTGTAATGATCTGTACTGGTGGGCAAACATCTCCTATGTAGACGAGGTTCTTATCATACGTGGGAAATCTTATGATCCAAAACCATATGGTAATCTCACTGACCTAGAAGTATGGATAGAAAACGAAGAAAAAACAATAGTATTTTCAGATAGTCGTGAAGATACTGAAACGTATTATGAGGGAGAATGGGTAGTTGGCGAAAAACTCCTCCGAGGTCGGGGTGGAGCTCTTGCCTATATGCCACCTGAATTTGAAACAAACAGTGTTTTTACCTCAAATGGCAAATGGAATGATCAATCAGATATAATTAATGAGTTTAGTAAAGGCTATGGTCTTGCATATTTCTCTGGCCATGGAAGCCCTGGATGGTGGGGAGACCATTATCCGGGTATCCCTGGAAACAGAAGATATGGTCAAGTAGCAGGACTTGTAGTTACTCAGGCTTCGCTTTATTTTCCATTTTTTGATTTTCCAGTTTTACCAATGAGAAAATTATCAAATACTGACAAACTTCCAGTTGTTAGTGTTGGCGGATGTCATAACAGTATGTTTGGCGTCTCGTTGATTCCTTCAATAATGAATGCGTTTACCCAAAATTGGATGCATACATATGGGAGCCCTACTCCTGAATGCTGGAGTTGGTATATGGTAAAACTTCCAAATACTGGTGCAATTGCTACAATGGGCAATACTGGATTTGGATGGGGATCAGAAGGTAATGTATGCACCATTGGAACAGGCGATGGTTGGATAAACACCGAGTTTTTCAGACAATATGGAGAGGAAGATCAACATATCTTAGGGATAGCATATATTCAGGCGATATCCTCATATATTGATCATCATAAGACCTTTGAACTTGAATATTGGCGTCATGACTATGGGTGGGATGGAATCGACGAAAAGACGGTACAACAATGGCAACTCCTCGGAGATCCAAGTCTACAAATCGGTGGGTATCCGTAGGTTTATTCAGTTCCAATATAGACTGCTCTAAAGCTATTTTTATCTCTTTTCAGAGCGATTTCAATAGATTGAAGCATGATATCTCTATCTTCAGGTAATCTACCAGTAACATGGACATAATTTGTATAGTGATCACTATATACTTGGCTTGTTACCTTTAGATTTTTTATGAGTGTATAGGTCTCTTGTAATATTTCAGTAGGCGAGAGAATTTGAAAAGCCCCTGAGCGGATTTCTTCTAATATGGGTGTGTTCATTTTAGGTAAAAATGTTCGTATTCGTATGAAATCTGGATCTATTTTGTTTAAAGCTTTAACAGTATCCTCGATGTGTTCTTTAGTTCGTTCTTTTCCACCTAGCCCAAGTATTACATATTCACTGAGTTCAATACTAGCTTTTTTTACTAAGTTACCAGCTTTTATTTGAGTATCTTTTGTTGACCCTTTTTTTACACGTTTTAGAGTGATATCGTCACCAGATTCAAGTCCAACATGTATTCTTGATAGTCCTGCTTTAGCTATTTTTTTAAGATCATCAAGTCCTTTTTGTACCATATATTGTGATGAACCATAGATTGTTATTCTTTTCAGATATGGGAAAAGTTTTCTAGTATACTTTAGGATTTCTACGAAATCATCTGTTTTCATAATGATGGTGTTTCCAGACGGGAAAAACACAGTTTTCACAGATGAGCCGTAATTTTTCTTTGCCCAAAGAATATCTTCTTTTATTTCTTTAACGGGCCTTATTTTAAATTTCGGCCCATTTTTATAAACCATACAAAAGGTGCATTTATTCCATGGACATCCAATTGTTGCCTGTACTAATAGACTATTTGCTTCGCTGGGTGGGCGGTATATAGGACCAGTATAACG
>RCNB010003250.1_pt1 | contig 10998 bp, 8 predicted proteins | sample 2041321 | NCBI WGS metagenome assembly RCNB01 (sample SAMN09708232, study PRJNA481090) | Marine sediment metagenome, whole genome shotgun sequencing project.
TGATTTGTTCTATAACCTGCCTACCTTTTGAGCCTGCCTGTCGTCCGCGTGTCGCCATAGCTTTTCGGCCTTCGTAGCCAAGCTACTTTGGCGAAGTAAGCTAACAGAGGCACTAGCATTTTCTATGCAGGCGGGGAGTAGGGAGGAGATAAAGTGTGTGGAGTGGATTAAATTACCAAAGTTTTAGGCTTAGACAATAATTCGCTATATTACACCAATAGTATGATGATATAACTTTTTTGGTATGGCAACAGTTAGAAAAACAGTAACCTTTACGGAACAGCAAGATAAATGGATTAAAGCCCAAATTGAAGCTGGAGAATTTACAAACGATAGTGAATATTTAAGAAATTTAGTACGCATTGATCAAGCTAATAACCTAAAATTTCTATCGCTTAAAACTAAACTTATAGACGGTCTTGAAAGTGGAATTAGTTCAAAATCATTGCCAGATATAATGAAAGAAGTCGAAGCACGTATGAAAGAAGATGGACGTTTATAAACTTTCCAGTAAAGCTGAGTTTGATTTAGCTGTAATTTATGAATTCGGTATTTACAAATTTGGCATAACTCAAGCACAAAAGTATTTCTTCGGAATGCACGAAACATTTGAAGTACTTTCTAAAAATGTAAATATCGGTCGAGACGCTTCTGAATTTTTTGAAGAGTTAAAAAGATTCACGTACAAAGCACATACTATATTTTACTTGATTACTTCAAATGGGATTTTTATAATTCGTGTTTTAAGTCAACATATGGATTATGAATACAACTTATCTACACAATAGAATCACATAAAAAACAGCTTACAAAGCAATTTTACACTTGCCTACCGAAGTTTCAACGAAGGTAGGTGGCGCCTGCACAGAGTGAGGAACGAGTCGAAGGGTAACTTGAGCTTAGGTAAAAGAGAAAGTTATTTCTAATGTCTCTATAAAAAAATTTATTCTATAATGTTTCTTCTACAATGTAAATGAAATCAAGCGTGCGAGATTCACGAGCACCTAATTATCAATTAGGAGAGGGGTGAGTAAACACTTTTTATGCGACGACGTGGTCACTGAGCTTGCCTGTGCTGAGCTTGCCTGTGCTGAGCTTATCGAAGTATCGAAGTGTAGGAGGGAAGCATAATGCTTTGTCCTCTGAAGCCTTAGCGAAAGAGGGTGTGTGGAATGACTTAAAAACTACTACTTCAAGCTTAGTTAAGCTTAACTAAGCTTAAATTTATGCACTTCTTCTTTTAAAACCAATTTTCAACTAAAAATAGGGGAATAATCTAGGGGAATAATCCTCTAAAAATATCAGGAAAAACACCCTGCCAAAAAGGGGGGATTCCTCTTGACTATTGATTATCAGTTACATATATTTTCCTTCCAAATGTTATTCTATAATTAATAGTATCAGGCAATACTGATTTTAACTTTAAAATAAATGTATTATGAAGGTTCTTATAAAAGGTGTCAATAGTAATTTTAAAAAATTGGTGATAGAATTAGAGAAGGCTAGATCCAAGGATGTTCCAACCTATGCTCCAAATAATTTTAATAAATGTTTAGAATACTACAAACAAGCACAATGGAAATTTGCAAATTATAAAGATCTAGACGAAATAAATAATGATTTAGAATTAGCTCTTGAAACCCTCAAAATAGCTAGATTGACAGCCAAAAAATCTAGTGAATTACTCTCTGAAATCGTAGAGAAACGAAATGAAATAAATAAGAACGAGAAGGTACGTAGTAGGTTCCCAAAAAAAATAAATGAAGCCGAGAAAAGCTATCGGAATGCAATACTATTGGCCGAAGAAGATGAGTTCAAAGGTGCTAGTAAGTTTGCAAATATCGCATTAAATCTCTATCAGAATGCTAAACTGTCTGCTTTGGAAGGTGAACATATTAAAAATCTAAAAAATCAATTGTTCCAAACAAAAGAAATCCTTGACCCGGCTATTTATGAGAAGGGGTCGAATATTTTATCTTCACTTACTAAAAATTTAAAGGATGCTCAAACTGGTAATTTTGAAGGTTCAAACCTGAATGCAAAAATTGTTGTAGCAAGTGGCAAAATTGATTCTATGCTACGCCTCAATACTGGTTTTGGGCTTGATAACTACTCTATCGATTTGAACGATAGAGTGTTTTATCCACCGCCACCACCAGGACTTGCACCAGGTACAAATGGGCCTCCAACACCTCCAATTTATATGCGAATCGTAGATCGTACTTTAAACACAATCGAAATCACGTGGCGGAATATTATAAGTCAGGCCGATGCAAACGTAGTACTACGTCGAGAAGGTGATGGTCCTTGGGAAAACATTGCAGAAATCGATGTGCTAAGTGAATGGCAATCGTATACTGATACTACTAATCTACAGCCTGACCGGCTGTACTGCTACCGAATTAGTGTAAGAAACGAATTTGGATCCCGTACATCTTCCATTGGAAACCAAGCCTGTGCATACACAAGAGATGGTAACGATCTTACGGTAAGTCGTGCACAACTTCGAATTCGTATTGCAGACATTACTAATGCTGGTAGCGATGATTCAATAAGCCTAAGGCTTAATTCCCCACTTTCTGTCTATTCTCCTTGGGGTAACAACACATGGCTTGATTATGGGCCAGACTATAATATGATAGGGATGAACCTTCAAGTTTCTGATGATTTTGACCGCGGACGAGAGTTTACATACGACTTGAACCTATCTTCATTAAGTGAATTAAGTGACATAACTATGATCTCAATTAAGAAAGAGGGGACAAATGCAATAGCAATCGCTGAATTTGCTTTGCTTGTGAATGGCGTTTTAGTTTATGATAAGTTTTTTGGTGAAACCGCAAGTACGGCAATGTGGGTTGAAGAATACTTTACTATAAATCATGGTGAATTGAGAGCCCATAATAATTGGCCAACTTCCTTCCCAATTCCAAGTTTTCAAATTTCTAATCAGGAACTAGTAGATCGACTTGAGGGGCTCATAGGTGATCGAATCCACGGTACCGAATTATATTGGGGCGGCCTCGACGGCAGCGACTGGGTTAAAGTTACACATGTTGATGACTCAACTCTACATGTTACCGTAGACTTGATGGCGGAGGTCCCCGGACCAAATATAGAGGTCGACATCGAATTTGATCTCAATGTAGCAATGGTTTGTAGCGGAACTACGGCAACGCTATTACTCTCCTCGTCAAATTTCAATGTAGATGTCAGTTTCAGTATTATTTCCGATATCCTGAGTTTAGGCATTGTTGAACTTTTCGATGACGACATCGAAAGGCTAATCGAGGCGGCATGGCAGCCAATTGCAAACTCATTTGACTTTGCTACAAGTGGAAATTGTCCAATAGTTGAAGTTGATCAAGAAGGTAATCTTAATTTCAGATTAGGCTAGTTTTTAGAAACAATTTATGCGACGACGTGGTCACTGAGCTTGCCTGTGCTGAGCTTGCCTGTGCTGAGCTTATCGAAGTATCGAAGTATCGAAGTATCGAAGTGTAGGAGGGAAGCGTAATGCTTTGTCCTCTGAAGCCTTAGCGAAAGAGGGTGTGTGTAATGACTTAAAAACTACTACTTCAAGCTTAACTATGCTTAAATTTACGTACTCTTCTATTAAAACCAATTTTCAACTAAAAATAGGGGAATAATCCTCTAAAACTCAGGAAAAACACCCCTAAAAAAAAGGGGAAATCCTATTGCTGAATTATTAGGGATTAATTAACTTGCCATTGTATATAATTAAATACCAGTATTTTATATCATCTGTAAGCCAGATTTATTAACACTTGCAGTCAAAAAATATCGACGAGTTAACTTTATTCATGTGTAATTACCTACTGCACTTGTAAATAATAACTGAATATTAAGTAGGTTAAATAATAACCCATCTATATTATGAAACAAAAGAAAATCTTAATTGACGTTACCGCAATTTTTTTATTGATAATCATGGTACAATGCACACCCCCGGAAAAATATCCTAAAGAACTAGATCAATTAATTCCAAATACTACTTTGATATTTAAAGCAAAGATCATACTTCTGAATACTGTAACCACAGATGAAGAAGACGTGTCTAATTCTGGAGTCGTAGAGATTTCAGATATTATAGAAGCTCCAGAATCATTTCCGAATTTTAAAGGAGAACAAATAACCGTTCGTTTTTCTGACATAAGTAAAGTGAAAGTTGGGGAGGAACGAATGTTTTTCACAGACCCTTATTGGATTGGAGAGTCTCTCGGTGTCAATGAAAATGGATCGGTTTTAAAAGACGATCATCTTTACCAAAGCAAGGATATTATATCTCATATAAAACATGCCAGAATAAATCAAGATGATATACGCTTAAGAAAACTATTAAAAGACGCAAAACTTGTGATTGCAGGTAAGGTGATAAGGGTTCAAAAACCCGAAGGTCAATTTAGTATTGTTACCGAACACAATCCCGAATGGAGAGAAGCTGAAATACAAGTAGATGAAACGTTAAAAGGGATTGTTGAAGGAAAAACAATAAAGATCTTATTTGCTTCAGGGAAAGATGTCATGTTCTTTCAGGCACCTAAACTGAAGGAAGGAGATGAAGGAATCTTTATTATCTCACAAACAGACGATCTTACCAAAAAGCAAATGACCAATGAAAACACAATGACCGAACCGGAATCTTTTATTCTGGGAAAAGATAGAGCAAAACACATTAAGTCCCTTATCGAATAATTTTATTCATAAGCACTTTAAAATTTATAATTATGAAAACTAAACTATTTGTTTTTTTGGCAATGCTATTTGCCATTATATTTAATACTGAAATTAGCTATTCACAAGGCTTGACAGGTTACAATTTTAAAATTGTGAACATGACTCCAAATGGACAGAGTAATGAGATTAGATTTGATTCTGAAACAAACATAGCGGTAGATCCGGCCAACACTTCAACCATTATTGGATCTGCTTTCACTAGAAATTCAACAGGTTCAACCTCTACGGCTCCAATCTTTGTTTCCACCGATGGAGGGACCACATGGGGACATAAAAACGTTGTGCCTAGTGGAAATGGAATGACAGGAGATATATCAATCGGATTTGGATCAACTTCAGGAACATTGTATACGGGAATTCTTAGAGGTGGAAGTAATTTGAGAGCTATGATGCTTCGCACTGCTACACCTACTTCAACCACTATCATGACCACTCTTGCAGATCGAAATACTGTAACAGTAGATCAACCTTTTGTTTCTGCAATTACAGTCAATGATGCTTCTTCAACACCTCGAGACAGGGTTTTTTCAGGTGACAATAATTTATCAGCGAACAATGGGAGAACTGCTGAAGTCATGGTATCGAATGATGCTGGAGCGTCTACCTTTGCTGGTTTTACCAATAATATTATCGAAGTAAGAAATACATTTGCACAAGATATGCCGGCAACACGAATGGCCATCCATAATTCAGGGGTTGTATATGGTATTTTTTATAGATGGACAAGTGGAAATACACCTTTGTTAAATTGTGATGTTGTTGTTGTTAGAGATAATAATTTTGCAACTGGAACAACCCCATTTAATTCATTGATAGATTCAGGTGACTCAAATGCCGGGCAACGTGTTGTTACAAACCGATTGATTCCTGGTTTCCCCGCTTCATTAGGAAATAATCGTTTGGTAGCATCCAATCTTGCGATTGCAGTAGATCCAAACAATTCGGCCAATGTTTTTATTGCCTGGTGTGACAGAGTGAGTACTACAGATTATACAGTTCATTTTAGAAGAAGTACAAACAGCGGACAGTCATGGGGTTCAAGCGATTGGCTTACCATAACCAATGCAACCAATCCGGGTATTGCTGTAACAACTAACGGAAAAGTAGGGCTAGTATATCAGCAACTCACAGGCTCAGGAAGTGCAGCAAGATGGGAGACCCATTTTCGACATACTACTTTAGCAGGAACAACCTTTAGTGATGACATCCTTTCTACCTTTTTAGACAGTGACCTCAGTGCATCTACTATTAGTCCGTCGCTTGGGGATTACCTTGAAATAGAGGCGGTAGGCAGGAAATTCTATGGGGTATTTCCTGCGAGTAACAGGCCCATTTCAAGCAATTTTCCAAAAAATGTGAGCTATCAACGCAATGCTAATTTCTCAACCAATCAGTTGAGGAATACTTCCAATTCAGCCAATGTGGCTGTTTCGGTGGATCCTTTCTTTTTTAGGATATCTCCAAGATTTATATTCGATCTTTGTGATCGATTTCCAACTTTATGCAGACCCGTTATTGTATGGCCATTCTTTGAACTTCCTCCTTATCCATGTCTTAATTGCCCACCTTGGCCGTGTCTATCTTGTCCTCCTTTTGCGCTTCCTGTTGACCAGGTCTATAAACAGGTTTTCAACGATATTCGCCCAAAAACAATATTAAATATCCCATATTTTCATCTCTTTTTAGAGGGATATGATCCCAAGGAATTTCATATAGAAATTACCACTGATAAAGGAGAACCAATTAAACAGGAACTCAATAAAATAGAAAAAGGATATACGATTAGTTTTAGACCATCAAAGAATAATTTTAATGATAAAACTGGTATTCACAACTTGAAAATTACTGTCATACCAAAAACCCGTGAAGCGGCAAGTAAAAAATTAAAAATAGGGATGGACCTTAAAGCCAGTGATTATCGATTTAAGGAGTTTATAGCACGAAATAGCAACTAATAAAATAAGTTCGATATAAGCACACCTTAACTAATTGCATAATTAAAGGACCAATTAAAACGAACCTAATGCCTATAGAAATAGAAAAAAATACTGAATTTAAACCATTCGAAAACATCGGACTTTGCTTTAGTGGTGGAGGCTATCGCGCGACCTTTTTTGCATTAGGAGTACTTTCTTATCTTGATCATGTCTCTTATAAAAACAAACCTTTATTAAAACTGGTTAAAGCCCTTAGTACAGTGAGTGGAGGGACACTAACAGGAGTAGGGTATGCCAAAGCTGTTCAAGAACCCGATTATGATTTTAAAGTATTTTTTAAAAGATTCTACAATACATTCACTCCCGAGAATGACATCTTACTTGAAACGGCCATTAGTAAAATAGAAGATGATGCTGTTTGGAAAGCAAATCCGTATAAAAAACGATCACTTATCAACGCATTTGCACTTACCTATGCGGAAATGCCCTTGTTTGAAGGTTCATTTGAAAACTTTGAAGAAGATCAAATTAAGCAATTAGAGCAGGTATGCTTTAATGCTACCGACTTTTCATTTGGATTATCATATCGATTTCAAAATAAAGGATATTTTGGTAACAACCCACTTTATAAAGGAAACCAAAAAGAAGTCGATGCTTTACGAAATAAAGTGAAATTAGGCGATGTTATAGCTTCATCGTCATGTTTTCCTGTAGGATTTGAACCATTGGTTTTTCCCGATGACTATTTTGAAAACCACAATGAACCTGCCTATAAAAATTTAAAAGGACTGGACAATTTTATCGATGGTGTCGGAATCATGGATGGAGGTATAGCAGACAACCAAGGTATTGGAAGTATGATGCTTATAAATGATCGTATGAAAGGTGGATTGGATTTAATTATTGTCAACGATGTTGGAAGCTACAAAATGCAACCATGGCAACAGGATACTAATAAAGTTGGAAAAAGTTCTACTCTAAATCGGGCTGTAAATAAAATACTGAAGTACTTTACAATAAAGCCATTATATTGGATCACACTTCTCCTTGGCCTACTCATTATTATTTTGAATAATATGTTGATTTTTGGTCCATACGCATATACGGGTCTTTATATTTTTGGTAGCGTCGTTATGGGAATGGGTATACTTTTAACTGTATTTGGTTTAGTAGCTTCAGTCATCAAAGCTTCTGTATTATCTAGATTAAAAACAATCTTCAAAAAGAATGTACCCGAACCTTTATTAGATGATATTTTAACCTTTCAGAAGCTAGATATAAGTTTGATTCAACGTATGCTGACAGATCGTTTAACTTCAGCCATGACTATGATTAATGATGTTTTTTTAAAGCAAATGCGACGGTTAAATTACGACCTGTTCTACTCAAAAGATACATTAAAAAACAAACGTATTACAGCAACGGTCTATAAATTGAATGGTAAAAAGACCCCTTATAGTAACGGAAGTGGTTATAACGAAGCGATAAAGCCAGCACCGAGTAAGAATTTGAAGAGTGTTTGTTTAACAGCTTCTGAAACGCCAACAACATTATGGTGGGACAAAACAGATGTTGCTAAGAATCGCATGCAGACCTTAATTGCCTGTGGCCAGTTCACAATTTGCTATGAGCTTATGGATTACATTTTAAAGTTGAAAGCAGATGAGAATAATCAGGTAGAGGACTTTACCGAAATTGACATATTATATGATGCATTAGCAGCTGATTGGAAAAAATTTAATGAGAAGCCCTTATGGCTACTTGACATCTTAGTTTAAGACGATTATGTAAGGAATACAATAAAAAGTTAATTCTATGTATATAAAAAACCTTAGTGTTCAAAATTTTAAATCCTTTAAAGAATTTAAAGATTTAAAATTCCTACACCCGAAAATTAAAGAGACGCAGTTAAAACAAGATTTTGATGTTGATACTGTGCGATATGATAATATCAATGTTATATTAGGGAATAATTCAACTGGGAAAACGGCTTTTCTTAAAGCCATCGCGCTTTCTACATTGGGTCCTGGCGTATCGCAGTTAGACATAGATCCTTTCATGTGGGTGAGAAGAGCTCCTAATGAAAATCATAAATTTGGAAGATTAGTAGCTTATTTTGAGTCGAATGAACAAGACGAAGTTAATTTTGGGCGTGTTGAGAGCGCTATTAGTGTCGAGATCGACCAAGGATCAAAAGATAAGATAGAATGGATTCACCCTCAAACGAAAGTATGGCATCCAGTTTTTGATAACGATCCTGCGGCCATGTTCTTGGTTGGCTATGGTGCAAGCAGAACAGTTGAACTTCCAGAAAAATTTGATCCTGTATCAAGAGAGAGTGGTAATTTAAGGCGTATTAACAAGGTGAGAAGTCTATTTGAAGAAACCTATCAATTGGTTCCTCTTGATGCCTGGTTACCTAAAATGCGCACAAAGAATCCAGGGCGTTATAAGCAGTTTGTGAATCTACTCGCTAGCATTATGGGTGATGGTCATTTTAAGTTTACTGGCGAGATGGTCGACAACCAATATATTTTTGAAAAAGAGGGTAGTTTGATTCCGTTTAACGCACTATCTGATGGCTATCGCGCCTTTTTAGGATGGGTAGGTGATCTATTGTTTCATATAGAACAATCGTGCCCAAGCGGTAAAAAATTGGTAGAAAATGAAGGTATAGTGCTGATAGACGAAATCGATCTGCATTTGCATCCCGCTTGGCAAATGAAAATTTTACCACTATTAGCAGAAGCATTACCAAACATTCAATTTTTTGTCACCACACATAGCCCTCTTGTGGTTGGAAGTATTGAATGGCAAAACATCATCTATCTGAAAACGGACGAAGAGAAATGCTCTTTTCCTGTACGCGACAAACGGAATACCTATGGCCTCGATTCAGATCAAATTTTGGTGTCTGATCTGTTTGGATTAAAAAGTACCAGAAACGATGACGTTGCAGATAGGCTCAGAATCTTATCATTTAAGGCGTCGACTGGCGATTCTGCAGCGCGAAAAGAACTAATGACATTAATGACAAAAGGCGGAAAGTTATGATTTCTTATAAAACAGACAAAGATGGCAATACCATTGATCTTGCCTATATTGAAGGACTAATCAATGCACATAATGCCACGTGGTTGACAAGGGCAGCCGAGAGAACAGACACCTACAAGACAGCTGGAAAAGTAACGCACTCTAGTCATATTTGGAGCGAGATAAAAGAAGTGTATATGAAAATGCAAGGCAATAAGTGTGCATTTTGTGAAAGTGAACTTGAAGGAAAAACAAGTGGGAAAGGCGTTCATGATGTAGAGCATTTCCGCCCAAAGAATAGAATTACTAAATGGCAGTCATCACCAGAGTTTAATACGCTTGGTATAGCTATTACAGATCCAGCCGTCTCGGCGGGGTATCATTTATTAACCTATAATCTTTTAAATTATTCGATTGCCTGTGGCCCTTGTAATCAGGCCATTAAGAGAGATCGATTTCCTATTAAGGGAAATTATAACACAGCTATGGAAAACCCATCTACGGAATCTGATGCTGAAGTTCCGTTATTATTGTTTCCTATAGGACAAGATGATGATGATTGTGAAGATTTAATTTCTTTTGAAGGCGCTGTTCCTACTGTATTGACGACTAATGGGTTACCATTTGAAAGAGCCATTACCACAATTGAATTCTTTCGCCTTGGTCGTGCAGATGTAAGAGGGAAACTATTTAAAGAAAGGTGTTTAAAAATCATCACTATTAACGGTATTCTTGCTGGTCTTGACCCGGCAAACTTTGATAACATATTAAAGAATATGATTGCAGATTATTCTGATCATGCCAGTTGTGGCAGGTCCTATGTTGAGCTGCTTAAAAACGACAAAAGGAAGGCGGCAGAAGTATTGAATGAAGCGAGAGAATTTATACTCACCTATATACCAGATGAAGAATTAGTTTAACATACAGCAATTACTACTAAATGTATCATAATGTTCCGTGTGGAGTTTATCCTGAGCACTACTAAAATGAAAATATATTTTCATTTAAAGTGTCTTGTGAAACAAATCGAAGGGTAACTTGAGCTTTATTCACTAAATAAAGAAAACTTATACTGTAAGGAATGCTAATAAAAAAACGACAACCAAAGCAATTTTATATAACGTCTAATTATGATTACAATTTGTATCATAATTTATATTATGTAAAATAGAATATTTAACAATCCCTCCTACATACCATCTGCAAATAGACTAATTTTGTAGCGTGCAAAACCAATCCAAATCCTCACAGTTCGAATTCGTAGCCTTAA
>RCNB010002613.1_pt1 | contig 10994 bp, 9 predicted proteins | sample 2041321 | NCBI WGS metagenome assembly RCNB01 (sample SAMN09708232, study PRJNA481090) | Marine sediment metagenome, whole genome shotgun sequencing project.
GAATAAAGAACTGAAACTTGGTTATTAACTTTTTTAAAAAAAATCTAAAAAAAAAAAGGTTATGTCTTATTCATTTATTTTTCTAGTAACCCAAATATCCTCATTAAGTCCATCATATACACTTTCATCAGATATGTCTCTTATGGGTTGATTTTTATCATAAAGAACCGTTCGTATTACCTTATTTTTATCTTTAGCATAATCTAAAATAGTATTTTTCTTAAGTTGCCAGTAATGTGTACGCCATTCCCTCCCATCATACAAAGTTGTTTCTTCTCTTTCAGTGATAAGCATTCCTTCCTCTTCAAGAATGTAAAATAACTGTCTATCCTCAGGATCCAATACATTATCTATCACACGATCATCAAATCCAAAGATATCCAATACGAATCCTGCATCTCTCCTTGCTTCCTCTATATCTAATCCAACTCTATTTGCTATTGCTCTAGACAATGCATCTAATGTTATAATATTCATAATTTTCAATACCTCTTCTTGCTTCATTTTTTCAAAATTTTAGTTCAGTATGTTTTATAGCTAGTAGTATATATACTTTCCTATTGTTTTCACATGTCTTGTAAAAAGGACGTTAAAATATCTTTAGAAAAAAATGTAGCATCAAATAAAAGGTGTGTTACAGAAAAAATTAACATTTAATTCATCAACGATATATTATAATTTATCTTTTTTCTAATAGATATTTTTAGAACATATACTTTAACAGATACTCATACTAATTCACCATTATTTTGAAGAACCAAGTCAGAAAGTAGATTTGATGAGGATAATGAGAGAATGGATGTTTCTGGGAGGAAACGACAATGTACATTAAACACTAACAATGTTTTAACAGAATTAATAACATAATTCATATTGGCTATCAGATAAATTCTGCCATACTATTACAATTTAACATAAGATTTATATACGTAAGAGCGGTAGTAGCCCACAGATGGAAAAAGAAGATTACTCTAAGAAATTTTCTGGAGAATGGCTTTTACTCTTTAATGATGAAATTATCGATCACAGCCATAATGTAGAAGATATGTTAAAGTTGGCAGAGGAAAAATATCCTTCAGATAAATTTCCAGACGACACAATAAAAATATCAAAAGTATTATCTGGAGATATTCGTTTACACTAATCCAATGTCAGACTCAAAATTTGTATTTAATTATTGCAGTTATCCTGTGGTTCCAGTAAAATTCTTTTACAAAGACAAGAAAACGCCATTTATAGACGCATTACTGGACTCTGGTGGAGATTTCATAGTAATGCCCATGCCCATAGCAAAATATCTCGGACTAAAATTGAAAAAGGCAGGTTCTGTTGATACTGCAGGTGGTACAACATCATTGTTTAAAGCAACATTAGATATGGTTATAGGTAAGAAAAATAAAATTGCCTTTTATGAAAATAATCAGATACATGTATCTGCTAGAAATGATATACCGGTTCTGTTAGGAAGATACCCAATTTTTGACGATTATGAAATAACTTTTAAGAAACAAAAAAATCAACTTATTTTAAAACCAGCAAAAACCACCAAAAATATATAGATTCAAAAACTGGCAAATGGATCGATGAAGACGAGTAATTAATAAAATAAACAATGGAAAAAATCATGTCATTTATCAACGTAAAGCTAATAATTACACATAACATATTTATATAGGAATTAGTATAGCGGGTAGACTGTTTCAATAGTAAGTTGGATAGAGTATAGTATGTATAGCCAGTAGATTATTATATTATAGTTTGAGTCCCGCGGTCATTAATGGGCCTGTAGCTCAGCTAGGTAGAGCATCTGGCTTTTAACCAGGCGGCCAAGGGTTCGAATCCCTTCAGGCCCGTTTAAATCTTGAAACACCAGGAGGAGATAACACACAATGACTGCAGATAATGAAGAGTTAAACATAATGAATCACGAGTTAGTTCCACTTCATGTAATCCTATCTGAGAAGGAAAAAAAGGAGCTACTTGAAAAGTATAACATATTACAAACTCAATTACCTAAAATATTAGATACAGATACTGTTTCGATTTATATTGGGGCAAAACCCGGACAAGTTGTAAAAATTATTAGGGAAAGCCGTACTGCAAAAGAAGCAGTTTCTTACAGACTTGTAGTTGAAAGTAATAAATAGTAGGTGTATGGTAGATGAGAGAACTTGTAGATGCTTTTTATAAAGATCGTAGTATAGTAAATCATCAGATTGCATCATATAATGATTTTTTGGAACATAGATTGCAAAGCATTGTTGACAATACTATAATTGGTCAAGAAGAAGAGATGAAAAGGGGTTTTATTTACCCAGAGATAGAAGGATATAAGATAAAGTTCGGTAGAATTGTAATTGGAAAGCCTGCGGTTAAAGAGGCAGACGGTACAATAAGAGAGCTAACTCCAATGGAGACACGTCTGAGAGATTTAACCTACGAGGCCCCTCTCACATTAGAATTTATACCTGTTAAAGATGAAGTAGAATATGAGCCAGAGGAAGTAAGAATAGGGGAACTTCCAATTATGATTAAATCAAATGCATGCAATCTGGCCAGACATACAATTGAAAGAAAAAAAGATCATGAGATAACAGATGAGGAGTACCAAAATGATCTTCAAAATATGCAAGAAGATCCGCTAGATCCAGGTGGATATTTTATCAGTAATGGTACCGAGCGAGTACTTATTACTGTTGAAGATCTTGCTCCAAATAGAGTACTCGTCGAGAAAACCAGCAGATATGGAAGATCTGTAGAGGTTGCCAAGGTTTTTTCTCAAAAGGAAGGATACCGAGCTTTAACTGTTGTAGAGAAGAAAAAAGACGGTATGTTAATGGTGTCCCTGCCTACAACATATGGTCAGATACCTTTGATGATACTACTACGATCTCTTGGCATGGAAAATGACGAGGAGATCGTTGATGTAATCAGTGTAGATCCTAAAATGGAGCCTTACATTCTTGCTAACATTGAAGAGTGTGCAAATGAATATGAGATAACAACTAAGGAGGAAGCTATCGCTTATCTCGGTAAAAAATTTGCTGGGGGACAAGCAAAAGAATACCGTGTTAGAAGAGTCGAAACATTGATGGATAAAAATCTTTTACCGCATCTTGGTAACGAACCTGAAGATCGTCTAACAAAAGCAATTTTCATGGCCCGAATGGGAATGGCCGTACTAGAATTAGCATTAGATAAAAGGGAAGAGGATGACAAAGATCATTATGCAAATAAGAGATTGAAACTTGCTGGGGATCTAATGGAGGATCTTTTCAGGGTTGCTTTTACAGCGCTATGCAAAGATTTGAAATACCAGATTGAAAGAATTCATGCAAAGGGAAAGGAAATAAAAATCAGTTCGTCACTTCGTTCAGATGTTTTAAGTCAGAGAATTCACCATGCTCTTGCTACTGGTAATTGGGTCGGTGGAAGAGCTGGAATTTCTCAATTATTGGACCGTACAAGTAATCTAGCCGTACTGAGTCATCTCAGGAGAGTTACTTCACCGCTTACAAGATCTCAACCACATTTCGAAGCTAGAGATCTACATTCTACTCAGTGGGGAAGACTATGCCCGAATGAGACGCCTGAAGGACCAAACTGTGGTCTTGTGAAAAATCTTGCACTTGCTGTGGAGATTTCAGAGGGATTTCAAGAGGAAGAAGTAGAAAGTATACTAAAAGATCTTGGAATCAAGGAAATTACTAAAAAATCTACTGGCACTAGAGTTTACCTAAATGGAGATCTAATAGGTATGCATCCTGATGGCAAAGAAATTGTGAAAAAACTAAGAGAAAGACGTAGGAAAGGACTACTCAATAGTGAAGTGAACGTTGCCTATTATGAAGATGAAAATGATGTAATTGTAAACTGTGACTGCGGTAGACTTAGAAGACCATTAGCTGTTGTCGAAAAAGGTAAACTTCTGTTTTCTAAAAAGGATTCCGATGATATAAAACAAAATAAGAAAAAATGGATTGATCTTACAAACGAAGGTATAGTAGAATATATTGATGCAGAGGAAGAAGAAAACACCCTAATCGCATTAAAAGAAGAAGATATCACACCTGACCACACCCATATGGAACTAGATCCCATGTGTATCCTGGGCATTGGTTCATCATTGGTTCCTTATCCGGAACATAATTCTTCACCTAGAATTACTATGGGTGCAGGTATGGGAAAACAATCACTTGGTTTTGGAGCTTCAAACTATAGAATAAGACCAGATACAAGAGGTCATTTACTGCATTACCCAGAGGCACAACTTGTACAAACTCACCCTGTTAAATACATTAGATTTACGGAAAGACCAGCCGGGCAAAATTTCATAGTCGCGGTAGCATCATTCAAAGGATACAATATGGAGGATGCACTAGTAATGAGTAAGGCAGGCATAGAACGAGGACTTGCCAGAAGCACTTTTTTCAGGACATACAATAGTGAGGAAAAGCGATATCCCGGCGGACAAGAAGATCATTTTGAAGTTCCTGAGCCAGATTGTCGTGGTGTAAGAAGTGATGACGCATATACAAATCTAGGCGAGGATGGGCTCATCTCACCTGAATGTGATGCTAAAGGCACAGAAGTATTAGTAGGAAAAACTTCGCCACCTAGATTCCTTGAAGAACCTGCAGATTTTCTTACACCTCAAAAGAGAAGAGAAACATCTGTTACTGTTCAACATGGTGAGGGGGGAACCGTCGACAAAGTAATGCTATCTGAATCAGTCAATGGCTCGCGAATGGTTAAAATAAAAGTTCGGGAACAACGTATACCTGAATATGGCGATAAATTTGCATCAAAACATGGTCAAAAAGGAGTTGTAGGTCTAATAGTACCTCAAGAAAATATGCCATTTAATGAACAAGGAATAACTCCAGATTTAGTTATTAATCCACATGCAATTCCAAGCAGAATGACAGTTGGACATGTGCTTGAAATGATAGGGGGAAAAGTAGGAGCTTTAGAGGGTAGAATTGTAGATGGTACAGCTTTTAGTGGTGAAACAGAAGAAATACTAAGAGAAGCATTAGTAAAAAACGGGTTTAAACACAATGGCAAAGAAGTATTATTCAATGGAGAGACTGGAAAAGCATTAGAGTGTGACATTTTTGTAGGATGTATCTACTATCAAAAACTTCACCACATGGTAGCAGGTAAGATACATGCAAGATCTAGGGGCCCTGTTCAAATATTAACCAGGCAACCTACAGAAGGTAGAGCCAGAGAAGGAGGACTTAGATTTGGAGAAATGGAAAGGGACTGTCTCATAGGACATGGCGCATCAATGGTTATAAAGGACCGATTACTAGATGAATCTGATCTCACGATAAAATATGTATGTGAGAACTGTGGACATATTGCTATACACGATAGACATGGTGGACTACGATGTTCAGTATGTGGAGATAAGGCAAATGTCTATCCAGTTGAAATGAGTTATGCATTCAAACTTTTAATTGATGAATTAAAATCTTTAATTATTGCACCAAGAATAAAGTTAGAATCATTAGTATAAGAATTTGTGTAGGGTTTATCATGGAAATGGCGAGAAGTATAACAAAGAAGATTGGGAGTATAGAGTTTTCATTACTTTCACCAAATGAAATTAGAAAAATGAGTGCTACAAAAGTTATTACTGCTGACACTTATGATGATGATGGTTTTCCTATTGCTATGGGACTTATGGATCCTCGTTTAGGCGTTATCGAACCGGGACTGAGGTGTAAAACGTGCGGTCAAAGAGTCGGTAAAGACAAATGTCCAGGTCATTTTGGCCATATTGATCTAGCTATGCCAGTTATACATGTTGGACTCATAAAAACAATAAGAAACTGTCTGCGCTCAACTTGTAGAGAATGTGGTCATCTACTTATAACTAACAAAGAAAAAGAAGAATATTTTAAGGAATTAAAAAGATGCGATCTAGAAGGAAAAAATAAAACCTATCTTTTCAAGCAAATAATAAAAGATTGTGTAAAGACCGAAAAATGTCCTCACTGTAGTAGGGAAGTGGGTAAAATTGAACTGGATAAGCCTACCTCATTAAGAGAAAACGGTAAAAAACTTACACCCTCTGAGGTAAGAGAATGGTTAGAAAGAATACAAGATGAAATTTTTCCACTATTAGATATAGATAGAAAATCCGCTCGACCTGAATGGATGATTCTTACTGTTCTACCAGTACCTTCAGTTGCAGTAAGACCATCTGTAACATTACAATCAGGTGAAAGATCAGAGGATGATCTTACACATAAATTAGTAGATGTTATTCGTATAAACCAGAGATTACAGGAAAACAGAGATGCCGGAGCGCCGCAACTTATAGTAGAAGATCTTTGGGAATTATTGCAATATCATATTACAACCTACCTTGATAATCAGACTTCGGGCATACCTCCTGCACGTCATCGTTCTGGTCGACCTCTAAAAACCTTAGCTCAGCGATTGAAAGGTAAGGAAGGTAGATTCAGAAGTAATCTTTCTGGAAAACGTGTTAACTTTTCTGCACGTACTGTTATTTCTCCAGATCCGAATCTAAGTATAAACGAACTCGGCGTGCCAATTACAATAGCCGAGGAGCTAACGGTACCTGTTAGAGTTACATCACATAACATTGACTGGTGTAAACAAATGGTTAAACAAAAATATTTAGATTCTGATGACCCTAATGAATATGTCTCTGGTGTAAACTATGTTATAAAAGATACAGGCAGTATGAAACGACGTATTAAGGTTACAGAAAAAAACGCTGAGGATGTAGCCGAAAAATTGGAGATAGGTTCAAGTATAGAAAGACAGCTTATGAACGGAGATCTTGCTCTCTTCAACCGTCAGCCATCTCTTCACCGCATGTCCATAATGGCTCATAGAGTCAAAGTAGTGTCAGATAAAACATTTAGATTCAATTTGTGTGTATGCCCACCATATAATGCAGATTTTGACGGAGATGAAATGAATCTCCACCTCATTCAAGGAGAGGAAGCAAAAGCAGAAGCGGAAATTTTGATGAAGGTACAAGAAAACATTCTCTCTCCAAGGTTCGGAGGGGCAATTATCGGAGGTATACATGACCACATATCTGGATGTTTTCTGTTGACTCGTAAGGATAGAAAAGTATCAATAGATGATGCTTCACATATTTTATCTGCAATTAAATACGAAGGGAAAAAACTTAAGACAGTCGTGGAAGATGGAAAAAGCTATGTAAGTGGAAAAGATATATTTAGTACTCTACTTCCAAAAGATCTTAATATAGAGTATAAGGCTAAGACCTGTTTCAATTGTGACATATGTCAGGCGCCAAAATGTCCACATGACGCTTATGTTATAGTGAAAAACGGTGTGTTGAAACAGGGAATAATGGATGAAAATAGTATCGGTGCATTTAAAGGAAAAATTTTAGATAGGATAATTCGAGACCATGGGATGGACGCAGGTAGGGAATTCATCGACAATGTTACAAGATTAGCAATAAAAGCTATAACATTATTTGGTTTTACTACAAGCATAGATGACGAAGATATACCTGATGAGGCAAAAAGACAGATTGCTGATGGTATAAATAAAGCCCTCAAAAAAATCACTGACCTAGTAAAGGCTTATGAAGCAGGTGAACTAGAATCACTTCCTGGTAGGAGCCTAGAAGAAACTCTTGAAATGGAAATAATGAAAGTTACAGGTAAAACAAGAGATATGGCTGGTGAAATAGCAGGGAGACATCTTGGTCTAGACAATAGTGCTGTTTTAATGGCAAAATCTGGTGCACGCGGATCTATGCTTAACCTTTCACAGATGTCAGGTTGTGTGGGACAACAGGCAGTTAGAGGTGAAAGAATAAGTCGAGGTTATCAATATCGTACACTTCCGCATTTCAAGAGAGGAGATCTCGGTGCAAGTGCAAAAGGATTTGTAGCATCCTGCTATAAAAGTGGATTATCACCCACAGAGTATTTCTTCCATTCAATGGGAGGAAGAGAAGGTTTAGTCGATACTGCAGTACGTACCTCTAGATCAGGATATATGCAGAGACGTTTAATTAATGCTTTAGAAGATGTTAAAGTAGAAAATGATGGTACTGTAAGACATGCAGGTGGAAATATAATACAATTTATCTATGGCGAAGACGGAATAGATCCAACTCGAAGTTTGGCAGGAAAGGCTGTGGATATCAATCGGATAATATCTGATGTTAAAGAGGGGGTTTAATCTTGCCTAAAAAAAGCGTTTCTACCATGGATAAAAAAGAGGAGGGGAAAACAAAAAAACAGGTAATAAAAAAACCAAATAAATCTATATCAAATAATACTCTCCCTATTGAAATAAAAAAAGAAAAAGAAGAGGAAAAGAAATTAACCAAAAACAAGAATAGTAAAAAAACAGTAAAAAAACCAGTAGATAAAAAAGAGAAGAAAGTTAAAAAGAAAAACACAATAAAAAAGACTACCAAAACTAAATTAAGAACATTACCTCCACCCATAAAAAAGCCAGATGATCCTCCAGAAATTAAAGAAATAAAAAAAGACATATACAAGATTTTGAAAGATAAAATCCTGCCTCTTTCCATAATTGAAGAAATAGCTTCAAAAGTTATCGAAGATAAAAAATTAAAGACAAAACTTAAGGATATATTATCTAAAACGGTGGAAGAATATGAGAGGAACTCCATTGATCCTGCTGAGGCGTGTGGTATAATTGGTGCACAGAGTATTGGAGAACCTGGAACCCAGATGACAATGAGAACGTTTCACTATGCTGGTGTCGCTGAAATTAATGTAACCCTTGGATTGCCCCGCCTTATAGAAATTGTAGATGCGAGATCTATCCCATCTACACCTATGATGAATATTTATCTATGGGGCAAGTATAGATTGAATTCAGATCTTGCTAAAGATGTTGCAAATCAAATAGAAATTACCAAACTAAATGATGTGGCAGATATAGAGACAGATCTTACAAACCTAGTTATTCGCATTAATCCAGATAAAAAAACAATGAAAAAGAAAGGATCTAAAATTGATGACCTGTTGGAATCTGTTAAAAAGATCAAAAAAATAGACGCTAAAATAGAAAGGGGGAAAATTAAGATAACTTTAGACGATCCCAGCTATAAAAAACTCCTGAATGTTAATGAAATATTAATGGATCTTAAAGTTAAGGGAATTGATGGTATAAAACGTATTATTATTAGAAGAGAACCAGAGGAAGGTTATGTTATATATAGTGAAGGAAGCAATCTAGAAAAAGTTCTAGAGATAGAAGGTGTTGATCCCTATAGGACAACAACTAATGATATACAAGCCGTTGGAAAAGTGCTTGGTATCGAAGCTGCAAGGAACATTATAATACAAGAAGCATACAATACCTTAATGGAACAAGGTTTAATCGTAGATATAAGACACATTATGCTTGTGGCAGATGTTATGACTTCCAATGGTAGTATAAAAGCCATAGGTAGACACGGCGTGAGCGGTGAAAAAAGCTCAGTACTATCGAGAGCTGCATTTGAAATAACAGTTAATCATTTACTTGATGCCAGTAGACGTGGTGAAACCGATAAACTTGGTGGTGTTGCTGAAAATATTATTGTTGGACAACCTGTTAATTTAGGAACTGGTGCAGTTGAACTTGTCATGAAAAGAAGTAAAAAGAAGGGAAAGTAAAATGATCGATATCGATAAGGTTCTAAAAAATACAGTAAAAAAAGGTAAGGTAACGATAGGAACTAGGCAGACTAAAATAGTTATAAATGATGGAACAGCAAAACTAGTTGTCATGGCTAACAATTATCCCCATTCATCAGAGGTTGATAAACTAGCTAAAAAGAAGAAAATTCCAATATATAAATATGGCTCTGAATCAATAGATCTTGGTTACACCTGTGGCAAATCTTTTGCAGTTTCTGTTTTTGCTGTAATAGAAGATGGTGGATCAGATATATTGCAACTTGTCAAAAAAGGATAATATCCAATGACAGAAATAGCATTTTCAAACGAAAATATGCAATACATAAACATGGCTAGTAATATCATAAAAATCGATGTAATTGACTGTATGATTACAGAAGATAAATTGATATTTATCGTAAAAAAAGGTCAGCTTGGCATAGCCATAGGGAGTAAAGCCAAGAATCTAGAGAAACTAAAAAGACTTTTTAAGAAGAATATAAAATTTGTTGAATTTGATGAGGATAAAGAAAGATTCGTCATTAATCTCTGCAAACCATATAAAATAAACAATGTTATCCTAGACAGTAGCGGAAATTCAACTGTTATAAAGGTAGAAGTAACTCCAAGCGATAAATCAAAAATAATCGGGAGAGGCGGGAGAAATATAGACATAATCCGCAAGCTTGCACATAGACATCATTCAATCAAAGATGTTCAGATTGCATAGTCCTGTTTATTTTTGCATAATAGTTTTTAAATAGTGTTCTACATTCAGGAGTGAGACATGCTTCTGAAAACAAAAAAGAATCTTGGTAAACATTTTGATGTAGAATCTATAATTGGTGGAAAAACCGGTGTTCTTAAGGGAGTTGACAAAGAATACAAAATTGAGGTTAAAGGAATTCCAGAGTGTACTAAATCATGTCCTGCTGGTGTTAATGTAAAAGCATATATACATCTGATTGCAAATAGAAAATTTGAAGAGGCAATAGAAACAATACGCCAAACCAATCCGTTTCCAGCTGTCTGTGGAAGAGTGTGTACAAAGCCCTGCGAAGAAAATTGTGAACTGGGAGCCAATGGAGATTCTATATCCATTCGTTCATTGAAAAGATATGCTTCTGACTATGAGCTAGCTCGAAGATCCCTTGTTGCAGAGTCATGTAAGATAATTTATGATGAACAAATAGCAATAATTGGTGCTGGCCCTGCAGGTTTAACAGCAGCAGTGGACTTAATAAATATTGGATATCCTGTAACTGTTTTTGAAGAAAAAAAAGACACAGGCGGCATGCTTAGATATGGAATTCCATCATATCG
>RCNB010002616.1_pt1 | contig 10984 bp, 6 predicted proteins | sample 2041321 | NCBI WGS metagenome assembly RCNB01 (sample SAMN09708232, study PRJNA481090) | Marine sediment metagenome, whole genome shotgun sequencing project.
CCCCTGTATATTCGTCAAAACTTTCATATTTCCAGAATTTTGTTAAAATCTCGTTATAATCATCGTAGTCGTATATTCTAAACACTTCAACTTCAGAGAACATAAGAGCTGCAAGGGCAGCTCCGTAATCGCTTAAATCCAAATCGTCAATATCTCCATCGAACATATCTGCTAGTGCATCTAAAAGATCAGATAATTGGTCTGCCGTTAAATTGAGATCAGAAAATAAATCTTGAAAATCTGACATATTATAAGGGAAAGGGATATGCGTAGGTATACCATCCTCTTCATCCGCTTCAGATAACTGGTTGCTCGGGTCGGGCCTTATAGTATTCCAAAGGAAACTAAAGAAGACTGTTGAAAAAGCAAACGCAAATACTAATAATACTGCCGTAAGAATGATTTTAATCACTCTCTTTTTGTTCATTGCAGTAACTAACAAATCTTCACGAAATTCAGACATATCTACTCTATTTTACCCTTAACTTTTCCATTATAAGTTTGCAATATTAATTAAAATTATAGTATAAATAATTTACTTAATATTTCTGATTCATATGAAATATTCCTTAAAATGAATAGAGTAAGTAGTTTATGATGGAATTTTTTGATAAATTAGATCAAAAAAAGGGAAGTTATTTAAAAAATTAAAATTCAAAACCACATTTCGTGCAGACACTTTTTTTAGCATATTGTGGTTTAGGAATGTAGCTTAATATTTTTGTTTTATCCTCAACCTCCTTAATAGCAAATCCTGTAGCCCCACAATTTGGACAAATTCTTCGTCCTGAACCGAATCCAGCATCGATACTAGGCGTAGCTGCTGATGGAGTAGAAGTTGTTGGAATTGTTGGACTACTCCCAAATGTTGGACTTTGTGAGGTTATTCCTTGAGCTAAACTCGATGGCATAACTGCCTTTGGTTCTTTCAATTCTTGGATTCGTTTCTCTTTGTAAGATAATTCTTCTTGTAATTTGTTAATTTGAGCATGAAGTGGTCCAATTTGTTGTTGAAGGTTCAAATTTTCTTGTTGAACTTGTTGTAGCTGATTTTGTAATTGAGGTAATTGTGCAAGTAGTTGAGCTTTCTCATTATTAATTTGAGTAATTTGATTCTGAAATCCTTCCACAGTTGTCTGAAAATTGTTGATTTGGCTATTCAATTGCATTATTTGATTATCTTTAACTAAGAGCTGTGAATTTACATCTGCACATTGAGCATTTACTTCACTTATCTGATTTTGTAATTGTCCTATGACACTATCCTTTTCTTGAGCCTGAGATAGAACTGCATTGTATTCTGCTTGTGAGGGGCCATGTTGTATAGTTGGTTCGGGCTGATATACGGGAGATTCAAACGAATTAGTGGGTGGGAGTGGCGTGGGTGGTGGTATTGAAGGTGGAGGCATTGAAGGTGGTTGTATAGGGGGTGGACCACGAGGTTTGTATTCTTCTTCCTCGTCTTTTTCATATTCGTCCGACATAATAATCTTCTCTTATGTTTATGCTTAATAATATCAATAATTGTAACTTTAATAGTGAATTTTGTTTATAAACTATAGCACAAATAGGCGATACTTTAATGTTCTTTTTTAAAATTTAAAAGCAATTCCAGTGAGGAGTGAGATGTTCTTTTAATTTAGGGATAACTTTATTACTTACATAATTTAAAACATCGCTACTGGATTTTCTAGGATTTTCTTCTATTAGAGCATTCTCACTATCATCCAGAACTTGCAGGCAATTATACACTGCTTTAGCTTGTTTATCAATTTCGTATCCCCCTTCTAAAGTAATTATAATTCGATCGTTAGCATATTCTCCAGCTATTTCTTTAATTTTTTTTAAATAATTTGCAGGTCCTTGATAAGTCCAACCCATATTAGTAAGTCTGTCTGTCCAATGAGTATCAAATCCAGCAGATATTAGGAAAAATTCTGGTTGAAATTCTCGGCAAATGGGAGCAATTATTTCATCAAAAAATATTATATTAACATCATCAGAAGCTCTCGGAGGCATTGGGAAATTAACAATTTTTCCTTGCCCGCCCTCGTTCCCTATATCATTAATAAAACCAGTGCCGGGATAAAGTGTTCTACCATCCTGATGTGAGTCAAAAAGCACGACTTCACCGTTTTTGGAGCCATTGTAGAAAATATCTGATGTCCCATTTCCCGCGTGACAATCCCAATCTATTATAGCCACTCTTTTTAATCCCTTTTCTTTAAGAAGATATTCAGCAGCAATCGCTACATTGTTAAAAATGCAAAAACCCGCACATTTGCAAGAGTTAGAATGATGACCAGGAGGTCTTACTGTAGCGAAAGCATTTTTAACCTTTCCTTCAATAATTTCGTCAATACCATTTAAATTTCCACCAACGCTATAAAGTGACGCCTCATACGTCTTTGCGGATACAGCAGTGTCCATATCAAGCTGCTGAATATGTCCCGTAACTTTAGCCATCTCACTAACTTCTTTAACATCATTAATCAAACTTTCTTGATGAACATATTTAATCTGATCTTCCGTAGCTTTTCTTGGCGGAATTAAAGTAAAATCTGGATTCTCCATTAATTTTTTCTCATTTAAGAAATCCATTATTCCAATAAGTCTTTCGTGGCTCTCGACATGTGTACCAATACGGTGGCTAAGATATATATCATCATATATTAACCCAGTAGTCATTTTAACCAATTCACTGTTTTTTAAATACTATTGAATAAAGAACTTTCATTATTCTTTAAAAAAGTTCCCATTTATTTATTTGAGGAAACCTTCAAATTTTTGATTGAAGAAAAAGCTATTACTTAATTTTGATTTACATAACACTATTTTAATATTATTTTTAGTAGTGTGCTAGAAATATAAATAGGGAAAAAATAAGTTGTTTATGTAGAATGGTTTATCGTATCAAAGTCATCATAATAGGAGAAGCAGGAGTAGGCAAGACTTCTTTAGTAAAAAGATTTGTATCTGGTCATTTTACTAAGGATTATCGAACATCAATAGGGGCGAATTTATTTATTAAGGAATTAAATTTAAATTCAGGTAATAATGTCTCAATCCAAGTTTGGGATATTGCTGGCCAAGAAAGATGGAAAAAAATGAGACATTTATATTATAAAGGTGCTCATGGTGCTCTGATTGTCGGAGACATTACGAGGGAAAATTCATTTGAACAAGTAAAAGAGTTTTGGAATCAAGATCTCAATAAATATTGTGATGAAATTCCTAAGATTTTAATTGTAAATAAGGTAGATTTGGATTCCATTATTTCTAATAATGAAATAGAAAAATTAGCTCAAGCAATCAATGTAAAAACAATAATTTTTACATCTGCCAAGAATGGTCAAAATGTTGAAAAAGCATTTCATCAAATAGCTGAAGCGATTATTACATTTAATGCATAAAATAAATGTCTTAGATTATTTTCTAAATGTTATAGTTCAATAACGAGTTTTATAAATTCTCTTTTGCCAGGTTCAAGATAGCTCTCAAAAGCTTTTTGAATGCTTTGAAGAGGTATAATTTGAGATATAAATTTATTTGCGTTTATTTTATCCTGGGAAAAAAAATCTATTGCACAGAAAATATCCTCACGATCATGACCTAAAACACCCTTAATACTAACTTCTTTAGAATTCAATAGAAACATAGGAAATGAAACTTTTCCTTTAAAAACTCCCTCCAGGATTACATTTCCACCTTTTTTTATTAAATCTATTGCCAATAAGATCGACTTTTGATTTCCAGCGCAATCAAAAATAAAAGTTGGTTTCCCATTTCTTTTTAAAAAATGTTTAATTTTTGCTGGATTTGGGGGAAAAGATTCAGTTGCCCCAAATTCTTTTGCTTTTTCTCTTAAATATGCATGTGGCTCAATTGCGATGATATAATTAGGGTTTTTTACTTTTAATAAATAACTTAAAAAACATAGTCCGATATTTCCCGCCCCTATTATAATTATATTTTGGTTTTCAGTAATATTAGATAATTTAACTGCTCTGCAAACATTAGCAAATGACTCAATCATTACTGCTTCTTTAGTTGAAACGGATTTAGGTATTTGGAACAAATATTTTCTTGGAACTTTTACGAATTCTGCAAATCCTCCATCTTTAAATATTCCCATACCGTCTAATTGTCCTTGAGCGATATCTAACGCAACATTTATTCCACAAACTTTATCTCCCCGTTTAATATCAGTAATATTAGTGCCGATTTCTACAACTTCCCCCGAAAATTCATGACCCATTATTATAGGTACCTGATACATTTTGAATTTATAATTAGTTATATCACTTCCGCAAATTCCGCAATAATGTGTTTTTACTATTACATCCTCCTCTCCTGGAGATGGATTTGGATAATCCTCTCTAAATTCAATTTTTTTTACATCAATAAATATAGCCGCTTTCATGAAATTCTTCACTTCATTAAAACTATTGAACTATATAATTACTAAGTCTAGATTGAGTATTAAATTAATCCTTTAATAGTGTATCTGCTGTTGTAAATAAAGGTAATTCTTTCTTTTTTTTTGGTCTTCTTTCAGTTAAATCTTCCTCTGGACTTAATTGGGTTGGATTATTGTAGTTATGAATTTTTTCTCTGTAAACATTTGGATTCAACTCACTTATGAATTGAGAAGTCCTTAATTCTCTTTGACCTTTGAAAACTTTGATACTTCTAGGAGATATTAAAAATAATCTGTCTTTCGCCCTGGTAATTCCTACATAAAAGATTCTCCGTTCTTCCTCATATGCTGGAGAATTAATTTTAACTTTGCTCGACGGAAATAGATTATCGGATAACATCGGAATGAACACAACTTTCCATTCTAATCCTTTTGCTCTATGAATTGTGGAAAGTGTTAAAGATGATTGGATTTCTATGGATGATAAACCCCCTTTTTTAGATTCAAAAGTGGATTTGTTTAGTGTTATAGAATCCAAAAAAGTAGAAATAGAATCAAAATTTTGGGAATAAATACTAATTTGTTTTAGATCTTCTAAGCGATCTTGCCAATCTTCATGTTGAATTTCTAAGTATTTTCTTAATTGATGAATTAGCTTATTAATAGCTTCATTAGGTTTTTCAAATTTAATAGATATCAAAAATTTCTTTAAATAATCACAAATCTCCTCTCTTACAAGCCTTGGAATTTTCAGTTTATTTAACATGTTAAAGAGATTGTTATCTAAAGTTAAATTTTCTATAGGATTGTTTTTAGAGGAAATCATATCGAAAATTTTAGAGGAAGTCTTTTTTCCAATACCTTGAAACAAAGTAAGTATTCTTGACCAAGAGATTTCATCATGCGGATTATGAATAATGCGTAAATGAGCAAGTAAATCTTTAACATGAGCTCTTTCAAAGAAAGATAGCCCTGAATGAACAACATAGGGGATTTTATATTTTTGTAATTCCAATTCTATTCTTAATGAGTGATAGCCAGAGCGGTATAACACAGCAATATCATTTAAATCATACTCCTCAAATGACAATCTATTTATCATATTAATTATAAATTCTGCTTGGTATTCATCAGACTCAGTTGAAACATGAACAGGTTTCCTTCCTTTTTTACGTGTAGTATGCATCTCTTTCTTATATTGAGAAAGGTTATGATTTATTGACTCGTTAGCTAAAGCTAAAATTTCAGGAACACTACGATAATTTTGAGTTAGTTTAAAAACTCTACATTTTTCGAACCGTTCTGAGAATTCCAAAATATTTTGAAAATTAGCACCTCGAAATCCATAAATACTTTGTGAATCGTCACCAACAATCATTAAATTATGTTCTGTATTCTGTTGTACAATTTTATTGATAATTTCATCTTGTATATAGTTTGTATCTTGGTATTCGTCAACCAAAACATATTTGATTTTTTTAGCTATTAATTTCGCTACAAATCTTTCATCGAGTAACCTATTCCAGAAAACTAATAAATCGTCAAAATCCACTAAGCTATCTTCTGCTTTTTTAGTACTATAGATTTTTAAGACATCTCGTAATTTCTCAAAGATAGCATCACTATCAAATTGCTTATATTTCCATTGAAGAACTTCACGAATTGTCTTATTACAGTTGATAGAAAACGATAAAATAGTTTTTGCCATTGCAGCTGTAGGAAATTTTTCTTCGAGATCTTTTGCATCTGCTTTTTCAATTGATAACTTCATTAATCCTTTCGCATCAGTTTCGTCCATGATTGTAAAATTGGGTTTTAATCCAAGCGTCTTTGCATACATCCTCAAAAATCGGTTAGCAATTGAGTGGAAAGTACCCGCCCATATACCCTTTGGGTTTTTTCCAAGTAAATCTTCCACTCGTTTGATCATTTCTTTAGCAGCTTTATTCGTGAAAGTAACAAGCATTATTTCACTGGGTTTTACTCCTGATACTAAAAGTTTAGCTACAGAATAAACGATAGTCCTTGTTTTTCCAGACCCGGCTCCTGCAATAACCAACATAGGACTTTGAATGTTATTCACAATTTCGAGTTGTTCTGCGTTTAAATCTGATTTAAAATCAACTTCATCGTATTCCTCGGTTATCTTAGGCTCGTTTGCATCCTCTAAGGATTCATTAAAGGTCTCATCGTAATTTTCAAAGACGAATTCTTCCAACTTTCTGAATTTATTACTGCTGTTAGTTAATTTCATCCCAATTATACAATTTAGTTTTGATTGAATTTAAAAAAGGAATTATTATTTTAAGATGAGTTAATCATCCTTATTGGTAAATTTAATAGTGTTACTCCTTGGTTCATAAAGAGTGCCTTCTTTAACAAGTTCTTCCAGAGCATTTTTAATCCATTTTTCATCTAAATTTTCTTCAAGTTCAAGAATTTGGATAACATTTTTTTTTTCTAATGATCTCCAATTGTTATCTTCAAATATTTCTTTTAATCTGGTAAGCATTTTATCAAGTTTACCAATAGAACTCCGAGATTGACCAACAAGAATCCTATCCATATCAATCTTTCCCGTGCTTTCATCGTAACCTGTGTCTTTTAAATATCTCTTAAATAATTTGATAATTTCTTCAACATCACTTTTAATAACTTTATTCCTTAGAGCCATTTTTGCATAAGCTTCACTCAATCGCACGAGAGCGTCAAGATTTCTGGCTAATATCGAAACAATCGCATCTTCACTGTCGTATTGACCTCTCAATTGTAAATAAAAGGATTTAATTCTTTCTTTTGCTTCTTCAGTCAATACAGGAAAATATTTCCTTCTTGCATATTTAATGTATTTTTTTAAAAGTTCATCGTCAATCGGGCCTAATTTACTAGATTTACTACTTTCTTTTGCTCCTCCCATGGAATTTTGTAATATAAACTCGGCCATTTGTGCATCATTAGCGGGATCTGGTTTGTCTGTAACTATAAAAATTAAATCGAAACGAGATAAAAGGGAAGGGGGGAGATTAATATTTTGTGTAGGTGTTTTGTAGCGATCGTATCTTCCTGTGCGAGGATTTGCTGCCGCTATTATTGCAGTTTGAGCTTTTAAAGTAGCAACAATTCCTGCTTTAGCAATACTAACAGTTTGTTGTTCCATTGCTTCGTGAAGAGCTGAACGGTCGGAAGTGTCCATTTTGTCAAATTCGTCAATAGCAGCAACTCCTCCGTTAGCTAAAATAATGGCTCCTGCCTCAAGGTTCATTTGACCCGTTTCATTGTCCTTAATAACCGCAGCGGTTAGACCTACTGCCGTTGAACCTTTCCCTGAGGTATATAAACCGCGAGGTGAAACATCAATCGCGCTTTTTAGAATCTCTGATTTACCAGTGCCGGGATCCCCTACAAATAAAATGTGTATATCACCTCGTTTATATCCTCCTCCTGGTCGTGGCTTTCTGGTGCCCCCAAATAAACTTAAAGCTGTAGCCATTTTCAATTCGTCTCTTCCATAGATAACTGGGGATATAGACCTTGCTATTTTCTTTTGTATCATGGGTTCTTTTGATAGTTTTTCAATCTCTTCTTTATCCTTTTTAGATAATTCAATAAATCCTTCTGTCTTGTCTTCTGGATCGATGAAATTAACGTCAATAAAAGTTTTAAAGAGTGTGCTATTCATACTCTTCATAGATTGCGCTAAGACGGATTTGAAGGTCCCCATTAATGTAACTCTATCACCCGGTTTCACACTATCTACTAGATCGTACGTTAATATTGCTTGAATCGCTCTAGGTATTCTACCAGGAGGTAAATCTTCTGGTATTTCTTGGATCATGACACTTTGCCAATCTATGAATTCAGAATTTTTAGAGATAAGCCTGAAATCTGATTGAGATTTTGCTTTGCAGCGTGTATTAGAACAAAATTTGGGCCATTTTATTCTAGAGGTTAATTGTAAAACTTCAAATTTGGTTCCACATGTCATACATTCGAACTCAGCTTTAATTAATTTTGGTCTTATCTTTGAACTCCTCACTAAAATCCCTTTAGTCCACACAAGACGATCAATGTTTTTTGCCCTCAAACCTCTTAAAGCTATAAATAAGGGACTTTTTTCGTCTTTGGTTGTTATCCTAACGAAGTAATCTTGATTACTTAGATTACCACCTTGCAATTTCAGGACGTTCTTGAATGCATCAATAGCGTCTTCTAAAAGGGAACTAGGATCTTTTCTTAAGAGCTCAGCAATTTGAGAATCAAACGCTAATAAATCTTCATAGGAAATAATTAATATGTTACCACTTTTTGAAATAACATCATTAATCAAGTCTAGATATTTATATACTCCGGGTATTTCTTCATATAATCCAAAAAATTCTTCAAAATGCTGAATTTTGTGAATAGGTACACTAGGGCTGGACATTGGCGTTGTCAAACGAGATCACCTTTATTATAACGTTGATATACCCAAATTATTTTTGGTGATATTTTAATCCAATATATTAACGATTTAAGCTTATTAAGCAGAAAATAAAATTTGTCGGAAAAAAATAATAAGAGATAATTAGTTTAGTGAAATACTCCACAGAAATATCAACTAGACCTTGGGGTTTTTTAACCTTCTCTTAATTTATGGAGGATTTCGCAAATAATTTTATCTTGTGACATTTCACATCTAATTTTAAGCAGGGATATTACACGCTTTTTTATTTTTTCATCTGTATATCTAACTGTTCGCCCCAATATAATTGCTATTGATTGTTGTGTTTCTATAGTGGATTCATCGCTTAAATTTTTTAATAATTTTGAAAGTATTTTATTTATACCCATTTCTTGGATGATCTTCACCATAACATCTACGGTCGTTGTTCTAACATCTTCTACTTCGTCTCCTAACAGTGATATAATAATCTGAAAAACTTTATCGATATCTTCAAAGCTATAAATATTTAATAAATTAGCTGCTCCTTCTCTAACCTTTGGGTCGTCGTTCAATAGGTTTTCCGAAACTTTTATAAAGGGAATTTTGGATTCGGAAATTTCTTTAATTGAAGAAAGAATTTTCATTGATGATCGTCGGACCCAACTTTTGTCGTCATCCATTAAATTTACTAAATTCTTAATTATTATTTCCTTGTCTTCAATAAATGGGATTAGTTTGCCTAAACTTGTAACTGAAGCTTCGCGTACTATCCAATCTTCGTCGATTAAAGCTTGGTTAATTAGAGCATCAACAGTAGGCATTGGCAGAGTTTTTCCTATATAACCTAAAATTTTCACACTTGTTTCTCTAATGAATGAATCAGAATCTGATAAGTATTCTAAAACTAGAGGAATGGGTATAATTTCTGGTAAATTTTTTGATATTTCCAAAATTGATTTAGTTAAAACAATTCTAACAGATAATTCTTGTTCAGGGAGAAATTGTAATAATTCTGCTAATACAGGCTTTAATGCTAGGGGTTTGGTTTTGGAAATTTTTGAAATTAAGTGAGCGGTTTCTTTCTTTAAAACAACCTCATTTTCACTTTTAATTATTTCTAATATTGAATTTACATCTATTAAATCAATGAAATCGTCTATTAACCCATTCAACGAAGAGATAATATTAATTTTTATATCAAGATTTTCAGAATTCATCTGATCAATTAGTTTTGGGATTACTTCATTAGGATTTTGTCTACATATCTTAATAATTGTACGGGAAATTATGCCTTTTGATATAAATTTTGTTTCGTCTTTAATTTCGATTAATTTATTTAAAATTAGAGTTGGGTTTTTCTTAAAGTTCTGAACTATAATATCTGAAATTCCTTTTTTTAACTCAGAATTGTTGAATTTTATGAATATTAATAAAGTTGTTAAGATCTTTTCAGGATTACTTTGCCATATTATACCTAATAGAGCAATAATACTATTTAGCGAATCTAAATTTTCAGTATCAATTTGGCTGATAATTTTTTCTAGATCGATGGATTTTGGTTCTTCAGCGAAATATTTTTTTAGAGCTAAAACAGAGGATTTCCTTAAATTTTCATCCGAAGCGAGTAATCCGTCGTAAAAAGATGAGATCGGAATAGAATTCTTCTTAAATTTTCCTATTTTGGAAAAAACATCAAAAATTGAAGCACGTACCTTACTATTAGTATCTTCCATCAATGGAATTAGTGTTTTAACAATATTTGAATCAATTTTTTCTAAATTAAGATTTTTCAAGTTTTGAATTGCCGCAGCTCTAATGTTTTGATTATGGTGATGAATTTTGGTTAGTAAGATTTCAGGTTTCACATTCATTTGTGTCTCTGATAGTAGTTTAAGTATTTCAATTTGAACGAGACTGTTTGGATCGTTTAGTAAATTCATTAAATCTATTTTTTGGAGTTTAAATTTTTCAGTGCTACTTAATTTGGTTAATAATTTTAACCCGATCATTTTCAACCTCCACTCAGAATCTGAAATTAGATTATTTATTATTTTTATAGGTATTTTTTTTATTAGCGAGTCCTCAGCGTGAAGTATTAATTCAGCAATAGGTATGCTTTTGTCATAATTTGGTGATTCGAG
>RCNB010002617.1_pt1 | contig 10984 bp, 10 predicted proteins | sample 2041321 | NCBI WGS metagenome assembly RCNB01 (sample SAMN09708232, study PRJNA481090) | Marine sediment metagenome, whole genome shotgun sequencing project.
TTTCTTCAGTAACTTCCTCAGAAGTCTCTTCTGGTGTATCGTCACTTTCCTCTGCTATTTCTTCAGTCTGGGTGGATTCTTCCTGAATGGCTTCCTCTTCGGGAGAAGCAGTTGGCCTACAACCAGAAAGACTAAATGTCAACACAAAAGAAAATACTACTATTAGAGTGGACAAAAAAAGCATCCTCAATAATATTGATTTGTTTGTTCTCAATTTGCATTACCTCCGATAAATCATGTTTTTTTTAATAATGAACTTCTAAGTATTATAAATATAATTACCAAAAAATAAAACGCAAAAATACATATTAATACTGTTAGCTTCTTTTTTTCTAAAACATTTGAAATATTTTGTTTAATATAGGGCTCATCAACTGCTACCTTGCTTATTATGCCTGTTTTCCCAATACTTTTATCATTTACAAAAACCTCTATCGAGCCAACAGATCGGTTTTTATCAAAAGGAAGTGAAAGTAGATCATTATCTATGTTTTGTTCGATATTTATATGATTGCTGGTGATGTGAACCATTTTCGAAATATTATCTTCAGGATAGAGATTAAGCCTTACTTTTGTATCTGAACCTAAGATAACAGTTTCAACACTTTTGCTTGAATCAATAATAGTTGAATACTTAATATTTTTGTGGGCCCATTCAATAAGCTTTATAATATCATTTTCTCTTTCTTCAAAACTGCTATTTAATACTACCGCAATAAGTTCATGGTCATCAAGATCTGAAAATGAAGCAAGACAGAAACCCGCATTTTCAGTATATCCGGTCTTTATCCCTTTTATAAAATCATATTTTAAAAGCTTATTAGTGTTTTTCAACAAAATGCTCTCATCGTTTAAGATTATAGTATCAGACTCTGTTCCCACTATCTCTCTGAAAAGCTCGTTTTCCATAGCATATTTTGCTATTAATGCAATATCATAAGCAGTGGTTTTATGATCTGGATATTCAGAATCAAGTCCATTGGTATTTTCAAAATTTGTAGAAAATGCACCAAGACCTACTGCCTTAGCATTCATAAGCTCTACAAATTCTTCATCACTTCCTGAAATATATTCTCCAAGTGCAATTGTTGCATTATTGTGAGAGCTTATAAGTGATGCCTTTAGAAGATCAAGAAGAGTAATGCTGTCATCTTTTGAGAACCTAAAGACTGAATGGTTTATTCCTGTTGCACTGTCAGGGATTAAAACTACTTGGCCAAGATCATCTATATTCTCAATTACCAGGATACCTGTCATTATCTTTGTTATGCTTGCAGGATAAGCAGATGTTTTCGATTGCTTTTCCCAGAGGATATTTCCTGTCCTATAATCCATAATTATTGCGTTTTGCGCTTCAATATTTATTTTGTCTTCATAGAGAGCAAACCCATTACTGCTGTTTACAGAAGAATCAATACCGGATACTCCAGATATTTCAGGCTGTATCCCTATATCGGCATGAAGTACAGATGCAGGGAAAAATAAGGTAAATACAATAAAAATTGTGAAAATTTTAATAAAAGGAATAATAGAAGCCGTTTTTTTCATTTATGTTTTTCCAGAAACTTTCTATTTTCCTTTTTTAGCAGCAGCTCGTGTAAATCACAGAGTCTTCTTTCAAGTAAAAGAGCGACTTTTTTACCTTTTCTGTGCTGGTCCTTTTTTGAGGATATCATAAGCGGCATAATGATCTGCTGGATAAAAGAAGCATGTCTCACAGCAAAATTTTCAAATAATTTTAAATGCTTTATATGTATACCATATTTTGACAATTCAATAGCCATCTTAATTATTTCAATATCACTGCCATTTATAATTGAATTGCCGTTTTCATGCTTCCATTCCACAAGGTCATAGTTCAGGATCTCTTCAATAAATGATTGGGATAATTTTAACTTTTTCTTTAGTTCGTCGATTGTATAATAATCTTCTTGCTGTTCTTGCTTAAATTCCTCACCTAATTTTAACTGCAGATTTTTAAGATCCTTTCCTGACTCTAAATAATCCTTAAACTTTTTTGATTTTATTTTTTCCTTAATGATATCAAGTGGAAGGTAAAATTCTTTCTGCATCTTTAATATAAAATTTATTTTTTCAATATCTTCCCTGTAATAAACCCTGTATTTATTGATCGATCTTTTTGGAGTTATAAGGCCCTGGGTTTCAAGAAATCTTAATTTGCTGCTTGTTAAGTCAGGGTAAGCCTTTTTTAATTTCTTTATTAGCTTCCCTATTGTAAGACTTTCCGCTTTATTTTTCTTTATTTCATCCATAATATTAAGCTTTATTTAATCGAAAAATATATAAAAATATATTTTCCTATTTGTATTCGATCACCATTTGAAAGAATTGCTTCTTCGATTATACTGCCATTAAGATAGCTTCCGTTTAAGCTGCCTGCATCAAGAAGCCTGTAATCATTGCCATCTTTTTTTAGAAGCGCATGTTTACGTGATACTGTTATATCATCCAATAAGACATCAGATTCAGGGCTTCTGCCAATAACAAATTCATCCTTTTCAATATAAAACTCATCACCGATATTTGGACCTTTGACCACCAGCAGTCCCTTTTTTCCCGGAAGGATCTTTTTTAGCTGCATTAATACTTTTTCGGAGATCTCTTCTGTTATATCAGCTTTATATTCTCTGATAGATTCAGTATTGTTATTATTTTCATGCTTATTCATATTGATCAATCAGCCTATCTATGTTTTTCCTTACAAAGTCTTTTAAAATTTCAAAAAATTCCTTATCCGTAGATTCTATATAGCATCTGATCAAAGGTTCAGTACCCGAAGCCCTTACAAGGACCCAACTACCATCATCAAATATTACTTTAGCCCCGTCAATATTCAATAATTCCCTTACAACTCTTTTGTCAAGCTTATGATTCTCTAGACCAGAAAAATATTCAATGATAACATCTTTTCGTTTCTCTGGTACATCCAGGTCCAGTCTAGTATTGTAAAAGGTCCCGAATTCTTCATATATTTTTTCTAAATAGTCAGAAATATAAAAGTTGCCATATTTATTTTTCAAATATGCCTGTATCTCCAGAAGAAGCAGATTTGCTATAAGACCGTCTTTTTCCGGAATATGATCCTTTATGCTTAATCCACCACTTTCTTCTCCACCTATTATTATTTTACCATTTAACATTTCTTTTCCAATATATTTAAATCCTACTGGTTTTTCAATAAGATCAATATTATTTTTTTTACAAATAGCATCAAGGAGATGGGTTGTAGCAACAGTCCTCACTACAGAATCATCTTTTTCATATTTCCTGGTTGAAAGAAGGTAATAAAGGCAAAGTGAAATAATATTATTAGGATTTAAAAAAACTCCCTTCCTATCTATTACACCAAATCTATCAGCGTCGCCATCTAGCGCAAGGCCGATATCAGATGAATTCTCTATCATTGCCACTTTTAGGTCAGAAAGATTCTTCTCGGAAGGATCTGGCAATTTACCGCCAAATAAAGGGTCCCTGTCACCATTTAATACATCTATCTCAAGTCCGAGAACATTTTGAAGGATATCCGGCATAATATGGAATGCGGCACCGTTCATGGTGTCCACAGTTACTTTTAATCCGGAATTTTTTATTAGATCTACGTCCAGTAGGGATACCAGGCTTTTTTTATAGTTATTAAAATCTGAGATGATAGATATTTTTGATTCTATAGATTTATTATCTATTGAATAAATATCGACTTTCTTAATACTTCCATCTGCAATTTTTTTTAAATTTTTTTCAATATTCTCTGTTACCCCAGCTAAAGCTGGCCCACCATAATAGGGTATAAACTTAATACCATTATATTGCGAAGGATTATGGCTTGCCGTTATCATCAGGGCACCATCAAGTTTGAGATCCCTTACCATAAATGCTGTAACCGGGGTAGGGACTGCTTCTTCGGCTATATATATCTTAAAATCCATTGACGAAAGGACTTTTCCCGCTTCAAGGCCAAACTCTTCTGAGAGGAATCTATTATCATACCCAATAAAAATACCATTTCTATCAGAAGATTCATCTTTTAGATATTGTCCGATGGCCTGTGCTACTAATCTCAGGTTATCAAAAGTAAATTCACGGGCTATTATCGCTCTCCATCCATCAGTGCCGAATTTTATATTACTTTCCAATACAACCCTTTCACCAACTATGAATTTTTTCTTGGTCGGGACGAGAGGATTTGAACCTCCGACCCCCAGTACCCCATACTGGTGCGCTAGCCAAACTGCGCCACGTCCCGCCAAATCATATTCTAAATTAATAGAATTAAATAGTAAAGAATTTGCTTATATCAAATCTTCAATTTCAGGTTTAAACTTACGGCTCATAAGTTTTTTAACTGATCCTTCGGGACTCAGGTCCTTATATATGATCTCGTATATACATTCCGTTATAGGAACATCCAGATTATTTTTTACCGCAATCTCGTATACTGCTTTTGTAGTTCTAACACCCTCTGCGACCATATACATACTATTCATTATCTGGTCGATTTTTTCGCCACTTGCCAATCTTTCTCCTACATTTCTATTACGGCTGTGCTCGCTGATACATGTAGCTATTAAATCACCCATGACTGCAGCACCAGAGAAAGTAAGTGGATTTGCTCCAAGCTTTTTCCCGAATTTTGAAAGTTCATGTAATCCTCTCGTTATGAGTGATGCTTTTGTATTGGCGCCATAACCAAGACCATCAGAGATACCTGATGCGATTGCTATAATATTCTTTACAGCACCTCCTACTTCAACACCTGGAACATCTTTATTGGTGTATATCCTGAAGTTGTCGGTAGAAAGAACAGATTGTATAAATTTGAGGAGTTCAGTATTTTTAGAAGCAACTACAGAGACACTTGGGAGCTTCCTGGCAACTTCTACCGCAATATTTGGTCCGGAAAGAGAACAAGTCTTCTTCTTAAGTGTATTAGGAAGGACTTCTTCAAGGACTTCGGAAAGACGCAGATTTGTTCCAGTCTCAAATCCTTTAGCTACATTTAGGACACATCTTGCAGAATCAGCTGTTGATTCAAAAATATCATAGAATTTTTTAACTGTTTCCCTTAATGCATGGGAGGGTACCGCCAGTATTATTATCTCGGAACCGGAAACCATGCGATCATCGATTTCATGAAAAGCATTTATATTATCTGGCAATATAAGATCTTTGGTATATTTAATATTTTTTCGTTTAGATAATATTTCTTTGCATGTCTCCTCTCTATGGGTCCAAAGCGATACTTCGTATTCTTTGTCCGCAAGAAGAACAGCCAGTGTTGTCCCCCAGCTTCCAGCGCCTATAACAGTTATTTTATTTTTTTTGTTTTTTCTCATTTGGTCTTATTAGTATTTAAATTTTAAAAAAATTGGAGCGCCGGTAAAATCAAATTCTTCCCTTATATTGTTTTCAATATATCTTCTTATATTGACTTTTCTGGTGGCATCAAGATTGGAAAATATTAAAAATGATGGAGGAGAAGTTTTTATTTGTCTGACAAATTTTACTTTAAATTGTTTTCCTTTAATAAAAATACCTTTTTTATGTGTCAGACTCTTAAAGAGCTCTGTGAGTTTCTTATCTGATATTTTTTTTGCCCGTTCCTCCATTAGAGTATCGATCATTTTTACCAGGCTTCCCAAACCTTTTTTTGTGTTTGCACTGATCTTTAAGAAAGGAATAAAATGTGCAAACCGCAAGCTATAGTCAAGATCTTTTATTAATGCATCAAGTATCTCACTATTTGCAAGATCTATCTTACTGAAGACAATACATATACTGATCCCTTTATCAATACACATCTCAACGATCTTGACGTCCTGTTTTGTTATTTTTAGCTTGCTGCTATCAACCAAAATTAGTGCAATATCAGATTCACTTGCAGCTCTTTCTGTTCTGAGCTTACTATAATATTCAAGATCATCCATATTCTTTTTTTGTCTTTTTAAACCAGCTGTATCAATAAATTTATAACTTTTTTCTCTTATGGTCACAATACTATCTATGCTATCCCTGGTTGTCCCCTCTATATCGTCTACAATAGCTCTTTCCTCGCGGATGAAAGTATTAAACAGGGTAGATTTTCCAACATTAGGTCTCCCAAGTATTGATATTACCGGCAGTTCATCTTGATTTATTATTTGCTCACTGGAATCTGCCGGTAGCCTCTCAGCAACCAGGTCAAGAAGGTCCCCGATATTTTTACCGTGTATTGCGGATATTTTTAGAGGATATCCAAAACCAAATTCAAGATAATCCTCTGTATAAAAGCTTCTCCCTGGATCATCCCATTTATTTCCAACAAATATGATTTCTTTTTCAGATTTTCTGAGTATTTGCGCTATTTCCCCATCCATCACAGATACAGGTTCTGATATATCCACCATAAAAATAATGACATCAGCTTCATCTATTGCTTTTTTAGCCTGGATAAATATTTCCAGACTCAATCTTTTTGTTGATTTTAGGTCGATACCGCCTGTGTCCAATAAATAAAAATCTTTGTTATTCCAGTCACTCAAATAATATTTCCGGTCACGGGTTATCATGGGCTGCTGATGGACAATAGCTTCCCTACTCTTACAAATCCTGTTTATCAAAGTAGATTTACCAATATTTGGTCGTCCTATTATCGCTACTTTCGGTAAGTTTTCCATTAATACTCTTTTTCTAATTATCTTATTATTTTGTTAAACTTAAGTCTTATTTTCCTATACCTGTAATACAATTAATAAAACTTTGAATGCCTTCATCTACCAGGTTAATATTATTACAGGTCTCCATTATATTGTCTTTGCTTAAATTGTCTATCGAAAATCCATCATCATTAAAAATACAGTCAGGAATAAAGATATTGTCATATCTTAAAGTACTAGTCTTTTTAAGACTACTAATGATATCACATCCTGCTAAAAGTCCCGTCACCTTTACATTACCTCCAAGAAAATCATTACACACTGTAAGTATTTCCATATTATCCATAATCATTTTTAATGGACTTCTGCTGGATGAATTATTAATTATTATTTCAATTGCTTCCTTGAGGGCCACAGTACCATATTCTGAACTTACCATAAGAGATTTTCGCCTTTGTTCAGGAAAAGAATTGATATTTGCATCAAGTGCTTTTATGCTGCTTTTTATACCATAGAGAAAATCTATTGTTTTCCCTATACCATTTTCAATCTGGTTAAAATCCCCATAGCTTTCATAGATCGGAAGATCGATACCGGCCATGATATAAAATTCATCTGATAGAAATACCATTTTTTTTCCGTCAGGACCATAGTGTTCTTTATTGAATTTGTCTACTATTTCTATGGTATTATTGACTGCACTTATGCTAAAAGGTTTGAGTGTTTGCTGTTTATTGTATCTGGTGATCCCTGCTGGCACTATTCCAATAGATATAATATTTTTAAAGTCTTTTAACAATCCTTCCAGGGTATCTATAAGGTTTTTACCATCATTTAATCCGGAGACAAGTACTATCTGAATATTTGTTCCAATCTTTGCTTTATCAAGTCTTTTTAGGTTTACCAGTCCTTTCGAGTGATCCTTATTTCTGAAAATAATGCCTCTAAGATCTGGGTCCAGGGCATGAACAGAAACATATAATGGTTCAAGCCGGTACTTGATTATCTTCTCAATATCATTTTCTGATATATTTGTAAGAGTGACAAAATTTCCATACATATACGAAAGCAGGTAATCATCATCTTTTATATATAGCGAAGACCTGAGATTTTCAGGTAGCTGGTCGACAAAACAAAAAATACATCTATTATTACAGCAAGTAATATCCTTCAAGAGTCAATACCTTCGATCATTTTTTTAATATCGGTTATATCTTTCTCAGGGGTTGATGCGCCACCACTTATCCCTATTTTAGCGGAATGTTTAAACCATGCTGGTTTTATTTCATTATAACTCTCTATATGGTAGGTACTTTTATTTTCACTTAGTGAAATATCAGTAAGATGGGTTGTGTTTGCGCTATTTTTCCCACCAGCTACGATCATCACATCTACTTTTTTGGATAGTTTTTTTGTAGATTCCTGACGGTTTTTAGTTGTATCACAAATAGTATTGCATATTAAAAGTTCCTTACACTTATCAATAAGTACCGAAGTTATATCTTTTACTCTTTCAGCTGTTTGGGTGGTCTGGATTACTACACCTATTTTCTTCATAAAGTCCAGACCAGAAGCTTCAAGTGAATCTTCAATTACTTTGACATTGCTGTCATCTAGTTGTTCCTTTATGCCGATGACTTCAGGATGGCCCCTGTTTCCGATAACCAGGACAAAATATCCCTGGCTTTCAAGTTTTTTTACTTTTGCCTGGGCTTTTTTTACGAATGGACATGTCGCATCTATTATTTCTATTTTTTTCTGTAAAAGATCTTTAATGACTCTTGGTGACATCCCGTGAGACCGGATGATCAATGTGCTTCCCGGTTTTATATCTTCAGGTTCTTTTACAGAGGCTAGACCCATACTTGATAGTTCTTTTATGACTCCGGGATTGTGTATGACAGATCCCAGGGTAAATACTTTTTTACCTGATCCACTATATTTATCCAGGGTTTTTTTTACTATATTTAATGCTCTCTTTACTCCAAAGCAATATCCTGAATATTTAGAGATTTCTACTTCCATATGGATCTATTTATTCCTGCTTGTATTTTGATAGAGTTTTTTTAATGATCTCATAGTCTCATCTACAATTATTTGAATAGCATCTTTTCTATTATTTTCTTTTATGATCCTTGCAGTATCAATGGTGTCTCCGATCGCCATTTTTATTTTTGGGAAAAATATGCGTTTATGCGGTTTTTGAATTATTTTATTTGAACCGACAATAACCATGGGGATGATCGGTGCACCTGAAAGAAACGATATCAAGCCTATACCTTTTTTACCTTCGCCTATTTTACCGTCAACAGATCTTGTTCCTTCAGGGAAGAGACATAGTATGTTTTCATTTTTTAAAATATTAAGTGCGGTATTGAAAGTAGCTCTGTCAATGATGCCCCTGTTAACAGGAAATGCATTGTAAAAGGTAACAAGATTAGAAATTAAACTAAATGTAAATAACTCTCCTTTTGCCATAAAATAAGTAAACCTGGGCAAATATGCTCCTATTAATACAGGATCAAGATAGCTTATATGATTAGAACAAATAAGATATTTGCCTTTTCTTGGAATTTTATCCTGGCCTTTAATATTAACCCTATAAAGGATAGTGAACATACCTTTTAAAACATACTGAGTTAGATTAAAAATAAACCAATATGCTTTGCCATGTTTGTATTTAAGCTTTTGTGCGCACATAATATAATTTTTTTATCTTTTCTACTACTTCATTGATTGTCAGTCCGGAAGTATCTAGCTTTATTCCATCTTCCGGAATGATCAGGGGGCTATCTTTCCTGTTACTGTCGATCATGTCTCTGTCGTTTATCTCTTGCTTGATGGAGATCTCATCCATCGGTTGGTTTTTGCCTTCAAGCTGTAGTCTTCTTCTTCTTACTCTTTCGGAGATGCTGGCAGTAAGAAATATCTTTAAATCGGCATCAGGGCAGACAACGCTTCCAGTATCTCTCCCCTCAAGAACGGATTTTCCACTTGAAGCCATCGATCTTTGAAGACTCACTAAATATTTTCTAATACCTGAAAGCCTGGAAACAATTGAAACCGCTGAACCTACCCGGCTGCTTCTTATGTCTTTCGTGATATCCTCCCCATTTATTTTTACGGAAGTATACTCATTTTCATCGCCAGCCCTATTATCTATTTGTAGCTTTGATTTTTTTGCGATCTCCAGTATTGTTTCTTCATCCTCGAGATCTATATTATTTCTTAATGCTATAAGAGTCATTGTCCGGTACATCGCACCAGTATCGATATAGTTCAGATCCAGGTCCCTGGCAAGTATCTTGGCAATAGTACTTTTGCCGCTACCAGCCGGACCGTCTATTGTGATAATATTATTATTCTTCTTTTTATAGCTAATATTTTGCTCCTTATCAGGCCATTAATTTCTTAAGTATGTATTTAAATCCAGGAAAAGAAGTATCAATACAATCAGAATCAAGAATAGTTGTAGTATTTTTTGACAGTAGTGAGAGTATTGCAAGCGACATCGCTATCCGGTGATCCCCCATGCTCTCGACTGTTCCGCCGCTGATATCGCTATTGCTGTTCCCGATTATCTCAAAACCATCTTTTTGTTCTCTTATATCTACTCCGATTATTTTTAACTGGGTGCTTAGAGCAGATATTCTGTCACTTTCTTTATTTCTTAATTCTCCAGCTCCTTCAATAATGGTCCTGCCATTGGCCCTGGAAGCCGCAACAGCAAGTACCGGGATCTCATCTATAATATTTGGTATCCATTGTTTTTCGATCTCTACAGAAGTAAGATCGCTTGAAAATGTCTCGATATCAGCTACCGGTTCATTGCTTATTGTTCTTATATTTTTGATTTCTATGTTTGCTCCCATTTTTTTTAAGATCTCTAAGAAATGATTTCTTGTAGGATTTACTCCTACATCACGTATAAGAGTATGGGAATTCTTAAGGATCAATGTCGCCACTATGATGAAGGCAGCCGAAGAAATATCTCCAGGAACATAGATATTCTTTGCTTCTAATCCCCTGGATGGATCCAATATGGTATGTTTTCCATCAAACTTAATGTCTGCACCAAAGTATTGAAGCATTCTTTCAGTATGGTCCCTGCTTGTTTCGGGTTGAATTATTTCAGTCACTCCTTCAGCATTCAGGGCTGCAAGAAGAATGCAGGATTTCAGTTGAGCGCTTGAAAGTGAAAATTCAAATCTCTTTCCCTGAAGCTTCTTATTTCCAAACATTACTAGAGGTGCTTTTTTATTATTATCTCTCCCATATACCAATGCACCCATTGATCTTAAAGGATCTATTATTCTTTTCATCGGACGGTT
>RCNB010002618.1_pt1 | contig 10984 bp, 12 predicted proteins | sample 2041321 | NCBI WGS metagenome assembly RCNB01 (sample SAMN09708232, study PRJNA481090) | Marine sediment metagenome, whole genome shotgun sequencing project.
ATAATAGAGGATGAATTTTCAGAAAAAGATTTATTTGAAATAACAGGTCATAGTCCTTCTTTTTTATTTTGCCTGGCTAGGCTATTATGGTTTAAAGAAGAAAAGGAAAATTCTTATGCAAAAATAAGTAAAGTTCTGATGTTGGATGATTGGTTAGTTTACAAACTTACTGGAATCTACGTTAGTGATTTTTCTTCTGCTGCGGAATCTCAATTATTAGATATAAAAAAAAGAGAATGGAGTTCAGAATTAATACATAAATTTGATTTCAACCCTGAAATATTCCCAGATATTGTGGAATCAGGAACACTGGTTGGGGAATTAAAGCCGCAACTAGCTGCAAAATTAGGTTTTTATCGAGGAAATATCCCTGTAGTGAAATCAGGAGGAGATACTCAAGCACAACTTCTAGGTATGGGAGTTATTGAAAATGGAGAAATAGGTATTAGTTTAGGCACAACGACACCCCTCCATCTTGTAGTAGATAAACCGATTATTGATCCCTCGAGCAATTATTGGACATCTTGTCACTCTATAAAAGGGAAATGGTTATTAGAAGGGCATGCAGGCAACACAGGTGCTTCTTATAATTGGTTTAAACAACAGTTTTTAACCAATTCAAAGGATGACCCAAATTCCTTGATGGATACATATTTAAAGGTGTCACCTCCGGGAGCTTTGTCAACATATGCTTACTTAGGTCCTGAAAACATGAACATTAAAAACCAAACTTCAATCAAGAGAGGAATATTTGCGTTCCAGCCTCCTATCATGATATCAGAGGAACTCCCAAAAATTGAGGATTTTGCAAGAAGTGTTCTTGAAAATATCGCCTTTGGAATATTTGAAAATTTTATAGCTCTAAACAGTTTTACTGATTTTAAAACAAGTACTTTTTGTGCTGGAGGTATGGCTAAATCAGAGGAATTTTGTAAATTGCTAGCGAATGTGTTAAATTCGGAAATTTCAATTCCTTCCGTAAAAGACTCTGCGTTTATAGGAGTAGCAATGAATGCTCTGAAAGGTTTAGGTGTTTTTTCAGATTATAAGGTAATGATTAAGAATTTTATTACTCATGAGAAAGTAAAGAATAATCCGAGTATTTCAGAAAAATATAAATCTATTTATTTAGAATGGAAAAACCTAAAAAACAAATTTGATAAAATATAACTTGTTCTAACCTATTTTATTACATTTTTATAAAGGAAAGTTAATTATTACATTCAAAAGTTGTATTCGTATCGTAGGGATGAGAAAATTGTCAGAATTTGAAAGTATAGAATCTTGTTTGAAAGAAATCGAAAATCGTTATGTTAACACAGAAAAAGTTAGAAGAAAATTAGCTAATTATAATGATCCCATACAGATAACATTTTTAGATACTAATCGAAGTGTTTTACTGTTGGTTAATAATGATCAAGGGATTGAGGTAAAGGACAATACAAACGACGAGAATGCTCCTGTAAAAATCGAATTTGTGTCAGAAAGGATAATGGTGGAGCTTTTTAATAAAGAGATTGGAGCAGTAAAAGCCTATTCTTCTGGAAAAATTAAGGTTGTTGAGGGTCAGATTCGAAACCTAATGAAACTAAGAAGTCTAATGTTTTAAAAAAGAGATAATTATACTTTCTATAAAAACAACCTTTTACTATAGAGTATTATTTAATCTATTATCTATATTTACTAATTAATTTTTACGCAAGTTGAGAAATATTGAGAGCTTTTATAACTGCCAGTATATCTGATGAAGTTTTAAAGGAATTGAAAAAGAAAGTAGAAGTTACTTATGAGAGTTGGAGAGAAACTGGAAATATCTATTTTGACATCAAGGAGATGAAAGAAAAATTAAACGGTTACGACATCTTTATTACGGTGGCAGATGATTTAAAAAAAGCAGAATTATTTGAAACTACTAATTTAAAATTGATTGCGTCGTGTCGGGGAGATCCATTCAATGTTAATTTAAAGGCAGCAACAGAAAATAAAATTCCCGTTATTTACACACCTCTTAGAAATGTAGTTGCAGTTGCTGAATTAACTGTAGGATTAATCATCTCTTTGGCAAGAAAATTAACTCAATTAGATAAGTTTTTACATTCAGATAATTTTGAAGTTATTGATTTTGAAGATTGGATTAAATGTTATAATATGTTCATAGGTAGTGAACTATTGGATAAAACAGTAGGGATCATTGGGTTTGGCCAGATAGGACAACGTGTTGCCGAACGATTAAAGCCATTCAATGTTAAACTTCTCGTATACGACCCATATGTGGCAGATGAGATGGTTGAAAATTACGGTGAAAAAACGGATATAGACACATTAATGAAAAAATCCGATTTTGTTACTATTCATGCTGCCTCAACTGATGATAACGATAATTTAGTTAACAAGGAACGAATAAACATGATGAAAAACACAGCGTTTTTAATAAATATGGCTAAAGGAAGCCTTGTAGACTACAATTACTTATACGAAGCATTGAAAGATAGAATAATCGCTGGAGCAGCTTTAGACGTTTTTCCTATGGAACCTCTTGATGAAGATAATGAATTTTTGGGACTAGAGAATGTTATAGTATTACCCCATATTGGGGGAAATACAACTGAAGTAATTCACAGACAATCAAAGATGCTTCTTGATGACATAAGTACTTGGCTGGATAAAGGAATTCCATCTCATGTTTTAAATCCTGAAGTATTTAAAGGATATAAGGAGAAAAAAGAATCATTGGATCAACCACTCAATAAATGTAAAGAAGCAATTGTAAACACGTGTAAAAAATTACTAAACGATGGTCATGTTATTGGTTCAGCGGGAAATGTGAGCATGAGGATTAAAGAAGGGGACGAAGAAATAGTGCTTATTACTCCCAGTAACGTGAACTATGAAGACATGAAACCGAACGATATTTTAATCATTGATCTTGAGGGCAAAGTAATTGAAGGAGAACGAAATCCCTCAGTAGAAAAACATCTACACCTAGGCATATATAAAGAACGCGAAGACGTGAATGTAATCATACACTCTCATGGTATATACTCGACAATACTTAGTGCTCTCAATTTATCGCTACCTCCCGTTATGGAGGAACTCGTGCCTTATTTAGGGGGGGAGGTAGTGTGCTCAGAGTATGGTGAAGCTGGTAGTGTGGAATTAGCTGATAATGTAAAAGCTAGTTTGGAAGACAGAAACGCGGTTATTCTTGCAAATCACGGCAGTTTATGCTGTGGTAGTCATTTAGAAGGGGCTTATACCGTTTTACAATATTTAGAAAGGGGATCTAAAATATATTACCTAGCGAAATTAATAGGGGAGCCAAACCTTTTACCTGAAGATACTATAGATTATGAAATGGATATCTTTGATTTATTTAAGGATTCAAAGAAAATTTAGAAATAGAATTATTTAAAAATTTCGGTCTAATTATTATTTACGGTTGAGGATTATGGTTAAATACTCTAATGAATTATCGCTTGCAATTGATTTGGTTAAAAAAGCTTCAATAATTACAGAATGGTTTAGAGCTAAGCATTCTTCATCATTTACAAAGAATGACGATTCTCCAGTAACTTTAGCTGATTTTGCATCTCAAATTTTTATTATTTCGGAAATTAAAAAATATTTCCCAGAAGATCAAATTATCGCCGAAGAGGAAAGTGGCGTTTTTTTAAACTCAAATGCTGAAGAAATCATAAAAAGTTGTTATAACTCAATAAAATTTAACATTAAAGAAAACTTGAAAGAAATTCTGAACTATCGTGGACCGCGCTCTAATCGACAATGGACTGTCGACCCTATTGATGGGACTAAGGGATTTCAAAAGAATTTAGCGTACGCTATAGGGATCGGGTTGATGATCCAATCCGAACCAATGATATGTGCCATAGGGGTTCCAAATTATAAAAATACAAGGCTCACAATCTTTTCAGCTGAAAAGAACCACGGAGCTAAAGTATCGTATGGGGATCAAAACTTCACTAAGATAAAAGTAAGCGACATTAAAGACTTAAAAACACTCCGTATGTGTTATTCCTTACATTACAATAAACCATGGGTGTTAGATTTTGCTAAATCGTTCAATATAACTAATTTTATTCCAATGGATAGTATGGCTAAATTATGCATGGTTGCAGAGGGCTCAGCTGAAATTTATGTTAAACCTATGAATATTGAGCGTTCATTCACGTGGGATTTTTTGCCAGGTGAGTTATTAGTTAAAGAAGCTGGAGGAATGATTACGGACATAAAAGGGAATCCAATAAAATACATAAATGAAAAATGTAAGGTTACTGCTCCGGGTCTTATTGCTTCGAATGGAACTAGACACAAAGAATTATTAACTGCACTTAAATCAAATGAAGTTCTTAAAAATAGTTAAATGTTCCCTTTTAGGCTTCTAAATAGCTTAATATTGTAGTTTGGGCTACACTTGGAGCTTTTTCTAGATTTGATAATCTTATTCCGATAAGCCTAACTTTCTTGTTCATAGTTGAAAATTGATTTAAGAGTTCATTAATTACTTTAAGTACTTGATTTTTATCTTGAACATGATGAGTAAAGGATTTTGAACGAGTATATGTTATAAATCCTTCAAGTCTTATCTTAAGAGTTACTGTTTTATAATATATCTTATTTTTAATTACGTTTTTATGAATTCTATTATTAATTTCTTCAAGTTTAGATAATATTACTTTGAGATCATCAGTATCTTCATAAAATGTCTTTTCCTTACTTATAGATTTTCTATCGCCGTGTAATTCTCTAACTTCTCTATTATCCTTTCCATTTGCAACATTCCAAACCCATTCCCCGTTTTTCCCAAACAACTGTATCATTTTAGAGAGTGTGAGATTAGTAATATCCCCAATTGTTTTAATGCCTTTTTTATTGTAATAAAGTTTAGACTTTTTTCCAATTCCTGGAATGCGGGTAATTTCTAGATTTTTTAAAAAATCTTTTATTTGATTTTGCTCAACAATAGTAACTCCATTTGGTTTATTGAAATCTGAAGCAATTTTAGCGATTGATTTAGTTGGAGCACATCCTACTGAGATGGTAATACCTACTTTTTTATGAACTTCTTCTTTTAATTTTTCAGCTAAATCTCTAACTTCTGTAAAATTAATACACTTATCTGAAACATCTAGATATGCTTCGTCAATACTAACTTGTTGAAACTTATCCGAATAGGAATTAACAATTTCCATTACTTCTTTTGACGCTTTCTGATATTTCTCAAAATTGGGGTGAAGGTATATTCCGTGAGTACATCTTTTATAAGCTTTAGATATGGGCATAGCTGAATGAAGCCCGAATTTTCGAGCTTCGTAGTTACAAGTACTTACTACACCTCTTCCCATTCCACCTTTTGGATCTGCTCCGATTATTACAGGTTTCCCTATATATTCCGGATTATCTCGTTCCTCAACAGCAGCAAAAAAGCAATCTAAGTCGCAATGTAGGATTAATCGGCTCATTTTTTATCAATTTTAATAACATGCTTTAATTTAGACATTGTAAGTATTTCCAAAAAAAATAAAAAAACTTGGACTATATTGAATTAATAATTTAAAGAAGAAGAATAACAAAAGTCATCTCTATTGAATACCTAATCCAAGGAAAATAGATTTTTAATCGATCTTTAATTTAACTTCTTATGGTAATTGATAAATTAGAACAACTTCGAAAAACAGTTGTAAGAGGAGCTCAAGAAATCTACAGTAAAGGGCTGGTTGAGGACGGAGAAGGTAATGTTAGCGTTAGGATAAATAAAAATGAAATACTTGTGACTCCGACTTCAACCAAATATAATATGTTAAGCCCAGAGTTAATCGTTCATATGGACTTGGAGGGAAATGTAATAGGTTCAGGTAAAATTCCATCTACGGAAGTTAAAATGCACATAGCAGTATATAAAGATAGACCGAAAGTTAAATGCGTTATCCACAATCATTCTCCCTACATTTCTATGCTTTCAGTTCTAAGAAAAGGAATACCTATTATAATGGAACAACAAATGATTTTTCTTGGTGGAGAAATTTACTGTACCGAAATTACTGAAGCCCATACAGAAGAAATGGGAGCAAGTGCGTTGAAAGCGTTGGATAGAAATAACGCAGCGGTCCTGGCAAACCATGGGGCCATCATATGTGGCAAATCTTTAGATCAAGCAGTTCGATTTTCTGTAGTTTTAGAAAAAATGGCAAAAGTTTATTGGGGCGCATTACAAATTGGAGACCCTTTAACAGTCCCTAATGAAAATCTCGAAGAACATGAGAAGATGTTTAATAGTTTATTTGCGTGTTATCCTAGAAGGTTAAGAAAAACAAAAAGTTAGAGTGAGATTTTATGGAGCTAGGAATCAGTTCGTTAGGTACTTTTATTGACAATGGGCTCAATAGCAAGCACAAAGATATTTTCGATATATACTATCAATCTATTGAAGAATGCCTTAAATTTGCTGAAGATAAGGGTATAAAAATTGTAGAAATCGTAGTTGATCCCCAAAATCTATTTACAGGTAAAAGAAGACTAGAATTTATTGATTTATTAAACTCTTATCCAATAAAAAAGCAAGTACACGGTCCATTCATCGACGTTAACTTATGCTCCCACAATGACAAAATTTCAAAGGCTTCAACAGATGCATATATAGAAACTGCTAAATTTTGTAAAGAAATCAATGTTGATGTAATGACGATACATCCCGGTTTAGCTAACTTTTTATTGAAGTTCATAAGAGATTTTAATAGCAAGCAATTAGGTAGAGCAGTAAATTCTCTTTTAGATTCCACGAAAGTTCTGAATCTGATTATCTGTTTAGAAAACATGCCTAAAAACACTTATATAATGTTAGATCAAAAAAACATATCAGAGAATTTAAACATAATTGGAAGAACAGATTTATGTCTCACCTACGATACTAGTCATTTCTACACTAATAACGGAAATGTAGATTTGTTATGGGACCAACATCATAAAATCATAAAAAATGTGCATCTCGTTGAAAACTTTACAACTGATTCTGATACTCATCCACCACTGGGATCGGGTAAAATTGATTTTAAAGGAATTTTAGAAACTATTAAAAATTATCAATATAAAGGGGCGTTAATTATAGAGCTCTCATCTAATGAAGAAATGAGCAATAGTATTGACTATATCAATAAGTTATTGTAAAGTAGTTTGACAATTCTTAATCATTATTATATCTTAATTAGAGAAACCAAATTTCTTTAAAATTATTTTATTCAAAAGAAATTTTATAGACTTATTTATTAAAATGCCTTATAAAATATATAATGAAAATCATATCTCTTCAAATTAGCGATGACTTGTTAGATCGGTTTGAAAAAGTTCGAAATCAGAGTGGTTTTAGTTCTAAAAGCGAAGCCTTACGAGACTCAATCTTAAAATTTATTGAAAATCGTGAAAGTTTCGAAAATTTAGATGGTTATAAAATAATGACAATTAACCTTGTATATCCGTTTAAAGAACCGATTGCAGATGAAATTTCTGAACTTTATCATAAATTTCATTCGATAATTAAGGCTGTAACTGATTGGAGAATTGCAGAAAAAAAAATTGAAATCGTTTTAGTAGTAGGAGAATTTGGATTAATCAAAGATCTTTACCAAGCAATAGTTAAAATTAAAGACATAATTAGTTCTATTCATGAAGTTATTATAGATTAAATGTCATTGTAATTAATCAAGTTTTAGGGAGATATCTACAAAATCAGTAGGTTTTTGAGTGAGAATACTCGTACTTATTACATCTGGTTCTGAAATCAAATAATCTACAATATTATCATATGTTATATTTCCTGAAACTTCAATAATCACTTGATTACGTAAATTTTGTTGTTTCAACAAGTTTATAGCGTCTTGAACTTTATCAGGATTCATATTATCCAGCATTATAATGTCAGCACCATTTTTTACCGCAGTTAAGACGTCCTCAACTTTTTCCACTTCAATTTCTATTTTTTTTGTAAAACTAACTTTAAGTTTCGTATTTCTTAGTAATTCTGCCACATTTCCACCATAAATTTTTAAATGGCTTGACTTTAAAAGAACTAGGTCATCTAGATTGAAACGATGCGGATCTCCCTTTCCAATTTCGACCGCCTTTTTTTCAAACAATCTTAAACCAGGTAATGTTTTTCTCGTACAAGCTATTTTTACATTTTTACCCGATTGTTCGACTATTTTTACAAATTTACGAGTAGTTGTTGTTATTGCGCTCATATGAGTTAGAAGATTTAGACTCACTCGCTCACCCAACAAGATATCTTTAGTTTTACCGTGTAATTCCGCTAGGATATCTCCGTTTTGGATTTTATCCCCATCTGCTTTCTTAAGTGTGATGTCCACGTTTAAAAGACGAAATAAAATCTCAATTTCTTCTAACCCGGCTAAAAAACCGTGACTTTTAGCAATGATCTTTGCAGACGAAAATGAATTTGTTGGGATGCATTTTGAGCTAATGTCAATAAATGCATTGTCCTCTATTAAAAACTGCCTTAACTTTTTTTCGATTAGGATACGATTATAACTCATCTTCAACAGAAATTTTATACAGTATTATTATTATAGATTAAAGATTAATTAAAATTATGCGTGGTACTGAAAAAATATTCATAAATAAAGATGATATTAGACTTGAAGCAGAATTATTTCTAACAAGTAAAGAAAATTCACCTATCGCTACTTTAGTCTGCCACCCGCATCCTCAATTTTTAGGGATTTAAGACCCTTAAAAGGGAAAATACGGGGGCAACATGTATAACAATGTGGTATCTGGTATTTTTAATATTTTTATCCAAAATAATGTTTCATGCTTACGGTTTAATTTCAGGGGCGTAGGGAATTCAACAGGAGAACACTCTAATGGAATGGGGGAATTAAGTGACGTGAAAGCTTGTATTGACTTTCTCGTGAACGAACAAAAATGTGAAAATTTATTAATTTTCGGTTATTCCTATGGTGCTGCTATAGGGTGTTCTGTAGTAAAATATTCCAAAAAGATTATTGGTTATTGCGCTATTTCTTTTCCATGGGACTTTATGGGTCCAGATTTCAAAGATCTTTCTCAAAGTGAAAAACCTAAGTTATTTATTCAAGGAAATCGAGACACTTTGGCAGTATATGAAAATTTTGAGAACCATTATAATTTTTACTTAGAACCAAAAAAGCAAAGAATAATCGATGGAGCAGACCATTTTTATTCCGGATATGAAAAAGAAGTTGCAAAAGAAGCGTATGAATTTTATAGATCGCTAATAGATTAGAGATTAGGAGATTTCTACTAAAACCTTGCCAAACTGTTTGCCTTTATTCAAATAGCTTTCAGCTTCAATAATTTCTTCTAATTGGAATATTTTATCTATTGTAGGTTTCAGTTTCTCCTCAAACACTAATTTCATAACCTCTCTAAATTCTCTTTGATTGCTCATAGTCGAACCGAATATTTTGAGTTGTTTCCAGAAGATTTGCCTTATATCAACCTCAGCTATTGGTCCCGTAGTAGCCCCTGGGACAACTAAACGCCCTCCAGGTTTTAACAGACGAAGACTGTTTGAAAATGTTGATTTTCCAACGCTATCAACTATAACATCAACTCCTTGTTTTTTCGTTATTTCAGTGAAAATTTTTTTACTATAATCAGAGTTAGTCATATAATTTATAACAAAATCTGCACCTAACTCTCTTGCTCTTTCCATTTTATCTAGATTGCTAGTCGTAGTTATAACCTTTGCTCCTAAGAATTTTGCAATTTGAATTGCGGCAGTGGATACGCCCCCTCCCGCCCCATGGATAAGCACACATTCACCCTGGATTAAATTAGCTTGAGTTGTTAAAAGTCTCCAAGCAGTTAAATAGGTAAGGGGTGCTGCTGCAGCGAGTTTAAAAGAGAATCTCGAAGGTATTTTTAATACATTTTCTTCGGGGACTTTAAAATATTCACAATAAGTCCCCCATCTGTGTTCTCCCATTATAGAAAAACTTTTACAAAAGTTTTGATTACCCGATAAACAAAATTTGCATTTTCCACAGCTCAATCCAGGATTAATTGTAACTTTGTCTCCTTCGCTTACAGTTGTGACTGTAGATCCAACTTCCTTTACTATACCACTTCCGTCGCTTCCTAACACATGAGGCATCGATAATTTTAATCCTGGCCAACCTCTTATCAAAAAAACATCAATATGGTTTAAAGCTCCAAACTTTGTCTGAATTAATACTTCATTTTGTTTAATTTTTGGAATATTTAAATTTCCAACTAATAGTTGGTCTAAATTACCGTGTTTCTCTATGAAGGCTGCTTTCATAACTTCAAAATAAAACTATAATTATTAAATTTAACATTTCTAAGTTATAAAAAAAGTCATACACACAATTATTAGGTAAAAGAAAACGAAAATTTTAGAAATTATATGTTTCTTAAATAGAAGAGAGCTTTTCTAAATCGGGGGTCGCGTTATCCACAGCCCAATCTAAGAGTTGATCGTAATAAGACTCGATTTCGGATGATTCAGGTTTTTTTGATAAAACTGCTAAGATAAATTGTGTTTTTTGATCTGGCATGATTATATTTCTACACACAATATAATCTTCTAAATATTTAATTTTTAAACTCGCGAGGAGGGATAAATGCATTTCCTCAGAAGCTTTATATGCGGCATCGCTCAATAACGAGCTCATGGCGGCAACTACTCTATCATCAACATCATCTGCTTTTTGAGAAGCTAATACTAATCCCGTCGATGTTGAAAACAAAGACGCTCTAAAATTTCCATTCTCGTTAAGTTCTTTTAATACAAGTTCTAACCTTGATACCATATGGATTAACACTCAGCTGTTTTGTTTATAATATACTCTCGGTTTTCTATAACTTATGTATAATTAATATGAACTATATATTATTTAATTTTATATTTATGAATTTTTGAGATTTATTACAAAAGTAGATAAAATAT
>RCNB010002619.1_pt1 | contig 10983 bp, 13 predicted proteins | sample 2041321 | NCBI WGS metagenome assembly RCNB01 (sample SAMN09708232, study PRJNA481090) | Marine sediment metagenome, whole genome shotgun sequencing project.
CCTTCCGATCGAGTAGATTTTCTAAAATCTTGTTGTATTCCTCGATTTTACTTCTTGATTTTTTCAAATCATTTGTCATCTTATTAAATGCATTGGAAAGTTCTCCTAATTCATCCTGTGATTTAATTTTTATTTTTGTATCTAGGTTCCCCTCACCAATAATTTTGGCAGCATCTCTAAAAACAATAACTGGTTTAACAATAATTTTTCTCAGCAGATATAAAAAACTAAAAATTAAAATAAAAAGACTAATCACAGAAATCATAACAAGATTTCTTGCTCTAATGTCAAATGCTGCGTAACTTGCATTCATGGAGAGAAGCATTTCATATGTGCCATATATTTGTCCAGACAAATTGATGGGAGTAATAACAGTTATAGTATGAGAGTTACCACTATGAATTGGAATGTTAACTACGGCATCATTTTCATAAGAAAAATTGTTATATTGACCTGAAGAGATGTTTATAGAATCCATATCTGTGGAAACAAAAACCTTCAATCCTTCTTCGTCCGGTAGATTAACGCTTAATTTTAAAATTTCAGGATCCAGGTTGCTAAAGTTTAGAATATAGTTCTGTAATTTTTGCTTATCTGTTAATTCATCGTGATCTCCTATAGAGGTATCAAGGGCCTGAGAGAGAATTACAGCTTTATCGGAATAAACATTTTCTAGGGAAATGGCCTGTTCTTCTATGTTGATGTAAGTTAGAGAAAAAATAACGATGGCGGATACTAAAACAACCATTACTGTTAATTTTAATGAAAGACTAAAGTTTAGTTTCATGTTCTCATTTACCTTTTTAGATATCCTTGTTTAAATTTTTTCCTGGATGATTTCATATCGTTAGTTTTTAAATAGTACAAATCCCCAATCCAAATTTTTCTAAAGACATTCACCCTCAATTTACTGGTTTTGTCTGTTACATCCTCAGCAGTTAACCCAACTTAATATTGTAAGGACGTATTAATTTTTTCTACCTTTTATTAAAGATATCAGGGAAATGATGTTTGTAAATATCTAATGTCTAGTATGTCACACATGTCTGAAAAAAATGAAACATATGGTGCGGTGTTAATTAAGATTACAAAATAGGTGTTTTTATGAGTATTTCCTAATGCATCTTTGTTTTTGCTAGTCTTGCTATATACAATCTAGCCCATGAGAATGCTATTACTGGGCCGATAATATTTGCTGCAACTACTCCCCACCAGACTCCAATTAATCCCAAATTTAGATTGAAAGCAAATAAAACGGTGAATAAAGGAGTCAAGATAACTGTTCGTAAAATTGTTACAATCAATGCATTTACTCCCTTTCCCATTCCTTGGAATACTGCGGAAGAAAGCATACCAAATGATATCATCGGGTAGAAAAGGGCGATTATCCTAAGAAAAATTATCAGGTCGGGTGCGATATGTGCTGCACTTTCAGACTGCGTGAATACTGCAGCTATCTGGGGTGCGAAAATGAATGTTAAAACAGCAATAATTGTCTCTATTGCAAGACCAATTTTTATTGCATAGCGGTAAGAAATGTTTACCTTATTAAATGAGTTTGAACCAAAAGCAGCTCCGCTCACTGAAACTAAGGCAGTAGCAACACCCATTATGGGTAGGACAGCCATACTTGCCACTCGCCATCCTGTAGAATAGATTGCTACGCCATCAGTGCTGCTCACCATTACTATTATGATGTTCATAATGATCATAGTAATTGACATGGAAAGTTGTGAAAATGAAGAAGGAAGTCCAACTCTAAAAATGTCCTTGATAATTGATTTATCGAACTTGAAATCGCTGAATTTGAATGATACGTATGTATCCCTTTTGAAAAGCAGCCAGTTTAGCATGATTGCTGATGTAATTGCCAGTGATATTACTGTGGCCCACGCAGCGCCTGCAATGCCCATGTCAAGAACATAGATGAGGATTGGATCTAGTATAATGTTCAAACCAGCGCCAAGCACCATAGCATACATGGCTCGCTTAGCATCACCCTCGCCCCGAAGTATAGCATTGGATACACTAGTAAAAAATATAAATATGCTACCAGCAAAAATTATCTGCCCATAATCTACAGTCAGACCTACTGTTTTACCAGCACCTATGAGAACAAATATATTTTCGGCAAAAACAAAAAGCGGTATGGTGAAAGCAACTGCAAGTAGCAATGTAATGATAAGTGAATGAACTGCTACATTGTCTGCCCCTTCTTTGTCTTTGGCACCGATTCTACGGGATATTGCAGATCCGGCCCCCATGCCAAGTCCTGTGGATAGTGCCATGGCTATAAAGAAAATTGGAAAAACAAACCCTACTGCAGCAAGTGCGTCAGCACCAAGTCCAGATACCCAAATCGCATCAACAAGGTTATAGATTGTTTGTACTGACATCGCAAGTATCATTGGTACTGCGAGTTTGATGATGGCTTTTTTAGGATCGCCAAGTAATGCTTTTACTCCTTCTGTTTCTTTTACCTCAGATGTTTTATTAGATATGTTTTTTTGAGGTGTTGTACTATTCATGGTCAGATCCTCTTGAATTTAGTTTATATGTGATGGTACATTCTGAAATGTCTTTTAAAATAATTTTTCTTCTCACCTCACGGTATGTTGATTGGTATAACTCCTCTTCATTTAAAAAGGATAAAGACTGGATGACCACCTTTTATTCATTTCCATTTTGATTAGTGCATCTTTACTAACGATTGGAACACATGGCTTCCTTCAAGATATATTTCTGTTATTCTTGCAGCGGTGTTTTTGTCAAGTCCTTGGTTTATAAGCTCTTTTTGAAATATATCTCCTCCCCTTTTCGCCTCCATTTTGAAACGCAAGAATGCCCATCCAGATTTCAACAATAGGGTAGGGAGAAACGGGAGGATTGCACCAAACAATTCAATGGAATTGCTCTTTTCCGCCTCTTCTACTTTTTTGTTCATGATTTTGTCTCAGGCGTTGTTTTTAGTCATGTCTGCCCGATCCGAATTTACCCATCATCTTCCCGATGTTCAACGTCGATAAATATTGACTTGTAAGTTCAAATGCTTGATCGTTTGTCATGCCTGCACCTTTTAGTTCTTTGTAGAATATTGCTGCTGCCTCAGCATACTGTTTAGCACTTTTCGGACTATAGAGCAGTCCACTAATTTCTTTTAGCAGTCCAGGTATTTTTTCAGACACAACATCTAATATTTCCTTAATTTTTTCTGGGTCTGGTATTCTATCATGCCCATGCCAATTTTCTTCATGTTTGTTCATTTTCATATTCCTCCAATTGTTATTTTCAAATCATAGTACATTGGTCATTTCATATATTGAAACCGAGCATTTGTGACCACTTTTTTATTACTTCCTCCGCAAGACTGTATACATATAACGATCCCTTTTGATGCTTTTGGATGATGTTTTTTTCAGTTAATTCCTGTATTTTTTCCCGAATAATCCTTCTAGATGCAGTCCCTCGTTTACTTCTGATAAGTTCTGTGATCTGAGAGATGTTCTGCTCGCTTCTATCCATCAGTACACGTACGATTTCCTTTGATATTGGATCTTTGATTTCTGGAAGTATAAGATCTGGGGTGAGGCCACCATGATCAAGTAAAAGTCCAGTTAATCTCATATAATTACTGGTTGTTTTTCTTACATCTTGGAGAGGTTTAATCAATACAGAAAGCATTTTTTCTAGTTCGCTTATACGTTTATTCAACTCTTTAACTTCGTCAGCCAGATCTTTTTTCACATGGTAAGAATAGGGTGCGAGTTAAAAAGAATTTTTGATGATAAAAGACAACTTTAACAATTTTTAATGTATTGTTTTTCAAAATTATGTGTATGATCTTGAATTCGCTGAGATGTAATTTGATGCATAAACTGAAAACGAAAAAAACAATAAAAAAGTTAGAAGTATTGTCTTTTTCTTCATTTTTCCATTCTCCCTGATTATTGAATAAAACTATTTTTCATCTTATTTGCAGCTCCTCTATTTAATGAGGCTTGTGACATTAAATAACGTTAGCAAAGTCCCCATCTTAGTTATTTGCAGTATTTCATCATTCCAGTTTGTTCCAGATGGATGCTATATTCATTCCAATGCCGATAAAGTAGGTTCCCTCGTATTCTTCTCCAATGGCATCACCTATATCCATTTTAAGAAAAATTCCTGTGAATCCAATTATCGATCCACTGATCTCTGAAAAGTGTGGAAACTCATATTTGTCCATGTCGAATTCATAAATGTATTTAAAACCAAGGGTGCCTAATGTAAATATGCAACCGCTTCCAATAAATTTGCTATAAATTGAAAATAGTGCTGTAATATTGCTATTGAAAAAAGGAAACTTATACACGGGTAAATCAAGGTTATCAAAGGTTCTTTCGCCCTTCAAACCAAAAAACACTCCATTGAATATGTTAAATACATCAAAAAATGGTTCCCTGGCGGGCATCAAACGATTTTTATCTAAGAATTTTTGTTGTGTCTTAAATTTATTTGCTAGATTATTGGCTGTTTCGGAAGATATAATGCCAATGTCATTTAGAACATCCAACCTTTCCTCAATTTGCTCTGTAAACGATTCTTGTAAAATCTCCTCTTCCATCAGAGCAATAATTTTTCTCGCGTCTCCTTCGGAAACATAGTATTCAGTTAGGTATCCAGAACCACTATCCAAAACATTGATTATTATTGTTTTCTCCTTTTCTTCTTGTTTTTGAATACTTGAACTTACTATGGGTACAAAGCTCGCTAATATAAAGATAGATACGATTCCTAGCATCAAAATTTTTCCTGAATTATTATTTTTCATATTAATTTCACCCCCGACATAAAACGTTGCTCATAAATATAAATCTTTCTATGGTAATAAAAATTGCAACAATTGTCACGATTTACCATTATATTGATTTTTCCCTCTGCGGCATCATTTTATGTCGCGTACCAGTCAATTTATGAAATTTGGTTAATTGTATTTCAATAAAAACTCATTTTTTGTAGTCATCCAAATCTATTTCCATTCCATCTCTAGCTGCAATAACCTTAACACCAAGTTTCTCAGAAAAATTCTCTGCGATTTCCCACGGTTTTGCTCTTATTAGTGTCATACCAAAATGAGTAAGGATGCTTAATCTTGGTTTATTAACAGATATTATTTTTTCCGCATCTTTGACCGAAAGGTGCTGGATTCCCTTTTTTCCTTCCAATAGAACGACGTTTAAAATAAGCACATCGCCTCTGTAGTGTGATTCAAGTCCTTTGAAGTATTGCGTATCAGTTATAATCGATATTGAATTGTTTTTTCCATGGATGTTTAAACCATATGTTTCAACGCCATGAATGTGTTTAATCGGTGTTGAAAACGAAATGTTTCCTACGTTGTATTCTCTGTTTTCTTTCAAAACCTCGATATTTTCAACATGATTTCTAAAATGTTTTAGAATAACTGGGTCATCTTCAAGTGCATCAATTGGAGCAAAAATAATTCCTTTTTTCTTGAATCCCCCATTTGTCATAGCTTCCATCATTATGTTTATGTCATTTGAATGATCTATGTGCCGGTGTGTCAATATAATGCCATCAAGATCCATTGGATTGAGTTTAGGTCTGCTTGCAAGACAGCGAACTAGTGAACCAGGACCAGGATCAATAAGTACGTTTGTATCATCAAGTGTTAGCCATATACCTCCGGACTTTCTCAGCTGTCTAGTAACAACAAAACGTGCACCTGCAGTACCTAAGAATTTTAATTTATTCATAACTTCTCCTCAAAATTATCGAGTAGATGATGTATTGTATTAAGTGATCGGGTAGTAACTGAGAAGTCAGTATTAAATGTTTTAGCGAGGCACTGTTCTATTTTTGAGCCAACGGTGGCATACTGTATTTCATCATTCTTCTCAAAGATGACATTATCGTTTCCATACATTCCAATAATCTTCATATTTTTGTTTTCAATATGCCTTAGGCAACCTGATATGTCTTCTTTTGTATAATTTTTACTGCCGAACATACTTATGCCACGGATAAACCCCACTCCACGTTTCATTGGCTGTACCTCTTTGGTTTTTGAAATCAAATGAATGTATAATAAATGGTCTCATTTACTGGATGTATGCTGTTAGTTTTGACCGCAGTATGAAAGAAAACTATTTACATACTGCGATTGATGTTTTCTATATGGATCTTTTTGAATACACATACAACCTAGTAAGGCAGATTCCTGATGGAAAGATTTCTACATATGGGGCTGTGGCAAGAGCATTAGGGGATATACGTGCTTCGAGAGCGGTCGGAAGAATGATGAACCAAAACCCCAACGCTGATGATATGCCTTGTTTTAAGATTGTTTATTCTGATGGGAAACTTGGGGGGTTTGGACTAGGCATAGATGACAAGATCAGAAGACTAAAACAGGATAATATATCTGTAAATGATGGTCGTATCGTTGATTTTGAAGACGTTTTGTTTGATGATTTTAAAACGGACTACCCTTTAAAGAAACTTAGGATGGAACAGATGGAATTGAGTAAAAAAATGGAGATTGCAGATGATTTTGATGAGATAGAAACTGTCGCTGGCTTTGATATAGGTTATCCAAAAAGTGATTTCGATGATTGCTGTGGTGCATGTGTTGTTATGGATTATGCAACGAAGGAGGTTATTGAAGAAAAGACAGTTTTTGCTAAGACTCATTTCCCATATATTCCGACATATTTATCGTTTAGAGAACTATCATTTTTGAAAAAATTAGTTGTAAGTTTGGAATCCAAACCTACAATTTTAATGATTGATGGTAACGGATTGATGCACCCATATGGATTTGGTATCGCATCTCATGTAGGTGTCAGTTTTGATACTCCAAGTATTGGGGTTGCCAAGAGTATGCTATGTGGTAAGTTAGAAAACAATGTGGTAAAGATGGACAATAAAAAAATAGGGTATGCTTTATTTTCATCTAAACGGGTGAGAAGACCTATTTATGTTTCCCCTGGTCATAAGATTTCTTTTGAAACTTCTCTTGAGGTTGTAAGACATTTGAGTGTCCACAAAAATCCTGAGCCACTTAGACGGGCACATATCCTGGCCACAACAAGCATCTAATCAAGATCTTGTAGTTCTTTACTAGATATAACAGGTATTCCTCTGTTTTGGAACCATTCTTTATATTCTGATACCTGGGATTTCTTTAGAGATTTCCTATGAATATATGCTGCTTTTACGTTAGGTGTTGCCTGTAGTGTCTTTTCAAGCATTTCATCGTCTATATTCCCTGCTTTTATCTGGTATGTAGGTACCATGTGGCCAAATGCTACTTTCTTTTCAAAGACTACATCTGTGAATCTTGGTGCGTAGTGCCCACCGCCAACCCCGATAAGTACAGGTATATCACTGGGTAGATCTTCTTCATAATGATATGATTCTAGCAGTTCAAGTACTGATTTTGCGATTACATCTGCGGGATCTTGTTTTTTCCATTCTTCTTCAGTACTTCCCACTTCTGCAAAAAGAGTGGGTATATTCATATAGGGCCCATGGTGTGTGACTTCAAAACAAACCTGATGGTGAAGTTTTGCTTGTTCAGCATTTTTTTTAATTATTCTTAGCAATCGTGTCATTAGTCGAGGCGATGATTTTGAAAGAGTTTGTGTTTTCCCTCCAAACTGTGCTTCTCCGTAGTTGCCAATTGGATGTGTGGTAAGAGTTGGTTCTCCTGTTTTGCTTTTATGGCGGGAGATATATATAGCTTGTTTTGGTTTTATTCCTAGTTTTTCTTCTACTTCTTTATCAAGCATTTCATGTCTTATCGCTCTGTCGTTTATTGTAACGATGACCACATCTTCCATGTTGGGATGTCTGTAGACTATGTTTTCATAAAAAGTATCTATTTCTTCCCAATTTGATTGCTTTAGAAGTCCTTTTTTAATGTTAGTACTGGCAGGATCTTCGGTAGAAGACACAATTAAAACAGTCATAAAGTTTCGTCCTTCATCAGTAGAAACATCGGATCTTTTTTAAATCTACTCTTCCGGATTATGCTCTTCTCTTCCCAGCAACTCCTTTATTTTCTGCTTTTTCACTAGGAAATGTATCCTAGCATTTAATGTGCATATTCGTGCAATGTATTGTATTTCGTTTGCTTCCTGTTGGCTTGATAGTAATCCTGCGACATGCATATTTATCTATATCATTCTTATAATTATACTTATAAAGGGTTTGTTGTACAACTATTACCAGGTATGTACAATAATTATTTTTAAAAATATATTTTTATGTGATTCTGTTGTTCTAGGGGATGTCCTATTTCACGTTTACGTTCAGGATAAGTTATATTGTTCAACGACGCCTTCACCTGCATCCCTAAACGCTCGAGAGACGCCGCCAACACCTAGTTTTATTCCACCAAATATTCGCGATACAATAAGAACATGCTGGTCCAGATTATGTTTTTTCAATACCTCTAGTAGCACTCTTCCCGGATGTCCAACCTCTCCGTCATCCTTGAACGATTCAATGCTTTGTTGATTTGAATTGTTGAAAAGACGAAGTGCGTAACAGTGATGATTTGCCTTTTTATAGGATCTTCTGTGGGATTTGATTATATCTGTGATCTCATCAGTTTTTTCTAGTTTATATAGGTGGGCGAAGAAACGTGAATGCTGTACAGTCAGTTTTACTGCTGCTAGTTCCTGCATGGTTTTTGGTTAGAACAAATGTGTTTTAATGTTTTTTGGAGGGTATGAGGAATACAATGTATTAGACATATAAAAGCATATGTAAAAAGATATATAAATATATAATTGTATGTATCTCTTCGTGGAATACATGTTTCTACTAGCGGATTGATTTTCTCCTTGTAAACTGGATTAAAATGGATATATTGTGGTCCGTTGATTTTGCGTTTCTCTGCAATTCTCCTCAGTTTTTTCCTGATAGTAGTATGGTAACTATGAAGCCAAGAGCAAGAGGCAGAATAATGATATAATAGATAATGTCAAGTTCTCTAAAAAACGAAGTTAGGTCATAACCATAAATCTGTAGCAAGACTAGGGAAACCAGAATAATGGGGATTGATAATGCAAGTATAAATGGCAATGCTTCTCTATTCATCCTCTCTCTCCCTCCCATCATAAACATTTTTTTGATAATTAGTTTATGACGAATTAGATATATAAATATATATTTCTAATCATATCTTATCATATATATCAAATTTGAATTCACTCCTTCTTTATGGGGCTATAGTGTTTGTTACCTTTGAATATATCATTTACTGAACAGTTAGTAAACGTAACGTCCATGTTGTCGGGTCTGTATTCTCCATTTAGTGTATCCCAATAGACTTCTATGTTCTCCTTGTCAATAGCCAATATAATTCCCATATATTCTTTTGATTTTCCATTCTCATCTTTGTATCTACGTTTTACTCTATCTCCCAGCTTAAAAACATCATACAAAGATGGATATTCTTTATCTCTCTCTTTAAAAGCATCATACAAAGAGGGATACCTTTTATTTTTCTCTTTATTCTTTGCATATTGTATCATTACCTCACCCTTCTCCATGATAATATTTGTCACTAACGGTATTTAAAGATATCTTGTAAAAATGTCAAAACTGAAATATTGCAGGAAATGCGGATTTTGTTTTTTTGTATTTCCAATCAAGTGGTTTTAATAGTTCCAAGAATGGGCTCGTATATTAGGCCTTTATCCATCAGTGAGGTAAGTGCCTCCTCGATTGAATCTTTATCGAGTCCAGTTTTTTTACATTTATCTGTGATGGAATCCCAAAGCGCTCCATCGTCACCCTCAATATCCTTTATAATTTTTAAAACAGAGTTTTCAATCTCCTCAAAGTCGTCCTTTTTTTCTTCATCTGGTTTAGTCTCTGTTTCTTTTGGTTTCTTGTCCTTCTTTCCCTCATCTATTTTCGGTGGGATTACGGTTTTATCCATTTGAGTATCTGGTAATGTATCTTTACCAGGTGTAAGGTATTGCAACGATTCCTGGATTAGTGTAATGTACTTATTCACATCAATATTTTTATAATTCTTTAGGGCTGAAACTATTCCTTCAGAAAGATCTATGCTGTATCCTAGTTTTTTTAAATCATCGGCACTTGGTTGATTCATCTTAGTTGCTTCGACAACTGCCTCAATCCTGTCCTTAGTGCTTGTGCATGTTTCCAGAATCCATTGATTTCTAATATCTGCGTTAACTTCCATTATTCTTTCGGGTCTGATTGATACATACAACTCTTCTCCGTCCTCTGGTCTATATGTTTTTGATTTTCCAACAACTGCTACAAAAGCAGGGACTTCAATACTAGAGAGAGCATCTGTAGCATTTTGTTGATACTGGCCAGAATACAGCGTGAAAACACCCGTAGGATCAGAAACGTGGGCTCGCAATAGATCTCCACTTTCCGACATATTTTCCACATCGGTAAGAACGCCAATAATGAACAAGCGATTGATCTTGGCACCCAACGGAGTAACGATATATGATGGAGCCATTTCCCCCTCGCCCTTTATTTCGACAGTTGAATCATTATACTCACTTGCAAAAACTCTCCAAGCAGCCTCTCGTTTCATTGTATCTCCTCCAAATCTTTAGATAATTTTTTGACTTCTCTGTCTATATCAACATCGACAAGCTTAGCTTCCTTTGCAATAATTGTGGTACCAAAATTATCGCCAAGTGCGTTACCCTGCACGTTGATTCTATGGGTGAAAAGCGATTTATTCATTTCATCAACCAATGCGTTTTCATCTTTTGAGTTTTCAACTAACTTTTCACACTCTTCAAGTGTTTTTCCTAGTAGTTTCTCAGTTAATTCTCTACCAATGATTGCACTTACTGCACCAGTACCATCATCAACAACAAGCTTAATTCTTATATCTAGCTTGCCTTCTACTTTCCCATGAATTTTACATTCATCATTCCATAAAACGCGATCACATTCAGGACATCGCATGATCAA
>RCNB010003541.1_pt1 | contig 10982 bp, 9 predicted proteins | sample 2041321 | NCBI WGS metagenome assembly RCNB01 (sample SAMN09708232, study PRJNA481090) | Marine sediment metagenome, whole genome shotgun sequencing project.
GTCATCATTGAGGAGACGACAGGCATTCCGCATGTCATGGGCGAAGGCGTTTCCATTCACAAAGACCAGATTGATTTTGTCATCGCCGGGGACAACGCACCTGCGCCTGAGCTGCCCAATCCACCACCGAGCGATGTTGACAAAGCGGTGGCGCGACTGATCACCAACGAGATCGAAGACGGCGCATGTCTGCAGATCGGGATTGGCGGCATGCCGAATGCGGTGTGCAGCCTATTGCAGGAGAGCAGCGTGCGAGACCTTGGCATTCATACCGAAATGCTGACGGACGGTATTATCGATCTCTACCGTTCGGGCCGCATTACCGGGGCACGAAAGCAGCTGAACCCGGGGAAAATGGTCTGTACGTTCGCGCTGGGGTCGACCTATCTGTATGAGGCGATCGACCGCAATCCGGACATCGAATTTCATGCCGTCGACTATACCAACCTACCGCAGAATATTATGCTCAACGACAAGGTGGTCGCGATAAACAACACGACCCAGATCGACTTGACAGGTCAGGCGGCGTCCGAGACAGACGGACATCGGCATCTGACTGGGACGGGCGGGCAGGCACAGTTCGCGCGCGGAGCCTATGCATCTAAGGGCGGTAAGTCCTTCATTTGCCTTGCCTCCACATTTGAGCGACGCGGCGAAAGGCGCAGTCGCGTTGCACTTAGCCTAACACCCGGCAATACGGTGACAACGACCCGTGCCGACATGATGTATGTCGTAACCGAATACGGGATCACCAACCTCAAGGGCAAATGCGTCGCCGAACGCGCGCAGGCACTGATCGGACTGGCGCATCCGGATTTCCGTGAAGGTCTGGAACGTGAGGCGTACGAAAACGGACTCATCCCTCGTGGCTTCTTTGGGGCCGTTTCGAAGCCGAAGTAATCCTCCTGGGAAATGGTGAATATTTCGGCTTCGCCAAAATTGTTTGCGGGACGACCTAGTTTTCCAGCGGATGTTTGCTTCGCAGTGATGTTATTGACGCTAGTGATCTGGTTCACAGACCAATGCCCCTTTCGCATCGAAATTTCGTTTGCATGCGGTGCCGCTCGGAATGGAGAGACAGCATAGTCGGCTTTGTTGGCCAACTGTGCACTTGGCCTGACCGTCACAAACATCGATAATGGTTATACGGCGGCAAACGCCGCGCTTCGAATTATCCGGCTTCTGCAAGCAAATTAGCCGCAATCAAGGTTAAGACATGTATTAGTTGTGCGCTGACCGACTTTACGCAGTCGTTCATAGACGCGGTCCAGCGCGAAGTAAGAGATCGTCACAAGCTAGCTTCATGGATGGCTTAAGCGCATCCAGCGACGGCATGGCATAACGCTGGCCCGTGCGCAACTCAGTCATGCCTTGATTGAGGGTTTGCCGACTTTGACAGGGCGTTATGATGCCGCACTGCAGCTTTCGCATTGCAGACATTCATGTGCCGCGCGGAACTTGTCTGGTGGCGATGACTGCATTGCCGGACAAACCTTAGATCGATGCGGCAGGCGTTTGAGTTGCGAGCGCCCGCAGGTGATCCATCAGTGATTTTCCGGAATAGTTAGTGTGAGCCTCGATTGGTTGGGTTGTGATGTCGTCAAAATGCTGGTCGAGCACCGTTGCTCTCTCGTGGAACAAGGGACTGGGACAAAGGCACATCTCACTCCATTCGGCCTTTCCTTCAGCATTGATAACCGTTCCATCGATGCCACCAACTCAGATCCATCGGGCTGCTGGCTCGCGATGCTCCCATCTGTCAATTTCTCCAGAAGCGCCGCCCCATTCTCTTCTCTGAGACTTGCTCGCACGTGATAAATCATTCCGCTTCCTCTCGCGTTTGATGAAGAATCTCTAGTCGAGTCCATCCTGGCACCTCAAGTTAACTTTAGGTCAAGAGCAATTTTCGGTTCGGAGCTAACTTGCGGCAGCGCGGCGCGGATCGCGGCGAACTAGGCCAACCTTATTGGTGCTCACGGCGGTGCTGTCAGACCAATGCGAACCAGTCTCTACAAGGACAGTGAAGCTGATCCTTATGCCGCGCCGAGTTGACGCCACTCGGCAAGAGCGACGGCGCGATTGAGCTTGAAATTGTCTCTGCTGTAGAGTGCGCGCTCCTGGTTGAAGTGGTTGTGAACTGAAGAGTTGACGGCGGCGAACTTTTGCAGACTTCGCATCTGTCGGAAGCGGAGCATCGCACGTTCTCGTCGTCGAAAAGGCAGGTGAGAATTCTCGGCCCGATTGTTCAGCCAGCGACTCGTTTCTTGCTTGGGCGCGTTGCCAATAACTTTCATAGCGGCGCCGTAAGATCGAAGTTTGTCCGTCACGATCACTGCCGGATTTCCGTAGCGCTTCATTGATTTTCTTATGAATTTCAATGCCGCTTTACGATCCCGGCGCTTGGTGACATAGCTTTCCAGCACTTCGCCTTCGTGATCCACAGCCCGCCATAAGTAGTGGGTCTCACCGTTGATCTTCACGAAAACTTCGTCGAGGTGCCACTGCCAGTTCGAATAGGACCGCATTCGGCATATCCGATTTCTGCGGATCTCGGATGCGAACATTGGACCAAATCTGTTCCACCAGAATCGAACCGTTTCATGGCTAATCTCGATGCCGCGCTCATGCAGCAGGTCTTCGACATTCCGAAGTGACAGCGGAAATCGAACATACATCATCACCGCCAGGCGGATGATCTCTGGGCTGGTTTTGAAGTAGCGAAATGGGGAGCGTTTTGTCATCCGGTGAAACTACAAAGCTACCCTGCCCGCCTCAAGTCGGTTTCCTCTGACAGCTCCGAAGGATGTGTTAACGACATCGCCAATGCCCGAATGGGAAAACGCCAGCGTATGAGGTGGTTCCCGAAAGGAGCTCACCGTGTGGCCATCACCAGAGCTGCGGTCCTAGATGGGCGCCTCAAAGTACAGCATCTTTCGAAAGCCGCATAGTTCAAGAACCCCAAGTTTTGCCCACTCCCCTGCAAACTGGAGCGGGCTGTGCTTGCAGGCTATGCCTCGACCGGATGCGCGTGGGGAAACACGGTGCCATCCGCACCAAAAACATGCACCTTTGATTCCTGAATGCGCAGGCCAAGTTGGTCGCCGGGTTTGATTGCGATATTGCCGTGCACACGCACCATCATCGGCCCAAGTCCTTTGACCTGTGCGTAGATATTTGTGTCAGAGCCAAGGTGTTCGACAACATCTGCAACTGCGATCAGGTTACTCTCGCCGGGCCCGGCCACGTCGATATGCTCCGGCCGTATGCCCAGTTCGACGGCCGCATCGGTGTCAGCCAGATGCGGCAAGGCCAGAAAGGCGCCATCGGCCAGTGTCACGCCGCCTTTAGCGGCGGACACTGGTACAACATTCATTGTGGGAGACCCGATAAATTGGGCGACGAATTTGTTGGCGGGCCGTTCATAAAGGTCCAGAGGGCTGCCGATCTGTTGAACATCGCCGCCGTCCAGCACGACGATACGATCAGCGAGTGTCAGCGCCTCGACCTGGTCATGTGTCACGTAGATCATCGTTGCGTTTAATTTCTGGTGGAGGCGCGCGATTTCCAGTCGCATTTCGACACGCAGGGCGGCATCCAGATTTGATAGCGGTTCGTCAAACAGGAACGCGCGCGGGTTGCGAATGATGGCCCGGCCCATGGCGACACGCTGTCGTTGCCCGCCGGACAATTCTTTTGGTAACCGTTTCAAAAGGCTACCCAATCCGAGTGTCTTGCCAGCTTCGGCCACACGAGACAGGCGCGATTCAGTGGGGTCGCGTCGAATTTCCATCGAAAACCCCATATTCCGCGCGACATCCATGTGAGGGTAAAGTGCGTAGGATTGGAACACCATTGCAATATCGCGATCACGGGGGCGAACATCGTTCATGCGTTTGTCGTCAATCTCGAAGTCACCGCTGGTGATCGGTTCCAGCCCCGCGATCATCCGCAGCAATGTCGATTTTCCGCAACCTGATGGCCCGACAAGGACCACGAACTCTCCGTCCTGAATGTCGAGATTGATGTTGCGCAGAACCTCAACCGAACCATAGCTTTTTGCGACGTTCTTAAGCTGGATACGCGCCATTTTCGCCCCTTACCCTTTGACCGCGCCGGACGTCAGTCCCTGCACGAGATAGCGTTGAATGAAGATGAAGAAGAGACAGCTTGGGATCAGCGCCAGCACCCCCGCAGCCATCATTTGCCCCCAATCAACCGAGAATTTTGAAACGAATGTCAAAAGTCCGACGGGGAATGTCATGGTGTCATTTTTGCTGATCAGCATCAGCGCGAACAACAATTCGGACCAGGCAGCGGTAAAGACGAATCCTAGCGTGGCCCCCAGCCCCGGCAATGTTAGCGGCAGGACCACCATGCGCAGCGCCTGAAACCGTGAACAGCCGTCCATCATCGCGGCCTCTTCAAGTTCCTTTGGAATGCCGTCAAAGAAGGACTGCATAAGGAATGTCGCGAAGGGGATGTTAAAGGCGGTGTAGACGATAATCAGGCTGGTCAGCGAATTGAGCAGCCCAAGGCTTGCGATGATCTTGTAGATCGGCGCGATGATCATCAGCAGGGGAAACATCTGAGTGATCAGCATCACCGCGATGATGATCTTTTTGCCGCCAAAATTGAACCGAGAGAATGCGTAACCGGCCCCGGCAGCAAATAGCGTGGTCAATGTCGCCGTCCCAAGCGAGACAACCAATGAGTTGGTGAAATACGACAGAAAATCAGTCTGAAAGAGCACGGCGGAGAAGTTGGAAAGCGTGAATTCACTGGGCCACATGCGGGTGCCATCGGTATATATCAACCTGTCTGGCGTCACCGCGATTTTCAGCAGCCAGTACAAAGGGAACAGCGCGAATGTCAGGTAAAACACGATTGCCGCGTATTTCCCCACGGTCATGGCAGGACGTTGAAACTGTGCAAAAACCATCAGAGTCTCAGACCTTTACCAGCTTCTTGCGCAGCACCAGCAGGATGACGGCGTAGACCATGAGAATGCCCAACAATACGACTGCGATGGCCGATGCGTAACCAAAATCCAGCTTTCTAAATGCGGTTGTGAAGATGTAGGTCGATACGATCTGGGTGGAATTCGCAGGCCCGCCGCCCGTCATGACGTAGATCAGATCGGCGAAATTGGCGATCCAGATGGTGCGCAGCATGACTGTGATTGCGATCATCGGGGCAAGGAACGGCAGCGTGATCTTAGTGAATGTCTGCCATGCGCTAGCGCCGTCGATTTCGGCTGCTTCGTACATGTCGCTGGGGATCGACTGTAACGCTGCCAACAAGGTGATGGCAAAGAACGGAACGCCGAACCAGACATTCGCCGTGATCGGCCCCCAAAGCGCCAGATCGGGATCACCCAGAATGTTGTAGGGTTCTGACAGAATGCCCAAGGCGGCCAACCAATGCGGGATCGGGCCGATCACCGGGTTAAACAACCATGCCCATGTCAGCGCGGATAGGAATGTGGGTACGGCCCAGGGCAGAAAGACCAGCGCCTGAAACAGCTTTTTGCCGTAAAACTGTGTGTTAAGCAGCAGCGCCAGCCCGAGGCCGAGAAAGAACTGAAGGGTGATCGACCAGAATGTCCACCAGAAGGTGTTTTCCAGCGCGAGCCAGAATTTGCGGTCCGACCAGAGTGCTGTGTAGTTTTCAAACCCGACCCAACCAGTGTTGAATGGGCGCAGCAGCTCGATTGATTGGAACGAATAGGTGATACCGATCACAAGCGGCATCAGCATCACGGCGCCAATCAGGATAATCGCCGGAGAAAGGTAAAAGAACGGCTCGACCACATATTGCCAGTAGAGCGAGCGTGGAGCCCGGATTTCCCCGGGCTCGGTCTTGATTTGTTTGCGCGTGATCACTGCGCGGCTTTCCACTTGCCATGTTCGTCGGTCAGGTAAGCTGCCCATTCATCGGCAAGATCTTGTGCCGTGCGCTGCCCCAACAGAGCTTCTTGTGCGGTCTCGATCACAAGGGTGCTGCCGAAATAGCCCCATCCTTCCAGATAGGTCGGCATGATCGTAGGTTCGTACTGTGCGCCATTCAATTCGTCGAACCAGCCCTTGAACTGCTCTGTCTGGAAATGCGGGTCCTGATCAGCTCCTTCGTGGATAGGGATCACACCTACGCGCTTCGCCCAGTTTGCATTTGCATCGGGGTTGGACAATGCGGCCACCAAATTCCAGGCGTCGCTTTCATGCTCAGTCGTTTTGAACACGGACCAGCCCGCGAATCCGATCGTCGGGAAGGCCTTGCCAGAAGGGCCGGTTGGCATCGGTATGACGGCAAAATCTTCAGCTGGCATACGTTCGGCAATCGCAATCAACGCGTCAGGATCCTGATCAAGGAACGCGCAGGTGCCCGAATAGAAACCGGCAACGATTTCGTTGAAGCCCCAGTTGACGCTGTCCTTGGGCGCATAGCCATTCTGGTACATATCAAGCAGGAACTGGATGCCCTCGACAGAGCCGGGTTCGTTCAACCGGCTCTGGCCATCCTCGGTGAAGAATTCGTTGGTACCGTTCATGACTGCCGCCATCATGATCCAGCCATTTGTGCCGCCCGGACCACCGCGCAGACAGTATCCGGATTTACCAGGCAGCGCAGAAACCATTTTTGAGGCTTCCATGAATTCCGCCATAGTGGACGGCGGGTTTTCGACGCCAGCCTCAGCCAGCAGCTTTTTGTTGTAGAACATGGCCCGCAGGTAGAAACCGTAAGGGATCATGTAGGCATCACCGGCCTGACGCGCCATGTCCAGCGTCTTTTGGGTCAGAGTGCCGCCATGTTCCCAGCCTGCGATGTGTTCTTCGAGGCTGGCCAACTGATCGGACCCGGCATAAAGCGCCAGCCAAGTGTCTGGCATCTCGACAACGTCAGGAACATCGCCCCCTGCCACCATCGTCGCAAGTTTTTCGAACGCTTGACCCCAGGGGAGACTGATGATTTCGACGCTGACGCCGTCATTTGCGGCCTCGTATTCGTCCACCAACGCTTGTAGCGTTTCGGTGCGCGCCGGGCTGGTGATGACCTCGACCAGTTTCAGGTTCGTTTCCGCATAAGCCGATGATGCCAGTAGCATCGCGGCGGCCCCAATGCCCTTGAAGAGATGTTTCATGTTTCCTCCAGTTGGTTTCGTGGTTATTTTTGGTGCCGCATCACACGGCGCTCTTGCTCAGGGCCGATTCAAGATCAGCCCAAAGATCGTCTACGTTTTCCAGCCCAAGACTGATCCGAACCAGCGAAGGCGAGACGCCGAAACGCTGCATCGAGTTTTCTTCCCCAGCTTGTGCAAGCGCGACTCGGGCAGGCAAAAGCAAGCTTTCGAACCCTCCCCAACTGACGCCCAGTCGAAACAGGCTTAGCGCATCGGAAAGGCGCGGAATGTCGATGCTGTCGTCCAGTTCGAATGACATCAGGCCAGATCGCCCACGCAGACCCGGCACTGAATTCGCACCGGGCGAATGCACACAGGTCACACACCCCAGATTGGATAGACGGTCGATAAATGTGTTCGCCGTGGCCTGATGCTGCCGCATCCGCGCGTCCAGCGTGCGCAGGCCACGCGTTAGCAGGAATGCCTCAAATGGGGCGAGTTTTGCACCCAACAGTGGCAGGGTCAGATCGCGGATCTGGTCGATCAGGTCATGGGATGACACTACAACACCGGCCACCGTGTCGGAATGCCCGGAAATGAACTTCGATGCCGAGTGAACAACGATGTCGATGCCCAATGTCAGAGGGTTCTGAAAGATCGGCGTCGCCCAGGAATTGTCAATCACTGTAAGGGTGCCGTGGCGCCCTGCGTGCTCTGCTACTTTGGGCAGGTTTATTGGTTGAAACACCACCGAATTTGGGCTTTCCAGATAGGCCATCCTTGCGTTTTTCAGAAGGTCAGGATCGTCCTCAAACGCCGCAACTGGATGATAAGAAATTTCAACGCCGAAAGGGCGCAGCAGACGCTCGAGCAGACGGTATGCGTCAGGATAGGCGTGTTCGACGCAGGCAATACGGTCGCCAGGTCGCACGAAAGCAAAAAGTGTCGAGGAGATCGCCGCCATACCCGAGGCAAATCCTACGGCGGCCTCGCCCCGCTCGGCGGTGGCCATCAGCGCCTCGAAGGCAGCAACTGTCGGGTTTTGTACACGTGTGTAGATGGCGGTGTCAGTACGGCCCGCCATGCGGTCTTCGAACGCCTGATAGCTGTCGAACGTGAACAGAGAGCTTTGCACAATAGGTGGCGTGACAGAGCCGTGCGCACCACCAAAAGCCGCCGCCAAAAGTGTGGCAATTTCGTTCTCGTCAGTCAAGCTTCTGGCCTTTCATCACTTCGAGAACAGCAATCTCAACCATTTCACTGATTTCGGCGGCCAACCCTGCTGCGGTTTCAACATTTTTTGCGGCAATGGCCTCGGCCAACGGGCGATGCAGAGGAATCGTGTTTTCGCCCAAATGCGGTTTGCCGAAAGGTGTCTCGTAAATACCGTGAAAAGCGCGGTGCATCTGCGAGATCAACTGTTGAAATAGCGGATTTCCCGTTGCTTCGTAGATCGCACTGTGGAATTTCGCGTCAGCTGGTCGCCAGTCTTCGCCAGTTTCATAAACTGCAATTAGCTCGGCCATCCGTGCGACGATTATTTTGCGCTGCTGGCAAGTTGCCAATCTGGTAGCGATTTTCACCGCTTCGATTTCCAGCGGGCGACGAACGGCATTTGTTCTGAGCAGGCTTTCGGCCTCGATTTTCAGAGTCATCGGTATACGGATAGACGTGGCAGAAATCTCCGCTGCCAGGGTTGTTCCCGCCCCCTTGTTGCGCACTACGATGCCCATGCCTTGCCAAGCTTTTAGCGCTTCGCGGATAGTGGACCGCCCAACATTTAGGCGGCGTGCAATCTCAACTTCGGGTGGCAGCCGGTCTCCAATCTGCAGGTTTGCGGACTCGATCATTTCAACCAATGCATCCAACACGCCGCGCCCGGACGAAAGCGGACGAAGGTGCCGCAGCAAATCCTTGTTGGATGCTGCTTTCGAAAGTCGGGTCTGGGACGAGGACTCCGGCACATCTCGGTCCTTTGCTAGGCGAGTCGGCAGCATCCTAACTTTGTCTGACATTATGTCAACATTGTCTGACATTGTTGTAAGAACGATGCATACGAGTTATAGCGAGACGACGCCATCTTACGGGGATGCCCCATGAGCCACTGGAAAACCGAACTGGAAATCAGGCAACAGCCAGCAGTGTGGAAGGCGTGGGGAGATACCTTTTCGGGGCGGCTGGCGGAACTTCGCGGTTGGATCGCACAAAGCCGTGCCACCGAAATCTGGCTATGCGGTGCTGGAACGTCGGCGTTCATCGGTGATCTGGCGGCATCAGGTTTGGGGGCAACGAGCACCCTGCCTTTGCGCGCTGTTGCATCAACCGATCTGGTTGCGTCACCGCGTCTGTTTCAACGACCGGATGTCCGCCCTCTGGTAATATCCTTTGGTAGAAGTGGAGACAGCGCCGAAAGCATAGGCACGCTGGATGTTCTGGATATCCTTTGGCCGGACGCGCCCCGGCTCAACATCACCTGCAATGCAACCAGCGTTCTGGCAAGCCGGGGCGGGTTGAACCAGCGCGTTGTCGTTTTGCCAGAGGCAACTCACGACGCCGGTTTCGCCATGACCACCAGTTTCTCGACAATGTTATTGACCGCATTGGGGCTTTTGGATCCAGACATTGAAATCCAGCCGGGGGTGTTCGCTGACCGCATGCGCGTTCTGTCCAAAGCTGGAGACAGTTTATTGAGCTCAGCAAGTCAGTGGGCCGTTGCCCAGGATTTGCCGTCGCGACTGGTGGTTCTCGGTTCTGGCCCGCTGGCCTTTGCCGCGCGTGAAGCGGCTCTGAAGGTCATGGAGTTGAGCGCAGGCAAGATTCCGGCGTTGTGGGATTCAATGCTTGGGTTCCGTCATGGCCCCAAATCCTTTGTCGATGACAATACCGCCATCTTGGGGTTCATGTCGTCCGATCCACACAGCGTGCGCTATGACAACGACCTGATGGCAGAGCTTGGGGCGCAGTTTCCGCGTGCTGCACGAACCTGCATAGGGACAGGCCCGGCGGCGGACCTATCGTTTGAAACCGGTCTTTCCGATGTTGGTAGCGCCGTTCTCTATGTCATGGTCGCGCAATTGCTGGCAGTTCATTGGTCGAAATGTTTGAACCTCAATGTGGACGATCCATTTGAGGGGCAATCAACACTGACACGCGTTGTGAGCGGAGTGACCCTTTATCCCATTGGAAAATCAGATGGGTAGGCAGGGTCATGCCGCGGGATTGGATGTGGGCGGCACAAAAATTGCAGGGCAAATATTTGACGACGCGTGGAATATCATTGAAGCACGTGAGGTACTGACGCCGACCGAAAGCTACGCTTCCCTGTTGAATGTCATTGTCGGCGAGATCAACTGGCTGCACATTGCGGGTGGCGGCGTCCAAGTCCCAATCGGGATCGGATTACCAGGGATCGTCGACCCCCAAAACGATGCTGTATTAACAGCGAACTTACCAGCCTCAGGCCGGCCGCTGTGGCGGGATCTTGGCGAGCGGCTGTCTGGGTTCCAGCCCGTCATAATGAATGATTGTCGGGCATTTGCCCTGTCCGAGGCCGTGCTGGGCGCAGGACGCGGTCATGACATGGTGGTCGGCTTGGTTATTGGCACTGGGCTTGCGGGTGGCTTGGTTTATCGTGGAAATCTGATTGAGGGTTTCAACGGCGCGGCGGTAGGCGTGGAGTCTATGCACGTAACTGATCGCCGTGCCTCGGTCGTTGAAGTCAATTTCGAAGTCCTCTTTCAACGCGCGCCTGTAAAGCGCAGCGAACTCTTGAGGAAACTTCAAAGGATCTGAGGGAAAGCCCATTAATTTATACTCCTCGATCCTTGCGACTGCTCAGCATCCGTAGAGCTGCAGCGATAAAAGG
>RCNB010006747.1_pt1 | contig 10982 bp, 10 predicted proteins | sample 2041321 | NCBI WGS metagenome assembly RCNB01 (sample SAMN09708232, study PRJNA481090) | Marine sediment metagenome, whole genome shotgun sequencing project.
GTCAGTTGAGTGGTCTTGCCCGTCAGATGCTCAAGCGCTCGGTTGTAGCGCTCAATCAGCGCGGGGGAAATAACCTCGGTCAGGTTGCCAAACATCAGCCCCTTTTGGATTAGGCGTTTCATGCGGTTCCCCTTTTGCGGCGCAACCGATTGAACACGGCTGTGTAGATCGGCAACCAGATAAAGGCCGACAGACCGGTGATCGTGAACGTCCGCATATAGAGCGGCGACGGTGCATCAAATTCTGACACTGGGTCAGGATTGAGCAGGAAAAAGAATGCATAAGCCACGACGAAGCACCCTGCCACACCCAAAAGGCCTGCCGAAAACGATCCGATGCTGTCAAAGAACGGTGCTTTGATCACCAGTTGAGCGATCAGGACGCTGGCGATGATGGAGACGAGGATGACGGAGGCGAGGAAGAAGAATATGGTCATGTCGGCTCACTCTCAGCCCGGCATTCGACCGCCGTGGGTGATACAACGTCGACTAAGCAGCTAATCGTCAACCGATTTCGGGCAAGGACTTTCACTCGGGAAGCCCAAGATACTTGGACAGTTCAGTCTCAAAGCTGCGAAGTGATTGTGCTTCAAGTATCCGTTTTGTCGCTGCGTTAGATTTCTCGAGGCAGATATTCAAGTCGTGTAAACATACTTGAACCTTTTCGATCTCAGGTGAATTGAACGACTGCGCGCGACTTTCATCGCTTGTGAGCACGGTTTCTAGCGCCTCAAGAACAAGTTTCTGAAGCAAACTTGTCGGTAGGGAAAGTACCTGATTTCCACTGCTGAAACTCCGCTTAGTTTGTTCACTCAAACGAAATGTAGTTGGTGCAACACCTTCGCCGCGTATTTCGATGGCTTTAGAGAAAATTCCCAACAAAAGATCATGAAATTGGTCGAATATTACTTTGCTCTCCTGTCCAGCATACTCCTCTTTTCGTTGCTTTTGCTCATCTTCAAATAATAGCGCTTGCAGTTGCATCAATTTGACTTGTTGGCCTTGGGCCATTGCCATCTTCGCTGTCTCTTCGCGATTTAGACGTAGTTCTTCTCTCTGTGCCGCAAGTTCATGGCTTTGAAGCCATACCGTCACAATAATCCATACAAACGCTAATGCTCCTGCAAAGCCTGCCAACGTATCACCGACCTCGTTAGGGCTTGAAAGCAAGAACTCATGCCATTTAGTAAAGCAGACCGTTGGTTCTTCGCCGAGAAGTGAACATTTTTCTATCCGAGAGAGGGAGAGCCCGACCAGAAATATACCTGAAGTTGCCAAGATGCCCCAAAGAATCGGATTGTCTAATCTCCAAAACGGTAATTTTTCGGAATTGTTCAAACCTTCCCCTCCAAATACCGCTTCTTCGCCGCTTCGGTCCGTCCGTACTCCCGCACCATGTTTTCAATCGCTACTTCATCGGACTTGTCAGCATAGCGGAATTCTGAATCCGCGTAGCGGTTGATTTCTTGAATCACCATCTCGACCGTGATCGGCTGACGCAATTCTTCGATCATGCCCTTTTTGGTGTCGTAGTCGCGAAACAGGAACAGGTCGGGTTCTTCCATCCACTCATCCGGCAATTCAAAATCCATCGCCCGCACTTTGACGGTTCTTGATGGCGCGGCCCGTAAAGCAGTCATCCGCCTCCTGAATGCCTTTGAGGTAGGTGCCGAGTTTGGTAATTGTGTCAAGACTACCAATGTCGCTACTGACGCGCTCAAATACCCGTGCAAGCCCTTCTTCATGGGGGCGTGAATGGCTGTCAAACGATGCGGCGACCGCCTTTTTGATCTCTTGCGCAGCGTAGGCTTGATGATCGCCCAGCGGGATGTCGTGGTTCTTGCCCATCAGCAGATGAAGGATGTCGATATAGTCGTCGCGCGTGATCGGCCCGTCGACCAGAAACCGCGCCCCCGCCCGCTGGCGCAGGGCATCATCAACGTTTTCGGGGTAGTTCGAGAACATGCCAAAGGTGCAGTTGCCGCGCACAACGGTGTTGGCCCCGGCAAAGCTCTCCATCAGCACCGCAGTGATCTCAAGCTGCCCGGCTGAGGATTGCCTATCACCACGTTTGCCTGCCAGCGTGTCGATGTCATCAATGGTGCCGAACCCTATAACCGAAGGGTCAAGGATGGTGTTAATGAAGGCTTTGGCGTTCTGCCCCGACTTGCCCTGATAGCTGTCAATATTGTCGGTGCTGAGGTTCTGATACCGGAACGGATAGCCCGCAATGCCACAATAGTCGTTGATCAACCCGGCCATCATCTGGATCAGGGTTGTCTTGCCGGTGCCGGGCTTGCCATCCCCCATAAAGGTAAAGATGAACCCGCCGAGGTCGGCGAAGGGGTTCAGGCGTCGTTCAAAATCATAAGCCATCAGCATCTTGGAGAGCTTCATCGCCTGATATTTCGCAATGTGGTTGCCGACGACTTCGTTCGGTTTTTTGAACGTCATGGTCAGCGTCGAAGACTTGGCCTTGGACGCCGGGGAAAATCCACGGATCGTCAGATCGTCAGCCTCGATATGCCATGCGGCATTGTTAAACGCCTCTAACCGGCCAGCAGTTTGCGCCCGCAAGGCCACCTTTTCCATCAGTTTTTCAGCATAAGCGGCAACCGTAGCAACAAGGCGCGCGTCATCCGTAGCGTGAGCGGCAATGTCCTGATCCAGTTCCCATAAGGCGCCGTGCAGTGCGAGTTGTCCATTATCTGTCAGAATCTCGTCGACATCACCAACCTCCACGGTGACTTCAGACAGGTGTGAGGACAGCAAATAGGCCGTTGCATTGCCAAGAACGTAAAGGGTGATCAGCGCCTCGGCCGCCAGTAATTCTGAAAATTCGGTCTTGTCTGATGCGGCCAGAGATCCTTGCAGATTGGCGCGTTTCAGATCAGCCAGTCCGGTCTGCTCGGCAAAGTTCTCAGCTACAGCCAACGCAATTGATATGGCGCGACGCACAGTGTTCATCACTGTCGCCTGCGATGGTGACGTCAGAACGTCCCCCCCATCAGCCCCTTCAATCCGCGCCAGCAGTTGTACGCCTTCACTGCGCGCTGTTGAGCGTGTCACGAGGCCCGGCGTTGTTGTGCGAAACCGGCGCCGGGTTCCGAGGCCCGAGGATTTCTCGACCGAGGGTGCTGAGCTGGCTGTACCAATGCGCGGGGTGTGATCAAACGCTTCCAGCAGCGCGGTTGCCGCCGGATAGTGCTTGATAATATCATCCTCTCGCAACTCCATTTGGTCAGAATTCAGGCTCATAATTTCACTTTCTCAACATATCGTTCGTTTGTTGCACGTATCACCGATAAGATAGAACTCTGCCCCCGGGGCTCACCACAAATTTGCGCACGGACGCAAAGCCGGGTGGGTTTTTCTCTTCCAGCACCTGATAAGGGCGCTGGGGTAATATGATGCTGCGTTCGGTCCGGGTCGCACCGGTGTCCACGCCCCGACCGGCAAAGGGATCGAGCGCAAATATCTCTCGCTCAACAGTGGAAAACCAACCAGACTTTTCTTCGATCACACGCTCGCTTTCCAGTTCTTCTGTGGTCCAGACCAACGCCCAGTCTTCGCCTTCGGGTGAATGCGCCTCTTCCAGCACCTGTCGCAGCGGGCCAGATTGGCTTGTGAAGGCGTGCGAATACATTGGGCCTATATGGAACCGGCGCAGGCGTTTGGGATGCACATCGTCAAAGTCTTTGTCGAAGCCCTGCGCGATGGTCAGCAGCTTGAGCCCACCCATACTTTGCGCCACGGGCCAACGGTACTGGTCCTTGGGCAACGCGGTATGACCGGTATCTTCGACCTCCATCAGGTAAATGGTCGGCAGGTTGATCTGACTGTCATAGACCGCCCAGTGCAGCATGAACGTGCGACGCTGTTCGGTTTTGTTGCCAGTCCAGATTACCTGCGGATCGTTCTGCGCCCAGAACAAATGCCCTTTGAGCAACTCTTCATAGTAAAGCCGCTGCGACAAGGCGAACTGCAGCTTGGTTGGCAGTTCAAGGTCCCCGACAATACGGCGCACCATCTGGTTCTTCAGTTCGGAGTCAGACGGCATGTTTTCCAGATGCTGTGCGGCCTGCTGGGCGTCATTTGCCATGGTCAACAACTCGGACGCGACGGGAAACCCGCTTTCGTGGCTGTCAAAGGTCAGGCTGCCAAAGAACCGACCTGTGTCACGACCAGTCAGCAGGTATTTCATCGCCAAGGCACGAAAGGTATAAGACAGCGCCGCGCCATAGCGCGTCAGCACCTTGACCTCGTCCTTGTTGAGCGATCCTTCGGCCTCCATCACACCTGCCACGCGAGTCATGTGACCGGTGATGGCACCGGCGCGAGGCGAACGGATCAGTCAGGCCGATGTGATCTGGGGCAAGGTCAGTCAAGCTCGTTCACCTTCAACTGCCGCCGCCGCAATAGTTCTGGCCCGATCCGTTGGCGTTTGCATCCCGCACGGCAATCCACATCAATCCAATGAATAACACTCCTAGCGCGGGAACAAGAACCCGCCAAGGCACATGAAATACGACGGCGCCAGCAATCAACGCAACACCGCAAAGCAGAACAAGGAGCTGTTTAAGCATCATCCACCATACAGGTTTTTGTCATGCTTCTCGATGATCTTCTCAAACCGGCGGGCAAAGCGTTCGTCGGCTTTGGCCTTGGCCTCCAGCACATCGCGGGCAAAGACCATGTGATCTTCGTGTGCTTCCATCATGTCAGCCATGCGTTTGTTGGTCGCGGTCCCGATTGAGGCCATGGCGGTTTGCGCCTCTTGGTCTGTTTGCACGCCAATCTCGTTGATCCGATGCGCGACATCCTGCTGTTGTGCGGTTTTCAGCGATTTGGACAGGGCATCATAAAGCACCACGCGTTGTTTGGTGTCGGTCTGCAGCTTGTTGATGAGAACCATCTGCGTTGCGGCCTGATTTTGCAGGGAATCAATCCAGGTTTTGCCCTTTTCAATATACCGCTCCAGCGTCTGAGATTTCGCGAGTTTGACCTGTTCGTCCTGCACCATCGCGTTATATTGGGTGTTCAGGTCAGCCAGTTCCGTTTCCAGTTTCGTGCGGGCGGCGGCATCCTGTTCAACGGCGATTTTATTCTCAAGCGTGATAATCTTGGGATCCATCGCCACAATTTCCACACGGATGCTCTCCAGCTCGCCCACCGTAAATTCGCGTTCGTCCAGTGTTTCGGTCAGGTTGTCTTCGACTTTCACACGCTGTTCTTCAAGCAAGCCTAACTGGCCCTCAAGCAGTTGAACGATCACATCTGATTTGGCAATCAGGTCTTGCAACTTGTCGTCGATCGACGCGGTGCGGATACGTTCCTGCCGCATACTGTCCGATTTTCCTTTAGAAAACACGCCGACCAAGCTTTCCCAGCCCGACTTATTGCGCATTTCGTCAAAGTCTTTGGAAAAGGCCGCTGTCACATCGTCAAGTCCCATGATCAACTCGGCGATGTTGGCGTTCATCACATCGGTATGGGCATGTACGTCGTCCAGTGTCGCGTTTTCGATATCAATCATCGCGTCATCACCCGACTTGATCTTAGAGCGGGCAGTTTCAATCCGACTGGTCAATTCTGATATCTTGGCTTGGGCCTGTGCCACCTGTTCCTGAGATTCTTTTACCTGTGCGTCAAAATTTGCCATCAAACACTCCTTCTTTCCAATACGTTACGATCCATATAGGAAATGTTACGTCGATTTACATCGGGATTTCCGCTTTTTCGAGGCAAGTGTTGCAAATCAAAATGGCAAAGGAAAGACTGACGTCCGCAACGTTGTGCCCCTCGGATCGGCGAGATTATGGTACTGGACAAGCTTCATCAGACGCGGTTTGGGTGCTGCGAACAGAATTCACAGGGGGAGCAAACCATGCTTGATTCAACAACTGACCTGAAATCGCTTTTGAATGATCCTAGCCTTTTGGCGACGCAAGCCTACGTGGGCGGTCAGTGGATTGACGGCGACGGGGGCGCAACATTTGACGTGACAAATCCCGCGCGTGGCGATGTGGTTGCGCAAGTGGCAGATCTGAGCCGCGCGCAGGTGGCAGGCGCCATTGCGCAGGCCGAAGCCGCACAAAAAGGCTGGGCCGCGATGGCTGCAAAAGAACGCGCCGTGATCCTGCGCAAATGGTTCGATCTGATGATGGCAAATGCCGATGATCTGGGCGCGATCCTGACGGCGGAGCAAGGCAAACCCCTCGCTGAAGCCAAAGGCGAGATTGCCTATGGTGCCTCATTTGTGGAGTTCTTTGGCGAGCAAGCCAAACGCATCTACGGAGAGACCATTCCCGGCCATCAGCGCGACAAACGCATCATGGTGATCAAACAACCTATCGGCGTTGCCGCCTCGATCACCCCGTGGAACTTCCCCAATGCGATGATCACACGAAAAGCTGCCCCGGCCCTGGCTGCGGGTTGCGCCTTTGTCGCCCGCCCGGCTGCGGAAACTCCCCTGTCCGCAATTGTTTTAGGAGTCCTTGCAGAACGCGCGGGCATTCCTGCAGGTGTGTTCAACGTGGTGCCCTCTTCGCGATCTTCTGAGATCGGCAAAGAGTTTTGCGAAAACCCAGCCGTGCGCAAACTCACTTTCACGGGGTCGACTGAAGTGGGCCGTATTCTGCTGCGTCAAGCTGCGGATCAGGTGATGAAATGCTCGATGGAACTGGGGGGCAATGCGCCTTTCATCGTTTTTGATGATGCAGATCTGGATGCGGCTGTCGAAGGCGCGATGCTGTGCAAGTTCCGCAACAACGGCCAGACCTGCGTCTGCGCAAACCGGATTTATGTGCAAGCCGGGGTCTATGACGCCTTTGCCGCGAAACTGGTCAAGGCTGTTGAAGCGTTGAAGGTCGGAGATGGTCTGTCTGCCGGCGTAACAACTGGCCCGCTGATCAATAGAGAGGCTGTCGCCAAGGTCGCTGAGCACATCGAAGATGTAACGTCGAACGGCGGCTCTGTTCTGACAGGCGGCAAGGCACATACATTGGGCGGCACATTCTTTGAGCCTACGGTCGTTGCGGGAGTCACCCAAGACATGAAAGTGGCAACCGAAGAAACCTTTGGCCCGCTCGCCCCGCTGTTCAAATTTGAAGACGAGGACGAAGTCATTGCCATGGCCAACGACACCATTTTTGGTCTGGCCTCCTACTTCTACGCCAAGGACCTTAGCCGAGTTTACAAAGTGGCCGAGGCGTTGGAATACGGCATTGTAGGTGTGAACACTGGAATCATCTCGACCGAGGTCGGACCCTTTGGTGGTGTCAAGCAATCCGGTCTGGGTCGTGAAGGCAGTCATCACGGCATCGAAGACTACCTTGAGATGAAATACATCTGCATGTCGGTGTAGAATTCCGATCAGGCATCCGGATGTCGTGAGTATCAAAAACACGGCAAAGCGGTTTCCTTGCTTTGCCAATAAAACACCCGTTTCGATTACCAACGTCCAAAGTCGGCCATCACCCTGAACACGAAGTTTGTTTAGGGTGGAGACCGTTCATGTTTGAAGGTAAGAGCAATGAATCGGCTTTGAACATCTCGTGAATTTGGACCTTTACATATGCACTACTCGCGCGCCCGGATCATAACCTCTTATTCTAAGGTTTTCATGATTGTATTGCTGTCAAGCGTATGGTCGTTTTCGACTCTCTCACCTGCCAGAGCGCAACAAGACACCGCGTCAGCATCAACAGAAGTAAAAACGACTTCTGAGCAAGTCCTAGACGCCGTAATTGACGAAGATGCACGCGATGCGGAAAGTGCACTGCCCGCTGAAGTTCTGAATGCTGCGATAGACAGCAATGAATTGGAGTTGCGGCTTATTCCTTTAACCAAGCCTGAACTTGAGCTTCTGACCGCTGAATGGCTAGAGATTGTTCGACAAAAGACCGTAGAAGTCATGTCGGCCGAGATTGCGATTTTGCGCACCGATGGCGCAGCCGAAGATGCGGCGCGTGATAGCCTTACAAAGCTGGCCATTGAGCGCAAAGACTTGTTCGAGAAATACAGTAAGGTCATTGCAGGGTTGGAGAAAAAAGGCGGCGCTGCTGAACTGGTGGCAGAATACCGTGCCTATGAATCGGCTGTCATCATCGAAGAAACGCGAACAACCGACTATGAGACACTGGCCGTTGAGGCAATGAATTGGGTAGTGGATCGCGACGGTGGCGTGAGCCTGGCCAGAAAGACTGCTATCATTATCGTAACTTTGATCGGCTTGATCATTTTTGCAAAAATCGCGCGACGTATGGCGCAAAGATGGTTTGGACATATTCCCAATTTGTCGAAGCTGTTGCAGGTGTTTCTTGCTACTATGGTTTATTGGTTAGTGCTGACTATCGGGCTCTTGGTGGTCCTGTCCGCACTTGGTTTTGATATCTCGCCGGTGTTTGCGCTTATCGGCGGCGCCTCTTTTATTATGGCGTTTGCGTTTCAGGACACCCTTGGCAACCTCGCCAGTGGCTTGATGATCATGATCAACAGACCCTTTGACGAAGGTGATTATGTCGATGTCGGCGGAGTCGCCGGGACCGTAAAATCGGTCAGTATCGTCGCGACAACGGTGGTTACACCTGACAATCAGATTATTGTGATCCCCAACAAAAACGTGTGGGGTAACGTAATCACAAACGTTACGGCAAGTGAAACCAGACGTGTAGACCTTGTGTTTGGGGTCTCGTACGAGGACTCAATTCCTGAGTCACTGCGGGTAATCGAAGAAACCGTACGCGCGCATCCACTTGTGCTGGAAGATCCGGAAACCGTGATCCGGGTTCATGAGTTGGCTGATAGCTCGGTCAACTTCATTTGTCGCCCGTGGACAAAGACCTCCGACTACTGGGCCGTTTACTGGGATCTCACACAGCAGATGAAAGAAAACTTCGACAAGGCCGGCATATCGATTCCGTATCCGCAACAAGATCTTCATGTTCGGACTTCCTCGTCGCCACTTTCCCAGATCGCCTCAGCGACCTAATTCTGCACCAACCATGATGACGAACAAAAAGGCCCACGTCTCAGGAACCCGCTCACCCCGAAATGCGTTGGTCAATGGTTGTGTCTAGAATAGCCGACCGTCAGAAAGAATTTCAAAAACGCCCCAAGGATTGACCTCTCACCTGCGTCCAACAAAGGTGATGCGGATGAAATCGAGCGACGAAGATCTGGCCCTTGCGGCTGCCGGCGGTGATGGTGCAGCTTTCGCCGCGCTCCTAGCGCGGCGTTATGATGGCCTGTTTCGCCTGGCTTTTCGCCTTACCGGGTCGCAGCACGAGGCCGAAGATCTGACGCAGGATATCTGCGCAGCCCTGCCCGCCAAACTGCTTGCATTCCGGGGTGATGCACAGTTGACCACATGGTTATATCGGGTTGTCGTCAACGCCGCGCATGATCGGCGACGCCGACGCGCAACTCACGCCAAGGCCGCAAGTGGTTGGGGTGAATGGGAATTGAACCGCAAATCGGCAAATGCAGAGACTGCAGAGCAGATCGACTGGCTCACCACAGCCATGTCCGCCCTGCCCGATGATCTACGTGATACGCTAGCGCTGGTATTGGACGACATGACGCACCGCGATGCCGCGACTATCTTAGGTGTTTCAGAAGGCACTGTCAGCTGGCGCATTTCTGAAGCAAAGAAGCATCTGCGCGGTATGCGCAAAACCGAGGATCAGACATGAGTGATGATCTTGATGACCTGAAAGCAGCACTTGACGGTGCAACGCCTGCGCCAGACTCCGCCCAAAAGGCAGCGCATCTGGCATTGGCACAGGAAAATTTCGAACGGCTCCAAGGATCGGCGCAGCCCGCGCGTCCTACTTCCATTCGCCCCAAGTGGGGCCTTTGGACAGGAGCAAAAGAAATGATGAACACTCTTACGTCTCGCGGTGGTCTAATCGCCACAACTGCACTGGTCGCCGTCGGCTTGGTATTTCTGACGCCGTTAGGGGACGACCTGCTGGCCCCCCCCGCGCCCCGATTTTCACCAGAACCAGCGGAAGCTGTCGCTCTTGAGCAGGAGGCTCAGGCTGATTTCCGGGACCAGGCAAAGGATCGTGAAGAAGCCGATGCTGTTCCGATGCCCCAACCGACAACCGCACCAGCGCTGACCCGCGATCGCTCTGACAGTGCTTTGTTAGGTACGTCTTCTGAGTCACGTCAGACCGAGCGGAAGATGGCACCACCTAATCGAGGTACAACAGGATTGATCAACGAGAGTTTTGTTGCGCCAGAGCCCGGCCAATCGGCCAGCAACACTGAAGCTTTCTCAAATGAAACCCCCAGTTCGCTACAGATCACATCCGAAACGCCAGTCTCTACATTCTCAATTGATGTCGATACAGCCTCTTACGCAATTGTGCGCAATTCGCTGATGAACGGATATCTGCCTGACCCGGACGCGGTCCGGATCGAGGAGATGGTTAACTACTTTAGCTACGCCTATCCCGCGCCTGACGGTACGACACCGTTTCAGCCCACGGTATCAGTGACCCCGACTCCGTGGAATGGGGACACGCAACTGGTGCATATTGGCATTCAGGGCGCGTTGCCTGCAGTCGAAGACCGACCACCGCTGAATCTCGTGTTTCTGATTGATACGTCGGGCTCGATGGATCAGCCAAACAAGCTACCCCTGCTCAAGCAATCGTTTCGGTTGATGTTGGGGCAATTGCGACCCACGGATCAGATTTCCATTGTCACCTATGCAGGCAGTGCCGGGCAGGTTCTGAAACCGACCAATGCCTCTGACCGCAGCACCATTCTGGCTGCGCTGGACCGGATGGGCGCTGGCGGGTCAACCGCCGGGCAGGCCGGGCTGCAACAGGCCTACAGCACGGCGCAATCCATGGCCAAAGACGGTGAAGTGACCCGCGTGATCCTTGCTACAGATGGTGATTTCAATGTCGGCATTTCGGATCCGGATGCGTTGAAATCTTACATCGAAACGCAACGCGAAAGCGGCACATA
>RCNB010002839.1_pt1 | contig 10981 bp, 8 predicted proteins | sample 2041321 | NCBI WGS metagenome assembly RCNB01 (sample SAMN09708232, study PRJNA481090) | Marine sediment metagenome, whole genome shotgun sequencing project.
ATTGATGGCGAAAAAGTTGCTTTGGCCGACTTATACAAAGACCAAAAAATTGCTGTAATTTTTTATAGAGGTCATTGGTGCCCTTCATGTAATAAACATTTAGCTGAATTTGCTGCAAGAGCTAAAGATCTAGAAGCTAAGGGTGTAAAATTAATTGCCATAACGCCTGAAATTCAAGAAAGTGTTGAGAAAACGAAAGAAAAGACGGGTGCTGATTTCACCATTGTTTCTGATATGGATGGTACTTTATTAGCAGCTTTTGATGTTGATTATAAGGTGACCGATGCTTATGCCGATAAAGTAAATGAAAAACTAAAAGTATCTATTGCGAAAAATAATGCTATAGGCGAAGCACAATTACCTGTGCCTGCCACCTATGTTATTGACACAGATGGAATAATAGTCTACAGTCACTTCAATCCTAATTATGGTCAACGAGCGAGTATAGATGATATTTTAGCAGCTTTATAAGCTAATATAGTTCTAAGGTTAGCAGAAGAATTTATATAAAAAAGCCACTCAATGAGTGGCTTTTTTATTGAACTAGTTTTTTATAACATTAAATACATTATTGGTTCGGTCTATATCTGCCATCTGTTGCAACGGATCAATCTCGACCGATTTAATTGTTTTTGTTGTTTTAAATGAATAACTAGGTGCTACCCAAGACCAATCGTTTTTAATGGTTGCATCTGTGGGTTTTTTACCATACATCATCCGTAAAGGAATATAAAAATCTTCTGTTGTACCATCGGTATACGTCACTTTTACATCTAGAGGCATTGGCATTCTAGACTTATTTTTTAAAGTCACTTCATTATTAGTTACTTCAGCAACAGCGTAATCTATCGTACTTGTGGTTTGAGTCCAATAATTTAAATACCAGTCGAGTTGGATGCCAGAAACCTTCTCAGCAGTACGCTTGATATCGTTAGGTGTTGGATGTTTGAAACTGAAATCGGTAAAATACTTTTTAATCGTTTCTTTCAGGTTGTCTTGACCAATAATATAGCCTAATTGTACTAAGAATAATGATCCTTTACTATAAGCCGAAGAGCCATAAGCTGTATTAGATTCATAGCGATCGGCATGTAAGGTTTGTGGTTCTTCAACACCTGATTTGGCCAAATAGTTATAACTTCTAAACGCATTTGCATGCGGATTTTTACCATCTTTTAATACTGCTCGCATCGCTAAGCTAGAAATATATGATGTAAAACCTTCGTCCATCCACTCATGTTTTTGCTCGTTAGAGGCTAGTAAAAACTGAAACCAGGTATGCGCAAACTCATGTGCGGTAACACCTAATAAACTACCAAACTTACGTTCACCTGTAATCAGGGTACACATCGCATATTCCATACCGCCATCACCTCCTTGAATTACTGAATACTGTTTATAGGGGTACTGCCCAATATTTGCGTTGAAATAAGACAAAATCTCGCCTGTTTTAGCTTGTAAATTCTTCCAGTTTTCTAAAAACTGAGTATCCATCGTTTTCTTATAGAAAAAATGAAGTGTTACATCATTTTCGGCTTGTATTTTATCGTGAATATAATCGGGGTCAGCTGCCCAAGTGAAATCATGAACATTAGGAGCTTTAAAGTGCCATGTTAATTTCTTTACTTTCTTTTTGTGCTTTACGGGCTCGGCAGAATAACCATGACCTATTTCATCAGGATTTTGTAAATAGCCTGTTCCGCCAATAACATAGTCTTTATCAATTGTGATTTTAACATCAAAATCACCCCAAACACCATGAAACTCTCTGGCTATATAGGCATTTGCGTGCCAACCTTCGAAATCGTATTCGGCTAATTTAGGATACCATTGTGCCATTGACAGTGCTACGCCTTCTTTATTGTTTCTGCCTGAACGACGAATCTGTACTGGTACCTGCCCTTTAAAGGCCATATTAAAGACCGTTTTTTCACCCGGTTTTATCGGCGTATTAAGTTTTACCTTTAAAACAGTACCGATCGTAGTATGTTGTACATCAACTCCATCTTGTTGAAGCGAATTTATTTTTATAAAACCTATTTCTTCTGGAGTTAATTTAGAAATTTTACTTTCCTTCAGGGGGTTTTCTTTCGTGCCGATATTTGTTGTCATTCTTCTGTCAGGATCAGCAATATTTTGTAATCTAATATCCATCTCACTTCCCGGTTGGAATGCATTGAAAAATAAATGATAAAAAACATGGTCTAGGGTATCGGGTGAATTATTAGTATACACCAATTTTTGAACACCATCGTATTGATAATTTTCTACATTCATATCTATCGACATGCTATAATCGACGTGCTGTTGCCAATAAGCCGCGTTTTGTGCATTACCGATCAATGCCACTGAAGCTATAACTAAAAATAATATTTTTTTCATTTTAAAATTTTAAATGCGTTGCAAGATAAAGATTACAAGTATGATACCAAAAAAAGGCGTATTCAAATTCGACTGCGCCTTTTTATATTTCGCGAAAGCAACATACTCATTATTTTGATAATTGATCGGCTAGTAATAAAGCATTGTAGGCGTTTATCACACTGCCTGAAACTGAAAGTTCATTGAAATCTACTTCTTCATCCTGAGTGCCGGGCTTGATAACCTTTCTATTGAATTCAATACCAGAATCCAGTAGGATACGCTTTACCTGCTTCGCCGTTAGTTTAGGATAGTAAGAGCGAACCAGAGCGGCAACGCCTGCAACTTCTGGGGCAGCCATTGAAGTACCTTGATTTGGACCATATGTGTCTTTAGGTAGTGTAGAATAGATTTCTACACCAGGAGAAAAAATATCAACATTCTTTTTGCCATAATTTGAAAAATTAGCGGGTAAACTTTCATCAAAAAAGCGTGACATGGCACCAACACTAATATAGTTATTGACTATTTCATTGACTTTATCTTTTGAATCCATCGGAAAGTTCTTCGCTGTGTCAATATTTTCACCACTGTTGCCCGCTGCATGGACTAATAGTACATCTTTTTCGGCAGCATATTTAATAGCATCATAGACCCATTCAGCATTTGGAGAATAGCTTTTACCAAAACTCATATTGACTACTTTTGCACCATTATCGACTGCATAACGAATTGCCAAGGCAACATCTTTATCATACTCGTCGCCATCTGGTACTGCTCTAAGCGCCATAATTTTTACATTATTCGATACGCCATTCATTCCGATACCATTATTTCTTTCTGCCGCAATAATACCTGATACATGCGTGCCATGACTTTCTTCATCTTTTGAACCAATTACATAGGCATTGCCATAATTTGTATCTGTAATATCATATGGATCATCACCCGTGAGTCTACCATTAAATTCAATGTTATATTGGGCATTTAGTTGATTGCTATAATGATCTTTTATCTCCTTAAATCTAGCGATTTCTGCATCAATATCTACATAGGCATCTTCTATGGTTGCACCGGCATCTAAAACCCGCATAATAATCATTTTGCCATTCATTAATTTTTGCTTGGCCAAAGTGATTCCACTAACGTTGGTTAAGCTCATTTCTTTATCGCCTAATACTTTTTTAATAGTATCACTAGCAGCAATGACCATTTCCTTGACTTGCTCATACTGATCTAATTGAGTCGCTGCTTTTTCCATTTGTCTGGCAGCACTGCTCGTTTTGTTGTCGACAAGTTCTTTTAGCTCAACATATAAATCATAATCAGCTTTATCTGCTACTGTAATATCTTGAGAAGATTTGCCATCAAAGCGAGGCATCCATCTTTTTACAATTCTAGTGAGCTCTAATTGTTCAGGGTTAGCTTTTCCTTTTTCACCACCCAAAAAATTCCATCCATGCATATCATCTACATATCCATTTTTATCATCATCGACGCCATTTCCCGCAATTTCATCTTCGTTTGTCCATGTTACATTCTTTAAATCTTCATGCTCAATATCAATACCAGAATCAATTACCCCAACAATTATAGTGCGGCCTTTTTTATTTTTAAGAAATTCATAGGCTTTTGTTAAACTCATTCCAGGGATGGAATCACTAAAAATATCTTTATGTGGCCAAGCATTAATAGCTGCTTCGCTCATATCACCTTTTTTAGCAATAATACTATCAGTTGCTCTTAAAATAGTGATTTCATTTGTTGTTGAAGTTGAATTCGTAGTTGTGGTTTGAGTCGTAGCACAACCAAAGAGTGTAATTACAGCCAACATGGCTATAGAAATAGATTTTAAAATTCTCATCATCATTAATTTAATTAAATATATCATTAAATGTATAGGTGCTTTTTAAACGTACGCCCTTTTCGGTATGTTGAACAGTACATAATTCATTATAGGCATCATGCTCTAAAAATAAATAATACTCTTCATCTGCAGCTCGTTTTAAAAAGCGAGCTTTTTCATCTAGTGTCAGTAAAGGTCTAGTATCATAGCCCATTACATAAGGCAACGGAATATGTCCTACTGTCGGTAGTAAATCTGCCATAAAAACGAGCGTCTTGTCTTTATATTTTATGTGTGGTAACATCTGTTTGTCAGTATGACCATCTGCAAATAAAATACCAAACCCAAGTTCAGATTCTGACGTGAAGTCTGTTGAAGGCATGGAAACAAAATTTAATTGTCCACTTTCTTTTATGGGTTGTATATTTTCATCTAAAAAAGATGCTTTTTCTCTAGCATTGGGTTTAGTAGCCCATTGCCAATGGTTTTTATTACTCCAAAATTTAGCATTTTTAAATGCAGGTTCATAACCAGTCCTGTCTTTATTCCATTGGATGCTTCCCCCACAGTGGTCAAAATGTAAATGTGTTAAGAAAACATCGGTAATATCATCTCTATGAAAACCATGCTTTGCTAAAGAACTATCAAGCGTAAAATCTCCGAAAAGATAGTAATATCCAAAAAATTTATCTGATTGTTTATGGCCTAAACCTGTATCGATTAAAATAAGTTGATCACCATCTTCAATAAGCATACAGCGCATACTCATTTCTATCAGATTCTTGTTGTCAGCTGGATTTGTTCGTTGCCATAATGTTTTAGGTACCACACCAAACATGGCGCCTCCATCAAGTTTAAAATTTCCAGTTTCTATTGGGTAAATTCTCATTTTTTTGTCAAAAGTTCACAAATATGCTGAAAATATGCTGAAAAATTGTTAAATAAAATAAAAAACCGACTCTGTTTGATGAGGTTTAAGATGTGAATGAGCCTCGCAAGGCCTCTTGAGAACAGCTGTAAATTATGTCATTTACAAAAAATAAAAAAGGCCGTTAAAAATTAGTCTTCATGTTTTGAGGTGTCGAGCGTCCCGAAGTATCGGGAGAACTGCTGTAAATTTGATTATTCTTATAAACAAATAAAGACTGCTAAAAAACAGTCTTTATTTAGAGGCGTCGAGCGGATTCGAACCGCTGTAGGAGCTTTTGCAGAGCCCAGCCTAGCCACTCGGCCACGACGCCATTTTTAATGGGACACAAATTTAAGTAAATTAACAATTCGTGCAATAAAAAAGCAACATATTATCGTTCTTTGAACATTTTAATAGTGACCATAGCCACATTACCTCCTATAGGTGGATTTATTTTAGAAACATGAACAGTTGCTTTTTGTACTATGGAAATCTCTTTTAGTATACGATCTAATATTTTATCAGCTACTGTTTCTAAGAGTTTAGTACGAATTGCCATTTCTTCTTTGACAATTTTATTCAAATGAACATAATCTACAGTATCAATGAGGTCGTCTGATTTTGCCGATTTTGTTAAGTTGGCCTTCACAGATAAGTCAACTCTATATTCAGATCCTATTTTTCCTTCTTCATCCAAACAACCATGGTAAGCATACACCCGTATATTTTTGACTTTAATAATACCCATAATCCATATTTTTGGTAAATATAGAATTATTCTAGGGCATATATTCGAATTTTTAATGGGGTAAAATGATTTCCTTACTTTTGATATCATCTAAATTAAAACAATGAAAGTACGCGAACAGTTCATCTTTATTTCAATTCTTAGTATTGTGGTAATAGTTGTTATATCACAATTTTGGAATCCTATACTATGGAGTTTTAGTATTGTTGGACCATTGATTCTGATGGGTTCCTACGATATCTTGCAAACAAAGCATACGATTCGACGTAACTTTCCTGTATTGGGTAGGTTTAGATATGCGTTAGAATCGATTCGTCCCGAAATTATGCAATATTTCGTTGAAACAGATACGCAAGGTCGCCCGTTAAACAGAATTCATCGTTCGTTAGTATATCAACGTGCAAAAAAAGTCAATGACACGGCGCCTTTTGGCACACAGATGAATGTTTATCGTTCGGGTTATGAATGGATGGATCACTCAATGTATGCTTCTAATGTTGTGAGTAAAGAAGAAGATTTTCCACGTGTTTTAGTCGGCGGAAAAGACTGCAAACAGCCTTATTCATCTAGCTTATTAAATATTTCGGCTATGAGTTTTGGATCTTTGAGTAAAAATGCTGTAATGGCATTAAATAAAGGTGCAAAGAAGGGTGGTTTTGCTCATAACACCGGTGAGGGGGGCGTGAGTCCTCATCATTTAAAATATGGGGGAGATCTAATATGGCAAGTCGGTACGGGATATTTTGGTTGCAGAAATGAACAAGGAGGTTTTAGTGAAGAAGGGTATGTTGATAACGCCACAAGACCAGAGGTGAAAATGATTGAAATAAAACTTTCACAAGGGGCTAAACCTGGGCATGGAGGTATTCTACCTGCAAAGAAAAATACGCAAGAAATCGCAAAAATTCGCCATGTAGAAGCGGGTATTGCAGTTCATTCACCGCCATCGCATTCCGCATTTTCAGATGCAGAAGGGCTGCTACATTTTATTAAAAAGTTACGTGATTTATCTGGTGGGAAGCCAGTCGGATTCAAACTATGTGTCGGTAAAAAACACGAATTTATAGATATCTGTAAGGCAATGTTAAAAACAGGAATATTACCAGATTATATTTCAGTCGATGGAGGTGAAGGAGGTACGGGTGCGGCACCTGTTGAATTCTCAAATTCTATTGGAATGCCTTTGCGGGAAGGGCTAGTTTTTGTACATGATACTTTAGTGGGTTTTGATCTAAAAAAAGAGATTAAACTCATTGCTTCGGGCAAAATTATTACAGGTTTTCACATGGCTAGAGCTGTTGCACTCGGGGCTGATATTTGTTATAGTGCTCGTGCCATGATGCTATCCGTCGGTTGCATCCAAGCACTATTATGTAATACTAATACGTGCCCAGTAGGTGTTGCTACACAAAATGCCTCATTAATGAAAGGCTTGGTGGTTGAAGATAAAGCGCCACGCGTAGCAAATTTTCATGAGGAAACAATTCAGAGCTTTTTAGAAATGGTTGCCGCTTCTGGTTTAAATGGGCCACACGAAATTGAACGTAGGCATATCAACAAGCGAATGGGTATCACTAAAGTAGCCAAATATGACGAAATGTATCCTGAAATGGAAGTGGGTTCCTTATTATCTTTTAAAACAATGCCGATAGCTTATAAGCAGTATTTTGAGAAGCAAAAAGTATCGACAACAATCTAGTAATTTGCGTCATCGGGATAGTTTTGCATAAACTTTTCTGCTACGTCAACCATATTTTTGCTTCCACAGAAAAAAGGAACACGTTGATGTAGTTCGGTTGGTTTGATATCTAACATTCTTTCATAGCCGTCTGATGCTTTACCGCCAGCTTGTTCTGCTATAAACGCCATTGGGTTGCATTCATATAATAAGCGTAATTTACCTTTTGGTGCTTTCGAACTGGTAGGATAAATATAAATACCGCCCTTAATCATATTTCTATGAAAGTCAGAAACTAATGAGCCTATATAACGAGATGTATACGGTCTATTACCTTCCTCCATTTGGCAATACTTTAAATAATCTTTCACGCCTTGGGGGAAGTGTATATAGTTACCTTCATTAATGGAGTAGATGTCGCCATCTTCTGGGAACTTCATATCAGGATGTGATAGGTAAAAGGTGCCAATAGCAGGGTTTAAGGTAAATCCGTTAACCCCATATCCTGTAGTGTACACAATCATGGTTGAAGTTCCGTATACAATATAACCTGCAGCCACTTGCTTATTACCTGCTTGTAAAAAATCTTCTAATTGTACAGGTGTACCTGCTTCAGTAACTCTTCGGTAGACAGAAAAAATTGTACCTACAGAAACATTGACGTCAATATTAGACGAGCCATCGAGTGGATCGATCAAGACTACATATTTGCTATTGTTTGCCTTATCACTGCCAGAAATTGTTACAAAATCATCTTCTTCTTCACTTGCAATACCACAAACAATCTGCCTATTAATAAGTCTTTTCATAAAGATATCATTAGCATAAACATCTAATTTTTGTTGATCTTCTCCTTGAATATTGGTATCACCAGCATCACCAAGAATATCGACTAATCCTGCTTTATTAACTTCGTGATTGACAACTTTTGCGGCTAAACGAATAGAATTTATAAGACGAGAGAGCTCGCCGGAAGAATACTTGAAATGCTCTTGATTTTCAATGATAAACTCTCCTAGAGTACTGTGTTTTTGCATAGCGATTTTTGGATTTGTATAGTACAAATATCGTTTTTCTTTTTAAAAACTAAATCGATTTCGTAATACTTTTAACAAAGTTTTCTACATTAGCTTATGATAATTAATGAATTGGTAAATTTTAAATTATGAACTTGACAATCCGTAAAGGAGAAAGAAAAGACATGCCATCGGTACTTAATTTAATAAACGAATTGGCTGTTTTTGAAAAAGAACCAGATGCTGTAAATATTACCGTAGATGATTTGATAGAAAATGGATTTAAAGAAATTCCTGAATTTAACATATTTGTTGCGGAAACTGAAGGTATAATTAGAGGTATGGCATTGTTTTATAATCGTTTTTCTACTTGGGATGGGCCTTCATTACACTTAGAAGACTTGATAGTTACCGAGAAATATAGAGGGACAGGGATAGGAAAAGCGCTGTATGATAATGTCTTGAAATTTGGAGTAGAATCAGGTAAAAAAAGAGTTGAATGGGTTGTGCTAGATTGGAATAAACCTGCAATCGATTTTTACAGGAGCACTGGAGCAACGATGTCTGAAGAATGGAATATTTGTCAGATGTGGGAAAAAGACATTAAAAAGTATTTGTCAAAAAAATAAATATACGTGGAGATATTTAAATTTGGTGGTGCTTCTGTCAAAGACGCAGCCAGTATTAAAAATGTAGTCAATGTTTTAAAGGAAGTAGGATACGAGAATATTTTTTTGGTAGTTTCGGCCATGGGTAAAATGACGAATGCCTTTGAAAAATTGGCAGACGCTTACTTATATCATACAAATGATTTGCCAAAGCATATTGATCATGTTAAAGCCTATCATTTCACAATCGTTAAAGATTTATTTAAGAACCGCGAGCACCATGTTTATACTGACATTGAGTTGTTATTTACAGAGATGTCTCAATTTATGATTCGAAACGAATCAAAAAAATACAGTTTTGTATATGACCAGTTAGTAAGTTTTGCAGAGTTATTGTCGACTAAAATATTAAGTCATTATTTTAATGAAATTGGTATTGATAATAGTTGGCTAGATGTAAGAGATGCCATTAAGACCAATAGTGATTATAGAGATGCTAAAGTAAATTGGACGATAACTGAACAGTGGGTATTAAAAAATGTGAACACTGCAAACCTATATATTACGCAGGGGTTTATAGGTAAAGATGAGAATGACTACACCACTACTTTAGGTCGTGAAGGTTCTGATTATACTGCTGCTGTTTTTGCCTATTGTTTAAATGCTAAAAGTGTGACTATTTGGAAAGATGTAGCAGGAGTTTTAAACGCAGATCCTCGTCATTTCAATGATGCGAATTTGCTAGAGCAATTATCATATACGGAGGCAATTGAATTGGCTTTTTATGGCGCTTCGGTAATACACCCAAAAACATTACAGCCTTTGCAGAAAAAGGAAATTCCGTTGTATGTGAAGTCGTTCTTGAATCCAATAAATGAAGGGACTAAAGTAAGTAGAGGGGTGCATATATTTCCTGAAACACCGTGCTTCATTATAAAAAAAGAACAAATTTTATTATCTATTTCATCATTAGATTTTTCGTTTATCGTAGAGCGTAATATAAGTGACATTTTCGATTTGCTACATGCGCATAAAATGAAAGTGAATTTAATTCAGAATTCTGCCATCAGTTTTTCAATCTGTTTGGAGGATAAACACAAAAATTTTGACCGGCTTTTAGATGTGTTAAAAAAGAAATTTAAAATTGATGCACAGAAAGGAGTTTCGTTATTTACAATTCGTCATTTTACAACCGAGGCAATTGAAAAAATAGAAAAAGACAACAAAATCTTGTTAAAACAGATGACAAAAGAGACAGTTCAGATTGTAATTGAATAGAAATTTCTATATTTGAGATTCTCAAAAAAATCAATGGGTATGGGTTTAGTATCTGCCAAAGAAATTGCAAAAGTTATCGGCTTCGAGAAATATGGGTTTCTGGGGACTTTTATTGGGTGGATTCTACTCAAAGTATTGCGAATTTCGAAACTAAATCGAATTTATGATAAGCATAAAGAAAAAAAAGACATCACGTTTTTAAATGCTATTTTAGATGAGGTTCAAATACAATTCGAAATTCCGGAAGAAGACCTAAAGCGTATCCCGAAACAAGGAGCTTTTATTAGCGTTTCTAACCATCCTCTCGGTGGAATAGACGGTGTCTTACTATTAAAATTATTACTAGAAAGAAGACCAGATTATAAAATTATTGGCAACTTTTTATTACACAAAATTGAGCCTTTAAAACCGTATGTCATGCCTGTCAATCCATTTGAAGACAGAAAAGATGCACAGTCTAGTGTTGTTGGAATAAAAAATGCATTAGTGCATTTAAAAGAAGGATATCCGTTGGGTATTTTCCCTGCAGGGGAAGT
>RCNB010002621.1_pt1 | contig 10980 bp, 12 predicted proteins | sample 2041321 | NCBI WGS metagenome assembly RCNB01 (sample SAMN09708232, study PRJNA481090) | Marine sediment metagenome, whole genome shotgun sequencing project.
CATCTTATACAAGACTATGATATCACAAAAGAAAACTATGGGGTAGTAGGGGATCATCCGGAATTAGTTGATGTAAACTATGCATCATCATCTCGAACAGATTGGATGCATACTAATTCTATTGATTATAATGAAGAGTTTGATCAAATTATGATAAGTGTCCATAATTTTAATGAAATTTGGATAATTGATCATAGCACCACTACTGGAGAAGCGGCAGGTCATACTGGTGGGAATAGTGGTAAAGGCGGTGATCTTCTTTATCGTTGGGGAAATCCAGAGGCTTATAGAGCAGGAACTTCAAGTGATAAAAAATTATTTAGCCAACATGATACTAGTTGGATCAAAGCAGACTGCCCTGGTGAAGGAAACATCCTTATTTTTAATAATGGAGCAAACCGTCCAGGTAGTCATTATTCTTCTGTTGATGAAATAATACCACCGGTTAATGAATATGGTGAGTATTATCTTGAACCAGGCTTTGCTTATGGGCCTACTGCTCAAACATGGATATACACAGCTAACCCTCCTACAAGTTTTTATGCGAGTTATCTTTCTGGTGCACAGCGACTTCCTAATGGTAATACTCTGATATGTAATGGAGAAACAGGGAAAATTTTTGAAGTTACTCCTGAAGAAGAAACAGTTTGGCAATATACCAACCCATATCCATCCCCTCTATTAAATGATTTATTTAAAGTTGTTTATATCCCATTTGAAGAGATTCCTGAACCTGAGGTTTCTGATTTAGATTGTATCGGTAGTCTATCTTGGGATAATGTTAAAACAGGAGAGATAGTTAATGGTAGTTTTCAAGTGCAAAACATAGGAGGTCCTGCTTCATTGCTGAATTGGACAATTAACATTTCTTCTATTGATTGGGGAACTTGGTATTTTTCTCCAGAATCCGGTGAAAATCTTAACCCTGAGGATGGAGAATTGACAATACAAGTATCAGTCATCGCTCCAAATGAGCAGAATTCCGAATTCGAAGGATATATACGTGTTGAAAATCGGGATAATCCTGACGATTTCGATTTTGTTCCTGTATATTTAAAAACTCCCGTAAATATTCATTCAATTAAGGATATATCTAATCAATTTCTACAAGAGGTAGTCGAGGTGATAATTACAACTGATCCATCACGGTTTATACATCCAACAACAATGGAGATGAAGACACAATATTCTTGGCTTGCCACTGGTCCAACTGCGATATTTCCATGGATGATAAGTATCGATCAATCTATCTGGACTATACTTTGATGAATTACCAAAGTAAGAAGATGTAGAGCATTATATATTACATCAACAGAAGAAATAAACAATTATTTACTAGTAACTTGCAGTTCCCTTCGGGAAGGGAACATGTTATGATATCAATAATTCAATTAATCCACTATAATTCATCATGGCAGTGCTGAAATTTGCTAAAGTCTTTATATATTAAATGATCTGGAAAAAGGTTAAAACCTAACTAAATCAGGTATTTACCGGTAAAAACGTGTTCAAATCTCGTTCCCTGCAATATTTTTAGAATAAGATATTGCACGAACTAACCATAATCTTTTTAGTATATTGTCTATTACCATTCTGGATTACAATGAAAAAATTACTTATCGCATATGATGGCTCAGAAGCATCTGAAAAAGCAATAGATATGGCACAAGAATGCTGCACTGAAGAAGATGAAATAACGATTCTCACAATAATTCCTGCATCTCTTGCAGAATCAACTTTTACCAACATGCTTCTTCCTACAATTGATCTTAGTACTGTTGTACAATCTGGCAGTTTCAAAGAAAAAGCTATGGAAAATATTAGTAAAGTTGCAAAGGGAATTGAAGGTAATGTAAACAAGGTAGATGTTGTCGTTGAAGCAGGTGATCCAGCAGATGAGATACTTATGACAGCAAAAAAGTTGGATTCAGACATCATAATTATTGGATACAAAGGTTATGGTAAGGAAGGAAGATTTCTACTTGGTAGCGTTACCGATAAAGTAGTACGACATTCTAGCAAATCCGTTCTTGTCGTACGATAAAAATTGTGATAATAATGCATCCTGCAGAGGAGCTACGCGGGATTAAAAGCAACAAGCTTTCTCAAAAAAGAATTATTCTTGGTGTAACTGGAAGTATCGCTGCTGTAGAAACCGTTAAACTTTCACGAGAATTGATTCGTCATGGAGCAGACGTTATCCCTGTAATGACAAAAGCTGCAACAAAGATTATCCATCCAGACGCACTTGAATTTGCAACAGGTCATAAACCAATTATTGAGCTTTCTGGACAGACAGAACATGTTTTTTTTTGCGGTCTTGTAAAAGATCCTGTTGATTTGCTTCTAATCTGCCCTTGTACCGCTAATACTCTTTCAAAAATTGCACATGGCATTGATGATACAGCAGTTACAACATTTGCAACGACAGCGATAGGATCAGAAATTCCCATTGTGATTGTCCCGGCAATGCATCTTTCCATGTACAAACATAAAGTTGTACAGAAGAATATTGAAAAATGTAAAGAACTAAACGTCACATTTATTGATCCTACTGTGTTTAAAACAAAAGCAAAAATGCCAAGCATCAACGAAATAGTAGTAAATATTATAAGAAAAACAGGGAAACAAGATTTTGCAAAGAAAAATATCCTTATTATTGGTGGAGCTACTGCTGAGCCTATCGATGACATACGTATCCTAACAAACAAGAGTTCTGGAAAAACAGCAATATCTCTTGCAAACAATGCTTTTCACCGAGGAGCAACTGTTGAACTCTGGTATGGACATGCAAAAGAAACTGTTCCATCCTATATATCTGTTAAAAATTTTGATACCATAAAAGACCTATTCAAATTATTAAAAAGCAATAAAAAAATATTTGATGTAATTATTGTTTGTGCAGCTATTGCAGATTATCTGCCAAATGAATACAAAGGAAAAATATCCTCTGGAAAAAACAAACTAACAATAGAATGTTCCCCAGCACCAAAGATTATTACAAAAATTCGAGAAGTTGCACCAAAATCAAAAATAATTGCTTTTAAAGTAGAGGAAAATAAAAAAGAATTAAAAGAAAAAGCAGTAAAACTTCTATCAAGAAACAATCTTGATATTGTTGTTGCAAATACCATTTCTGCATTTGGTACCGATGGAAACGAAATTCTAATTATTAACAAAAAAGGGAAAATATTAGCTAAAAAAGGAAGAAAAGAAGAACTTGCTGAGTATATTCTTGATGCAATAAAATAAACGATTAATATGAAAGCAGTAGCCTTTGCCCCGGGACATATATCAGGTTTCTTTGAACCAATTTATCAAAATCAAAATGCGGATAAATCAGGATCTCGCGGTGCAGGGATCAATATAACGTTAGGTGCAACAAGCAGAGTAAGTGTGAAAAATTCTGTATATCAAATTATCGATATATCCATAAACAACAAAAAAACAGAGGCAACTGTTACAAAACTTGCCATAAAATATCTTATTAGAGACACCCCCCTCCATATTACAGTAGACGCCACATTAGATCTTCCAACAGGGCAAGGATTCGGCATGAGTGGTGCAGGTGCGCTCAGTTGCACTACTGCTCTTGCAAAGCTTTTACAAATTCCAAAAATAGATGCATTAAAAGCCGCCCATTACGCAGAAATAGCGTTACATACCGGCCTTGGTGATGTTCTTGCAAGTAGCTTTGGCGGCATTGAAATAAGAAGAGAAGCAGGACTTCCCCCATGGGGAATGATTGAGCACATCCCTGGAAAATATGATGTTGTTGTCTGTATCATAGGAAATGAAATCGATACAAACAAAATACTAATAGATCCTGTAAAAATAAATGAAATCAGTTCATATGGACGATATTGTATTAAAAAAATACTTGAAAAACCATCCATTGAAAATCTTTTTTCTCTCTCACAAACATTTACAAAAAAAACAGGTCTTGCAGATGAAAAAGTGCTTGAGGCAATTGACGTTGCAAATCATCAAGGGATGGCAAGTATGTGTATGCTTGGAAATTCGGTATTTGCGGTTGGTAACACAGATATGCTAGCCTCATCTCTTTCAACGTTTGGAAAAGTGTATGTTTGTAGTGTTGATCAAGTAGGAGCACGAGTTTTAGATGCAGAGTAAAAAAACATAGTTATTTTATAACTCTTTTTTCCATTATTCTTATAACTCACGAAAGGATACGTCGAACATGATCTGATATGTTTGGGTAGCACAATTGCTGAAAGCCTAAAGACATTGAAAAGAAAATTAGCTAAGCTTAATTTTGTTTTTTTGAGAATGGAAATACCAACTTATTAACAAATATTACTTTATCATTTAGAAAAAAACATATGAATTGTTAATAGTTTGTAGAGTTTGGGTTTGGGATATAAAAATGATTGATCTAAATGCTTGTTATGATCTAATTGGAAAGACCACCACCCAATCCAGATCCACTTCCCACACTCTTTTTATCTTCAGATCCCGCTATAACAACTATAGGTTCTTCTTCCGCTTCTTCATTTTCAGGAAAAGCAGATCTATCAATAGTAATCTTATTAATCACACAGTTATTTTTAGTGTCAATAACCATTACGTTTACATCATTAGTGTTTTCTGGGAGTTGAGTAACTGCTGCAACAATATCAATACTATCTCCTGGTACGATAGACCCCTCTAACCCACCTAAACTAGGATCAACCGTTATGGGTACTTCACAAGCTTCACCAGATACAATTACTTCAACATCACCCCAATCTGTTTCTTCACTTCCACTTATTGCGCATATCCCATTATCATCTGCTACAAATGAAACACTGCCAACGGTATTGGATTCTAGTAGTGAACCAGTATTAGCCATATATGTAAATGCAACGCTAGCTGTTATTGTTGTCAAAGTAACTAATAAAGTAATAGAGATAACAGCAGTTACTGCTAATTTTTCGTTTCTTATTCTTATATTACCTATCACTTCACCATCTCACTATGGTATACTCTATAATTAATTATTTAAATACTTTGGAGAAAAAATGTCATTTTGAAAAACTGTCAATTATTCTAAACTTCCTATATTTCTTTTGATTCTCCTGTTGCAAGTTCAATTAAATGTTTTTCGCCATCTTCAGGTCCTTTTGCAAAAAGAATATCCTCAGCATCAATCTTTGTGTTTTTATTAGGACCATACAGCCATTTGTCTTTATGACGCATCGCAATAATCATCATACCTGTCTCACTTGCAAGTTTTAACTGTCCCAACGTCTTTCCACAAAGAATTGATAAAGGTTTAATCTCAACTTTGGTAAATACCACATCAGCCTCCCGAATACTCATCTTTAGTATTGGATGCAGTTCTACATCTCTTAGCTCCACGTCAGCTATTTCTTGAGCAGCATCAGCAATTTGTTCACCAGCATGGGCAATACGTAAAAGTGTTAATGCATCATTAATGCTATGCTTTCCATTTTTAACATCTTCTAAAGCTCTTTTCTGAAGTATTTGATATAATGAATCAACATTATTTTCCAAATTATAAACTTCTTTGGCAATTGTTTTATTGTCATACAGTATTGATGAATACGCAAGATCAACCATAAGTTCTGATTTATCTTTAATCTCAAGTACAATTTCTTCTGCGGTTTTCTGTTTCAATCTAACACCTTCAACTGTCCTTTTAAAAATTTATTAAGATCAATATATCCCTCATCTGTTCCTCTGACAATAAGCCAATCATCAGCCTTAAGGATAGTATCTGATTGAGGATTATAAATCCAACAATCACCACGTCGTATTGCAATAAGTCGCATCCCCGTTTCAGATTCTACCTTAAGGGTACCTATCCTTTGATTACATGCCTTTGATTTTGAGGAGGCTTTTATGCGAAACAAACTTTCATCTGCCTTTTTTAAAATTTTTGGAATTATCGGACGTGTTTCTTCTTTAAGAGATAAAAGATTTGCAATATCTCCTGCTGCATTTGAAATGCTTTCTGCAGCCTCTGCCACTTGAAGAATCCCTGCTAATTGTTCAGCATCTTCTTTTGTTCGTGCTGCCATCATTGCCATCATCCGGATATCATAGTTGAGTTTATCCATGCGAACATCAAGAAATTTGACTTCTTCAGCGATATCATCACTGTCAAATAGAACCGCAGAATATGCTAGATCAATGATAAGCTCAGAGATATCCTTCATCTCAGTCAGAAGCTCCTTTACAGAAGTTGGTTCATATTCAATTTCAGTAAATTCTTCCTTTTTCCACTTTGGCGTTCTTTGCAGTCTTCCAAATATAGTTCTTTTCTTTTTTTCACTCATATTCCAACTACTCCAATAAGTAAAAACAAAAATACAATACCAAGAGTATCCCCAACAGTTGTCACAACAGGTGCAACTACATCATCAGGATCCAAACCCTTTTTAAACGATAAAAAAGCAGTAAAAACACTAACAAAAGATATTATTAAAACCAGTAGCACCCCTGTACCTAACACAATAGATACAAATTCAACCAAGCCTATGTTCATTTCTATAGAACCAACATCTGCTATGTAATATATAAGTATCGCTAATATTGAATAGGTAAGTAGACCCATAAAAAGAGAGGTGACCAAATTTTTTTGCATATTTTTATCTTTTACCGTAAGCTCAATAATTCCCACATGAAGACCAGAGGCAAGCCGTGCACCTAAAATACTTCCAATATTACCAGCAACACCATTAATGACTGGAATAGATATAAGAAATATGGGGAAAGCCATTAGGATTTGTTGATTGCTCCAAAGAATTTGTCCAGCAAAAATTTCAATAAAGATACATAATGTAAGCAGAGGAAGACCATGTCTTACAATTTTTTTCCAACTGTAAATCATACAAATCCTCCTACAAAGACTGCACTGCCAAAAATACACAGCATTGTAATAATGTCCCCAAAGGTCGCAAGAGCTGGTCCTGTGATGTTATCTGGATCATACCCTCGTCTGAAGACAAGATAAATAATGATAATTGTAAGAAATGTAAGAATTAAACCAGATATGCCTCCTGCTATAACAACAATTACTATCAAAATAAGAGGATCTGGTTGTACATGAAACAAAAACGACGTTACATATGCAAGAACTCCGATAATAAAAGACATGAAAAAACTGAGTACCAATGAACCAATGATGTTTTGTTTGAGATCATCATTCCACATATTTTCAGCGTCAATGATCCCAAGATGATACGCTGATCCCAACCGGGAACCAAGAGTGGTGCTTATATTTCCTCTCAAAGCTATTACTGCAGGAATAATAATTATGAGTCCAGGAATTTTTTGAAGTATGTTTGCCATTGCACTAAGAGTATTTCCTGCAATAATTGCTCCAAGTCCACAGACGATGAGCAGGGGGAGGCTCTGCTTCAACATTTCCTTTGCATACATTTCTTAAAGCCTCCATCAACTATTCACACTCCAAATACTAAAGATAACACTTTCGGTATCGTTCCCATATTAGGTCAAGATGATCCTCTAAAGCTTGAATACGCTTTGAATCTTTTGTTGGTTTAAATAAATGACCAAAACGTCCTTGATATTTAATCCAATCTTCCATTGGTTTTCTCTGAATCTTTTCTTCTAAAATCAGCTTACTTTTACCATTAAATGTCATAATATCATTTTCACATTCATACAAGGTCCAAGCGCCTGTTTCAACAGCCATCCGCCCCATCTCAACTGTTTTTTCCATACTAAATCTCCAACCCGGTGGACAAGGTGCCATAATCTCTATATATTTTGGACCTTTGATGCTTTGTGCTTTTTTTAACTTACGATAAAAATCTTCAGGATAACTGACACAGGCTTGCGCTGAATAAGGAATATGATGTGCCCGTATTATATCTCCCATTTCTTTTCTAAACTCTGTTTTTCCACTAACAGTTGTCGTTGTCCAAGCAGCATAGGGTGTTGCACCGCTTCGTTGGACGCCAGTATTTGAATAAATTTGGTTATTGTAACAGATATAGATGAAATTGGTTCCTCTTTCCAACGCACCAGAAAGCGCTTGGATACCTATATCATATGTGCCGCCATCTCCCGCCCAAGCAACAACTGTTGTATCTTTTTTCCCCTGCACTCGTAGCGCGGCTTCAACACCAGAGGCTCCAGCAGCAGCTGCTTCAAAAGCAATATTCATAACGGGGACATCAAATGATGTATGTGGATATAAACTTTCAATAACTGCAGTACAACAAGCAGGTACAACCATCACCATGTTTTTACCAAACGCTTTAAACACTATACGAAGAGCCATTGTCGCTGGGCATCCTGGACATGCAGCACTTCCCTGAAGCAAACCTTCTTCTTTAGGTAAATCTTTAATTGCCATACACTACACCTCCTTTAGACCATACCATTCATATCCTTTTGCTTTACCACTCATTGCTTTTTTACAGATAGTTTCAATATCCTTATATGTGACATCTTTTCCTCCAAGACCTGCAATAAAACCATGTACTTTTGCATCTGATTTACCATAAAGCGCTGCCTTTACTTCATTAAATAATGCACCTTCCGAACCTATAGAGATATTTCTATCAATTACTATTAAATCAGCATGTTTGCCTAATTTAATTATTTCCTCTGTGGGAAACGGTCTGAACGTGCGAACTCGTGCAAGCCCAATTTTAACTCCTTTTTTCTGCATATTATCAATTGCAACTTTGCTTTCGGCACCTATAGCACCCATTGCAAGTAGAATATATTCTGCATCTTCACATTTGTACATTTCAAGAAGATCTCCATGAAAAAATCCAGTTTTCTGTTTCCACTCTTTTGCAATTTGAGGGATCAGTTTTTTTGCATTTTCTTGAGCATCTTGCATTGCTCTTCGAACCTTATAATAATCAGATGGACCAATGATATTTCCAAATGTTATTGGGTTATCTACATCAAGTTTCCATTGTGGCACATATTTTCCAATAAAATCATCAACAGTCTTTTGTTCCGGAATTTCCACAGGCATTGACGTATGGGATAAAATAAATGCGTTATAACTAATCATCACGGGTAAAACAACGTTTTTATGTTCAGCTAATTTAAAAGATTGAATAACTGTATCAAAAATCTCTTGATTACTACTACAGTAAAACTGAATCCATCCTGTATCACGCTGGGAGATTGAATCGTTTTCATCAGTCCAAATATTCCATCCAGGACCAATGACTCGGTTAATATTACACATAACAATGGGAAGACGTGCAAGAGCTGCCCAATGAAGCATCTCATGCATCAAAAGAAGACCATGAGAAGAGGTCCCCGTAAACGTTCTTGAACCTGCGGCACTTGCTCCAATGCAGGCACTCATCGCGGAATGTTCACTTTCTACGCAGATATATTCTCCTTTAAATTCACCGGTTCCTACATAATTTGCAATACCTTCAACAAGTGTAGTCTGTGGTGTGATTGGATAGGCCGCAACAACATCTGGTTTTGCCATCACCGCTGCTTTTGCAGCGATATAATTACCGGTATCAATCATTATCGTCATTTCTTTTCCCCCTCTCGCTCCATAGTAATTGCTTTTACTTTGCATTCATTTGCACAAATACCGCATCCTTTACAGTAGTCATAATCAATACTGATGGTGTCATCTTTTTCTCGTTTTATACTTGCTTCTGGGCAAAAAATCCAACACCTGAGACATTTCACACATTTTGCTTTGTCAAATATTGGTTTGAATACTCGCCAACTACCGGTCTTTCCCATCGCTCCTGTTTTTGGATACGAAATAGTTGTGATAACATCATATTTTTTCAAAAATTCACCTCTGTTTCATCATATGCATCTTTTGTTGCTTCTACATTGATTTCTGCAAGTCTTCCTTTCCATTTGTTTTTAATGACTCCTTGAATTGATAGAAGAGTAACTCGATCTAAGACTTTTGGAACAGAACCAAGAATTGGTGTGTTTACCACAGGCATTCCTCCAACTAAAATGCCATGTTTTATTGCAATACCAGTCGCATCAACCGTTGCTACTTTGAATTTTTTTGAAAAATCAAAATCACCTGGTTTTTTCCTCGTGTTAATTAATACTGCTCCATCGTTTTTTAACCCTTTTAAAACGTCCACGAGATCCATAATACTTTCATCAAGCACAATAACAAGATCTGGATCATATACCTCACTTCTGAGATGTATTTCACCATCTGAAACACGAGCAAATGCACGTACTGGTGCCCCTCTTCGTTCTGCACCAAAAGAAGGAAATGCCTGCACTCCTTTATTTCCATCGTTAAGTGCTGCTGCAACGAGAAGATTTGCTGCAGTTACAGCTCCTTGTCCGCCTCGACCATGTAAACATATTTCGACTAAAGATTTTGATGACACAATCAATACACTCCCAAATTTCGGAATGAAAATGGCCCATATAACTGTTTTGAATGGTAATTTTGAAGTTTTTCGATAAGTTAAAGATTTATAGGGCAATAACAAATAATTTATATCATTAAGAACTTACAAGTTAACAGATACAAAAAAATATAGGGGAAAAATATGAAAATAATACCAATATTAGTAGTTGGGATTTTTATCCTGAGCGGAATTGGAGCTGTTGCACTAAATAGTGACAAGGGAAAAAATTATTTTGAAACTGTTGAATATGAAGAACTATCGAGCAGTACGACCTCAAGGGACTATACACATACTGTATTAGTAGAAGTTGGAACTGCTACATGGTGTCCATCATGTCCTGGATCTAATACTGCTTGGCATACAATTTATGAGAGTGGCAATTATGATTTCCAATATTGTGAGATGGTTATTGATAAGAACACTGTTGCCGATGGTCATATGGATACTCGTAATCTCTACTATGTTCCGACATCCTATTTGGATGGAGGAGAATTTGTATATCCTGGAACAAATTATGGCACATTTTATAACTATTTAGACTCTTCAGGAGCACGATCTGTACCAGATTTAGTATCAGATCTAAATGTTGATAGGTTGGGAGGTA
>RCNB010002623.1_pt1 | contig 10979 bp, 8 predicted proteins | sample 2041321 | NCBI WGS metagenome assembly RCNB01 (sample SAMN09708232, study PRJNA481090) | Marine sediment metagenome, whole genome shotgun sequencing project.
GAAACAGCTTATGTCACGGTTTCGGGTTTCCGCTGGGGCGAGGACATGAGCCACGTTTACCGCACACGAAACCTGGGTGCCGACTGGGAAACCATCGACGGGAACCTGCCCGATGCTCCCGTCAATGAAATCCTGCCCGATCCGATGTTCGAAGACCTTTACTATGTGGCCACCGACCTGGGCGTTTTCCAGACCCTTGATGGCGGGCTGGGCTGGACCATGCTCGGCAGTGACCTGCCCAATGTGGTGGTCAACACCTTGGTCATCGAGCCGACCACGCGCACTCTGCTGGCCGGCACCTATGGACGAAGTATTTTTGGATATTCCCTGCCCTCGGAAACCAGCGCTGTTGGTGATCTGGTGATCGCCGATGGCGCCGGTGAACTGGTGGCGCCTTGGCCAAACCCCACGTCCGGTCGAACTTCGTTTGGTTTTGCCGCGCGGAGGGATGTCGACCTGACCGTCGAAGTGTTCAACGTGGCGGGTCGGCGAGTGTGGAGTCGGCCGCTGTCGGCGGTCGGTGGTCAGACGGCCGTGATGGGCTGGAACGGCCAGGACAGTCGTGGACGGAATTTGGCCTCGGGGGTTTACCTGGTGCGTGCGCTGGACGGAGAACGGGTGCTGGGAAGCAAGACGGTGGTATTGCAGCGGTGAGGCAGGAAAAACCTGCCTCACCCTTGAAAACACACCGTTTGAACCACCCCTGGGGCCGGCTCAGTTTTCGCGGCCTTTCCAGCTCAACGAACGAGCATGATCTTCCGCGACTCCACCCGTTGTTCGGTAGCCAGTCTGACCAGATAGGTTCCCGAGGGAACAGCTTGTCCACTCGCATCCAGGCCCTGCCATTCGGCAACATGTTGACCCGGTCTCTGTTCCCCGTTGACGATAGTCACCACCCGCCGTCCCTGCAGATCATAGATGGACAGCTCGAGATTACCCGTGCCGCGCGCAACGGTGTAGGCTATCTCCACTCGGGGATTGAAGGGATTCGGGGCAATCAGATCCAGATGTGCCGCTGTCAGGTTCGGCAGTTCGACCGTCCGGCTGTCCAGGAGCATACCGTCAAAGCTGAGATCGTACTGCACCGTGCCGCCACCGTAGAGATCGGCGGTATCGTCGCGGGCGGTGTAGCCTCCCCTGCCGTCAGAAGTAAGAGGCACTTGCCAGGTAACGCCTTCAAGGAAGGCTTCGAGCCGCAGTGATCCTGGGTTGGCACCGGGCGCCCGCCAAGAAAGTTCGACGCCGCCGGTCCGCCACTCCGCGATGAAAACACTCAGCATGGCCGGTAGAGGTTCTTCATCGCTGATACCCCCGGCCAAGTAAATCACGCCCTGGGTGGGGTCACCGTCGCCATATCCGTTGTCCATGACCGGCAGCACGACCCGAGCGTCTCCGGCGGAGTTATCAAGGGCGATGCTTTCCCACCCCACGCCATCATGAAACCACCAGGTCGCGCCCTCGTCCAACCCGGCCGGCAAGGATATGGCGACATCACACTGGCTGGCACTCTCCAGGAGGTCGACCTCCATTTCAAACCAGCCGTGGGCAAAGTTGCCATCGGTCAACCCCTCGGGGAAATCGGCCAGGGTCAAGGCCCCCAGGCCGTAGATCGTGCCCTGCTCCGCCAGGAACGCCGCCTCACCACTACCCGTGGATGTGGCAATCGTCAACTGTGGCGGCAGTGATATTTCGTCCGAAGCGGTCCCCATATCCCAGCCCGTCACGGGCATCGCAGCGTTATCGGGATCGGGAATGATGGGATTCTGAGGGGCGAATTCGAAGGTGGACGAGAAGTCGCAGGTGGCGTTGGAGAACGAAACGACGCTCATGCGAACTTCGAGCTGGTTTCTCCAATCGTCCACCGGAGGCGTCGTGTTGATGGGCATGTTCTGGAAAATGAACACGACCGGGATTCCGACCTGGATGACGTAATATCCGCCGACCTGGGTAGTTGTCGTGCCGTAGACCCTCGTCTCTCCGTCAGGCCACGCCAGGATATTGTCCCCGGGATTCCCTTCGCCCCCGCTGGCCGCGTACAAGGTGGCGACGCCGTTGACTTGGCCGAAGTTGATCTGGGCTGCTTGAGGGTCGTGGTTAATCTTGAATGCGCCCACTTGGACCATGGCTTTGCCAAAAATGTCACTGGCCTTGATGCGCATCGTGCCCGTCATATAGAACCGGAAGAAGAAAACGCCACTGGAGTTCGGGGGCATCTGCGGATTGTCGAGGCGGAAGTGATCGACGAACAAGCAAACGCCCTGGGAATTGTTCCAGCCCTCGGCCGCATTGGCGATCGCCGACGAAGCACGCAGGTGCCCCGGTGTGGTCTGGGCCCAACCGGTATTGCTGCCGGCAACGGACGAAGCCTCGCAAAACAGGGGAGTGACGGGAGCCTGGGACTCATCGGTTATCACGGTGCCACCGTAGGGCATGGCCGTCGCGGATACCGCCGGCGTGTCCGTGTATTGCGGTTCGCCGCGAACTCCTCCGACAAGAACCAAGGTGATCACAAGAACAAGGATAATGTTTTGTCGGAGGGTAAACATGGTATCTCCTTCGCAAGGTCCCTTGCCGGCTTCGCCCAATAGGAACGAGGCTCAATTACCATGTAATTTTAACACATTTTGACAGCTGATTACCACCATTCAAAACGATCTTATTCAATGACACACAACCCATTCGGGGTGTCGGCAAAGCCGTAAAACCTAAATTAGCTGGAACGCTGAGTCCAAAATATCGTACCCTTATTCATTGTCGGCACCAGACCAGCTCGGAGCTTTTATGAGTATGGCACAACGATATGTCCTGGTCCTTCTGATCACCCTTTGTATCACCACCCCTGTTCAGGCTGTTCACTCCCCGGTGGGAACGGATCTCGAAGAAATCAATCATCACCAGGCAAGCGCCACTGCGGGCTTAATCATGGGTGACCATACTTTGCTGGAGCCTGGAAAATTCGCGGTTTCGGGTCACGTCCATGTGAGTAGCTGGAACACGGACGCCCTCTATGGCGCCTGGGGTCTTTCCGTTCAGGCCAGACCGTGGGAACGCTGGGGATTGGGTCTGTCCTACGGTTTCACCGACGCCCAGCTAAGCACCCGGTCCTGGTTGCTAAACGCCCAGTTCTCGGCGTTGCCCAAGCCGAATTCCTGGCTGCAATTTCAGGCCGCTGTCGGTCACCAGTTCCTGGATTCTTCCGATTCAGGCAACGTGCTCTTCTACGAGTTCGACCATTCCTGGCCCATTCAACCCGACAATCCCCAGATCCTTCTGGACGACATGACCTGGACGCACGGGTATCTGGGCATTCAGGCTCAGATACTGCTTTGGCGGTTTCGACCGCAAACGAGCCTGGGGTATATCTTCAGCCACTATTCCTGGTCCGGCCACCATTACAGGACATTGGGCGGACTGGAAGACCAGATTGGGCCGGCCCTTTCCGGTTCCGGTAATACGGACACCCTGAACTGGTCATTCGGTCTTGGATTGGACCTGGGACCCGTCCGACCGTTCGCGGGCCTGGGATATTTCACCGACGGCCTTCTTCTTCTGGCTCGGATGACCATTGTTTTCTGAGGGGCTCGGTCGGTGGGACATGTTTTCGAAAACGACCCCGAGTATTGGAAATCATTAGGAACTTTCGACTTTTTCCAGGGGCGGTTACAATTTAAACTCGTGTCCCGGCCCACCCAGAAATCGACGTGGCCGGATTGGTCCCCTTTTGTGCGCAGCAAAGGTGTCGCCATGAGAAAACCAATATGTCGGTTGTTGATGCTGGTTCTGAGCCTGCTCCTGGTCGGGTCATGTTCGGGTAAAGTGGAATCCGATTCCGCGCCGACCATCACAAGTGAGATTCTGGTCACCTCCGAGAAGGGGGAAAAGCTTTCCCCCATGGCTAACGTGACATTCCAAAAGGGCGCCGCTTCCGGTACGGTGATCTCGATCTATCCGGACAGCACCAAACAGACAATCGATGGGATCGGTACTTCGTTTACCGAATCTTCCGCTTTTGTCCTGGCGCACCTGGAGCCCGAAAAACGCCTCGAAGTGATGCGGCAGATCTATGGGGAATCCGGCGCCAATTTCACCCTGACACGCACCCATATCGGATCCTGTGATTTCACGGTGGAAGGCAAGTATTCCTATGCCGATCAACCGGACGACAAGGACCTGACGGCCTTCAATATTGCCCCGGATGTGGCCGGTTTCGACCCGGCGAAATACCCCGGGATCAAGGATGCCGGCTACGATCTGCTGCCCATGATTCAGGAAGCCCTCACGATCAAGCAAGGACAGCGGGATCCGGAATTGAGGATCATCGCCTCGGCCTGGACAGCACCTTCATGGATGAAGGACATCGAAACCTGGTACGTCGGCGGATCGGCGGAGAACAACTGGCAGGGCAGCGGAGGGTCACTGAAACCGGAATATGAATCCACGTATGCCGACTACATCGTCAAATACCTTGATGCCTACCAAGGTGCCGGGGTGAATATCTGGGGACTCACCCCGGTGAACGAGCCCCACGGCAACGGCGGGCAATGGGAGTGCATGCACTTCTCACCTGAATCGCAGAATGACTTCATCAAACACCACCTGGGACCCCGCCTGCAAGATAGCCGGCATGACGATACCAGACTGCTGATTTACGATCAGAACCGGGACGGCCTGGAGCCCTGGACGGACGTGATCTTTGCCGACCCCCAATCTGCGCCCTTTGTGTTCGGTGTCGCCGTGCACTGGTATGCGAGCACCTTCAAGGTCTTCGAAGACGCCTTCGACCGGGTTCACGCCAAGTTCCCGGAATTTGCCATCATTCATTCGGAGGGCTGCATCGACAACCTGGGCAATGATGCTTCCGATGGTATTGAAGATCCGGCCGGGTACAAGGAGTCGGGTTGGTTCAACAACGACGGTTTCTGGTGGAATGCCAATGCCACGGACTGGGCCTATTCCGCGAGCTGGGCTGGACCGGGTGTGGTTGACCACCCCGTCTATACACCTGTGCATCGTTATGCGCGCAATATCATCGTGAGCCTGGATCACTGGGTAAGCGGCTGGGTGGACTGGAACATCGTCCTGGATCAGGATGGCGGCCCCAACCATGTGGGCAATTTTTGCGGGGCACCCATCATGATCGATACCGCAACCCGGGAAGTCTATTACACACCCATCTTCCATGTGCTGGCCCAGTTCAGCCGGACCATCCGGCCGGGGGATCAGGCTGTTCAGACCAAGCGGGTGCTGGGTGGGTTGGACTCGGACGACCTGCATGCCTGCGCCACCGTCAATGGAAACGGCCTCCTCAGCGTGCAGGTCTTGAATACCACGAAAGAAAACATTCAGTACAAACTGCAGATTCGGGACCGATTTGCAGACATCACTATTCCCGGCAATTCGGTACAGACGGTGCGGGTTCGAATTTAATATGGATGGCTAGGCCGGAACGGGCGCCTCTCTCATGGCCGCGACCAATTCGTCGCGCACGGAGGCCCAATCCTCGATGGGAATCTGGCATGTGCCCACCCGAGTATGGCCCCCACCACCGTATCTGAGCATCAACTGTCCCACATTGACCGTGGACGTGCGGCTCAGGATGCTGTGCCCACAGGTGAAGACAACCTTTTCCCGTCGTAGTCCCCAGAAAATCCGCAACGAGATGTTCTGCTCGGGGAACATGGCGTATTCCTTGAACCGGTTGCCCGCCTTGATCTCCTCGACGTCCATCAGGTCGATGACCAGCACGTTGTCTTCGACCTGGGCGTTCTGCTGGATCATTTGCTGAAATTCTTTTTCCTGGGCAAAGTAGCGGATGACGCGATCCTGCACGTCCGGCAACTGGAGAATCTGGTCGGCCGGCATGGTGCGGCAGTACTGGATCAGATCCTTCATCAACGAGTAATTGGAGATTCGAAAATCCTTGTGGTAACCCAATCCCGTGCGCGGGTCCATGATGAAGGAGAGCAGCACCCAGTCACTGGGGTGGAGAATATCTTCGGCGGAAAGTTGCCCGCTGTCACACTTGTCAACGGCCCGCATCAGACCGCTCTTGTCGTACTTTTCAAACTTCTCGGCGCCCCCATAGTAGTCGTAGATGACACGGGCGCAGCTGGGTACTATTCGGCTGGATCCCTTGATGCCGTGCTCGTTCATGAGCTGGAGACGCTCCTGCTCACTGGAATGATGGTCAAACCAGAGACCGCATCCAGGAACGTAGGGCACGTTGGCCAGAACGTCGTTGTCGGTGACCTCGATCAGACCGTCTTGCAGGTCCTTGGGGTGGACGAATTCGTATTCGTCGACGATTCCTTCTTCGACCAGCAGGACGGCGCAGGCCAGGCCGTCAAAATCCGAACGCGTTACGAGGCGCATGCTTTATCTCCTGAGGGTTTGAGAGTTTTTGGAATTATCGACCGGCTGGTGAAAAACTTGACCTCCGGAAAGCCCAAGGACGCTTCCAGGCCGAAGTGGAGAACGTCTTGAAATGAGCGCGGGCCAAGCGAATCTGGGGAAATTCTGGAATAGTATTATCATGTGCTTAGCCCCCCGATGCTGCCTCAGCGACATAAGGAGGTTCGCGGGATGAAACGGATCAAGAGTTATGTAGCCATTGCGGGCTTGTTTCTGACCATCAATCTCTGGTTTACTTGCTTCGCACCTACGACCTGGGCCCTGGGCCCCTCCCTGTACAAACTCACCGAAGAAAGCGGTTACATCGAGGGATGTTTTGATCCCTGCATGTGTCCCATTTTTTGGAATCCTTCACTGCAGGGTAGCTTCATGCTCACGGCTGTTGATCAGGGAGAAGATGTCGCCCTCTTCGAGGTCTTTGCCATTGATTGGCATTTCCTCCAGGGAGAGGAAACAATTTCCGTCACCGGTTCCGGGATTTACCGGATCGAATCAGGGCATCACCAACTTACCCTGGACCTGCAGGTGGGAGGATCTCCCGTGCAGCAATACGACAGTGGTCTGGTCCCCTGGCAAAGTGAATTTCCTGGCATCGACATTTCCGTGGCTATGAATGATTTCTATTGCCTCGACCATGTCTTCGTCTTGAAGGCTCTCCCAGAACCCGTCGAAAATTCGGTTTCTTCGTGGGGAACCTTGAAATCTCTCTATCGGTGATTTCGGCAAAGGAAAATGTCTGAGAAAAAGCCCCCTCCTCCCAACAGACTGGGTTGGGGCGAGGGGGCTGAATTTCGTGGAGGTGAGCCGCCCCGGGGTATTACGAAGACTCCTCTGCCATCTTGACCAGGGCCCGGCGCAGCTTCCGGTGCCGGTCGAACCGCACCGCAAAATCCGACTCGCGCAGGCCACCTTTGGCCCGCACCACCGCCACCAGGTCTTTCTTGTCAGCCGCACTCCAGCGCTTCACACCGGGCAGGATCAGAATCAGGGGACTCCAGCGATGCCAGGCCAGCTTTTCGCCTGAGCTCCAACCCCGGAGGCTGCGAACGCCCAGCAGCTGTCTGGCCTCCCGGGCGCACACCTCGTCGGCCTGATTGCGGCGCGCACCGAAGCGGCCGGCCAGATATTCCGTGATGCGAAGGCCGATATTTCCCAGGGGCAACATTCCGATCACGTCATCGCGCGCCCGTTTCATGTCGAAATAGACGTTCTCGGCGGCCAGCACTTCCAGGGTGGGGATGCTCGAACGATGCTTGGGCTTCTGCCGCATCTTCCTCAGCTCACTGTTCATCCGTTTCAGAATGTGAGCGTCTCTCGCCCGGAACCCCAGCTTCTGATAGAACCACCAGGCTCCCGACTCCAGACCTTCCTGATTGCCGTCGCCGCCCAGCTGGTAGGGATAGATCGTGAACGTGTCGGCCTCGAACAGGTAGTGAAGAGCCGATAGCAGGCGCCCATACATGTAACCAGCCTCGCCGCCGCGGTAGGTCTCGAAAATGTTGTAGGCCACTTCGACCGAACCGAACAGCGCGCTGTTCAGGACATAACCGACCGGCACTCCGTTCTTGAAGGTCAAAAAGCCGTAGACAGCCTCGAACATCAGTCGACATTCGGGAACGGAGCCGATGGCCGCGAACTCAAGGCCGCCGCCGCAATCGATCATCCGTACATCCTTGGGGTCATCTACGCGATCTTCGGGCACAGCTACACCGCTGTCCGGATCATCCAGTCGCTCTTCGGTGTGGGAAGCTGTCTTCTGCTCTGGTCGATCGCTCGGACGCTCTTCGGTCCGAAGCCGGGAGTCATAGCCGGCGTGATCGCCGCACTCTACGCACCGTTCATCTTCTTCGACGCAGAGATCCTGATGATCACGTATGTGATCTTCTTCGGTCTCCTCTCGGTCTGGTTGCTGTTGAGGTATCAGGACAGGGGGAAGCTCTGGCTCGCCCTGGCGGCCGGGGCCGCCATCGGTGTGAGCGCGCTCGGCAAGCCGAACATGCTGCTCTTCGCCCCGGTGGCAGCCATCTGGGTCTGGTGGTTCTACCGCGGGACTGACCGCGCCGGGGAGACGCTCCGCGCGGCCACGCTCGTGATAGCCGGGACGCTCCTGCTCATTGCGCCGATGACCATCATGAACGCCGTCATTGCCGACGACTTCGTGCTGACATCGAGCAACGGCGGGATCAATTTCTGGATAGGGAACAACCACAGCGCGGACGGGACCTTCCTCGTTCCGCAGACCATGCGGACCGATCTCTACACGCAGTCGAAGATGGCGGCGGAGGTGGCGGTCGGACACAAGCTCAAGCCATCCGAGGTCTCCACCTACTGGTTCGGTGAGGGAATGAGGTTCGTGACCTCGCAGCCTGGTGCCGCGCTCAAGGTCCTCGGCAGGAAGTTCCTTCTGTTCTGGAACGCATACGAGATACCCAATCACTACGACATCAACTACTTCCGCCAGACGTCGAAAGTCCTTGGTCTCAACCCGTTCATGTTCAGCTGGATCGTGCCGCTGGGGTTCCTGGGGATGTACGTCTCGCGGAAGCGCTGGCGGACGTACGCTGTGCTCTACGCTTTCGGGCTGGCGTATCTCATCTCACTCATGCCGTTCTTCGTGACATCGCGGTACCGGCTTCCGGTCGTCCCTGTGATGATCGTCTTCTGTGCTCACGCGCTCTGGTGGATCTGGGAGCGCATCAGATCCCGTGAGAAGAGCGGATGGATCGTCCCGGTCATCGTGCTCGTCGTCGCACTGATCGTCGTTAACCTCCCGCTCGTCGACTTCTCGCTTGGACCGCAGTACGCCATTATCGGGCAGGTCTACAGAGACGCGGGGGACTACGAGGAGGCGGCGCGCTACTATAGGCTCGCCATCGAGGAGAGTCCGGACTTCGATCTCGCTCACAACAGCTTCGGTTCGACGCTTCTGCGACTTGGTCGACACTACGAGGCGGAGCGCATGCTCCTCAAGGCGCTCTCAATCAACCCGCTTCTCGCCTCGGCGCACAGCAATCTGGGTCTCGCGTACATGCAGACGGACCGGCTGCCCCAGGCGAAGGAGAGCCTGATCAGGGCGACCAAGGAGGACCCGGACCTCAAGCCCGCGTGGGACAATCTCGCGAGGCTCGGCATTATGACAGGGGACTCGTTCATGGCCGTGACGGCTCTGGAGCAGTCGCTCCGTCTCGACCCGCAGGACGCGTTCGCGCACTGGAATCTTGCGATCTTCCTGGCAGCGAGACCGGACCTGCGTGATGCTGCCATCCAGCACGCCCGGACCGCGAGCACGCTCGAGCCCTCGCTTCGTCCCGATGCAGATGCCCTTATCCGTACTCTTGTTGAGGGGCAGCCCCAGGGAGGGTAGCTCGTGCGCGCGTTCTTCGTCTCGGACATGCACGGTCGCGTCGCCCGCTACCGACGGCTCTTCGAAGCGGTCCGCGATGAGCGCCCCGATGCCGTTCTTCTTGGTGGCGACCTTCTCCCGATGGGACTCGTTGCCGGGGACGAGGAGATAGAGGGTGGATTCATCGACGGATTCCTCGCCAGGGAGATGTTGCGTCTCAGAGACGAACTTGGTGCGAGCTATCCTGTCTTCATTGCCCTTCTCGGCAACGATGATCCCAGATATCACGAGGCTGCTGCGCTCGAACTCGAGACCGCCGGGCTCTGGCGGTACGCGCACGGTCGGCGGATCGAACTCGACGGCATGATGGTGTACGGGTACGCGCACGTACCACCGACCCCGTTCCTTCTCAAGGACTGGGAGCGCTACGACGTGTCCCGCTTCGTTGATCCCGGCGCGGTCTCTCCGGAGGAGGGATACCGTTCGGTCCCGGTGGAGGCGCACCGGATCCGGTATGCGACGATCAAGGATGACCTCGAGAAGCTCGCCGGTGGAGACGATCTCAGTCGGGCCGTTCTCCTCTTCCACTCACCACCGTACCAGACCCACCTCGACCGCGCGGCGCTCGATGGCCGGATGGTCGATCACGTACCGGTTGATGTTCATGTCGGGAGCATAGCGATCCGGAGGTTCATCGAGGAGCGCCAGCCGCTCGTCACGCTGCACGGGCACGTGCACGAGTCGGCGGAACTGACCGGTTCGTGGCGCGACCGCATCGGGCGGACGCATCTGTACGGGGCGGCGCACGATGGGCAGGAGCTGGCACTCGTAGAGTTCGATCCTGATGACCCGGCGGGCGCGACCAGACGGCTGCTTCAGGTGTCCGGTCGCTAGTCGCCCAGCGGCAGTTCGCGCGCCGCGTCGGTGACGGCGCCGATCTTCGAGGCGTAGCTTGTCCGCTTCGCGATGTCCTCGTCCGTCACCAGGTGGACGTCGAGGAGCGTTTCCGTCCGATACCCCGTCCGCAGGAAGTTCATCTCGCTCAGACACCGTCCCCAGCCGTCAAGCCAACTCAGAAGCTCTGCGCTCTGCCTTGCGTCCCCGCGCGTGTGGACCAGCAGGTCGATGTCGCTGGCGGGGCCGGCCGTGGCGTTCTTCGTGCTCCCGAAGACGTAGATCGCGACGACACCGAATCGGGTGGTGTCGATCTCTGCGGCGATCCGCT
>RCNB010004956.1_pt1 | contig 10977 bp, 10 predicted proteins | sample 2041321 | NCBI WGS metagenome assembly RCNB01 (sample SAMN09708232, study PRJNA481090) | Marine sediment metagenome, whole genome shotgun sequencing project.
GAAGTCCCGACCCCGGCCGCGCCCAATGGCCAATGGGCTTTTTCGACTGGAATATTCCGTTATTTCCTCTACAACGATCCGGACTGGAGCTATGCTGGCTACGATTTTAAGGATTTCGCTGAGAAAGCGGCGAGCGTTGCACGAACTCTGAATGCCGATAACCCCGATCTGTCAGCCTTCCGCGCGCGCGGCGGCAAGCTGATCATCGACAATAGCTGGATGGACGGCAGCATGTCGGCCTATAACACCATCAAATACTACGAGAGTGTGCTGAAGCATGATGCGACCTCCCGCAAGGATGTCAGGTTGTTTTTACGTCCGGGTGTCGCGCATTGTGTGGCTGGGCCGGGACCGGACGTGACCGATTATCTGACTGCGATTGATGAATGGGTGGAAAGTGGCAAGGCACCGGAACAACTTCCGGCACAGTTTCGTGGACCGAATCTTCAACCGACAGATGAGGGAAGGATCTTGTGTGCTTACCCGAAAGTCGCTCAGTATGACGGTAAAGGTGATCCCCGTGATGTGTCAAGTTTCAGTTGCGTCGACGGCGAATAGAGGAGTTGGATCGTAGCACCTTCTTTTGGTGTGGAAAAGTCTTGGGGTCAAGTCTGCTCTTGACTCATGTAAATAGTTGGGGGGACAAACCTCGATCATTGATTGTCAGCCTTCGCTGTAAGCTTCAGCTCGACAAGGAAGAAGTATAAATTTCATCAAGCATTTTAAGCGCCGGGAGATTGAATGTCTCTTTCCCAATACCTCAAAAGCTTTTCCCGCCTGCGGACTGATAAAGACTGCAAGAAGTGGTCCGTACTGACTATTTTTCATATGTCCCACCAGCCTGCCTGAATTCAAATTTTGTTTGACAATGTTATGCTGTTGTGTGTTATACAGTTGTGTATAATACAGGTTGGTAAAATTCAGAAAAGGTGGAAATTATGAATCCTTTTAAATACGGGATGGTCGTTTCCGGCAAAGATTTCTGTGGGAGAAAAGCTTTATTGAAACAGATCTGTGACCATATCATTTCATCACAGCGACTTGTAATTCTTGGGGAAAGACGGGTCGGTAAAACATCTGCCGTCTGTGAGGCGGTTAATCGATGTAAAAATGTACGGTTGCTATATGTTGACCTGTTGGGGATCAAATCCGTAGATGGGATGTGTCGCAGAATTTTGAAGGCAATTATTGTTCAGGAACAGAAAAAAGGTTGGTTCGAAAAAATTTTCAAAACCCTGGCCCATCTCAGACCTTCAATTTCGGTTGACCCCATAACCTCTTTGCCGACGGTTTCATTTGACAGTTCTATCGAGCTGAAAGCCGATTCAATCCCTGAAGTATTTAATTTGGTTGAATCGTTTGGCAAAAAACAAATACTTGTGGTGGTCTTTGATGAGTTTCAGGATATTTTGAATTTGGCAGATGCGCACGAAGCCCTTGCACTTTTGAGGGGAGAAATCCAGTTTCAAGGTAAAATCTCTTTTATATTTATAGGCAGCATAAGACACAAAATGGAGGAAATATTCACAAATCATGATTCCCCTTTTTTTAAGTCAGCAATCACCTTTATGGTAGACACCTTGCCGTACAAAGAATTTTCGGAGTTTCTGAATAACAAGTTTTCTCAAGGGCACCGGAAGGTTGATGACAAGGTTTTGGAAAAGGCATTTCAAATTGCTGAGAATATCCCGGGCGATATACAGCAACTTTGCGGGGCTATCTGGGAAATAACCGCAGAGAAAGAGATGATAAGTATCGATAAACTTAAAATCGCTATAGAACTGGTATTTGCCAGGGAACAAAAGTCCTACGAAAGTTATATCCGTCTTTTGACAAATATTCAGCTTAAAGTACTCACTGCCATAGCAAAAGAAGGCGGAAGTCAAGTTTTTTCGGCGGCATTCATGAAGCCATCGGGCTTCACCAACCCATCCACTATTCGCAGGGCAGTCAACCGCCTTTTGCAACTGCACATTTTGTTTAAAAGCAGCGGCGAGTATCGATTTGTCAATCCGTTTTTCAGAGCCTGGATTATATATCGCGGGTGAGGGAGATGCTTGACGCAATTAATTCTGTAATAGGGGACGTTCGTGCAGAAAGTGCTCGCCGTATAATGTTAAATATGAGAAGTACAGGTTATGCCTAAGAGGACTTCCGGGACGTTCTTAACATATTAAGTTTTTAGAAAGAAAGCATGATTAAAGGCGGTTTGAGGATTTTTAAACCCCCTTCAATCAAGCATTCTAAAGATTCTAATTAATTTTCATGCAAGATTCAGGTATTACATAACTGCAGAACCGATCCCGGCCTTATAAAATTCCCGGTTCATTCGGGCAATATTTGAAATGGAAATCTCCTTGGGGCATTCTGCTTCGCATTCTCTTTCATTGGAACAGTTGCCGAAGCAGAGTTCGTCCATTTTTCGAACCATGGCCAGGGCCCTCTGGGCGGCCTCGGGCCTTCCCTGGGGCAGCAGGGCAAGTTGGGAAATCTTTGCCCCGGTAAAAAGCATGGCCGAAGCATTGGGGCACGAAGCAACGCAGGCGCCGCATCCGATACAAGCAGCAGCATCCATTGCTTTTTCCGCGATTTCCTGGGAAATCGGTATGGCATTGGCATCCGGGGCGCCCCCGGTGTTTACGGAAATATATCCCCCTGCAACGATGATTTGATCAAAGGCGCTGCGATCCACAGCAAGATCCTTGATGATGGGAAATGCCTTGGCTCGCCAGGGCTCGATGACGATGGTATCACCAGTGGAAAAATGACGCATATGAAGCTGGCACAGTGTGGTCCCTTTTTCAGGGCCGTGGGCCCGGCCGTTGACCACAGCGCCGCACATGCCGCAGATCCCCTCCCGGCAGTCGTGATCAAATGCAATGGGATTTCTGCCGTCAAGGGTCAGCTGCTCGTTAACCACATCGATCATTTCCAAAAAGGACATGTCTGTTGAGATATTGGCGGCATGATAGGTTTCAAAACCGCCTTTCACTTTGGCGCTTTTTTGGCGCCAGACGTTTAAAGTGATGTTGATGCTTTTGGTCACTTGTAACTCCTTTGTGTTAATTCGACATTTTCAAAAACCAGCGGTTCCTTGTGGCGTACGGGCTCCGTGTCATCCCCTTTATATTCCCACGCAGCCGCATGACAGAAATTCTCATCATCGCGCCTGGCCTCTTGTTCCTCGGTCTGGTATGCTTCGTTGAAATGACCACCGCAGGATTCTTTACGCTCAAAGGCATCCATCACCAAAAGTTCTGCAAACTCAAGAAAATCGGCCACGCGGCCGGCACGTTCCAGACTCTGGTTAAAGTCTTCCGACGAGCCGGGTACAAGTGCATTTTCCCAAAATTCTCCTCGAAGTTCCTGAATAAGCTTTCTGGCTTTCAAAAGGCCTTCGTCGTTTCTGGACATGCCGCAATATTCCCAGAGGATGTGTCCGAGCTGCCGGTGAAAGTCGTCCACCGTCCGTTTTCCGTTAATGGAAAGCAGATTGCTGGTCCGTTGGGTGACATATTGGGTTGCTTCTTTAAACGCAGGATGATCGGTGGTGACTTCCGTGTGGTCCATCCCAACAAGATATCCGCCGATGGTATATGGAATCACGAAATAACCGTCCGCCAGTCCCTGCATCAAGGCACTGGCGCCCAGACGATTGGCACCGTGGTCGGAAAAGTTGGCTTCTCCCAAAACAAAAAGCCCCGGCAGATTGCTCATCAGGTTGTAATCGACCCATAATCCCCCCATGACATAATGAGACGCAGGGTAAATCATCATGGGCTCTTCATAGGGATTCGAAGCGGTTATTTTTTCATACATCTGAAAAAGGTTGGCGTATTTTTGAGCGATAACGTCTTTCCCGTCTCTTTTGATGGCATCCTTAAAATCAAGATACACCGCAAAGCCGGTTTCTCCAACGCCCTTGCCCAAATCGCACTGGGCCTTGGCATTTCGCGACGCCACATCCCTCGGAACCAGGTTGCCGAAACTGGGATATTTGTTTTCAAGGTAATAATCTCTTTCAGATTCGGAGATCTGGCTCGGGGGCCGTTTGTCTCCGGGTGTTTTCGGCACCCAGACGCGACCGTCGTTTCGCAAACTTTCACTCATGAGCGTCAGTTTGGATTGGTAGGTTCCATGTACCGGAATGCACGTCGGGTGAATCTGCGTGTAACAGGGATTGGCGAAAAAAGCGCCTTTTTTATAGGCCCGATACGTGGCACTCACATTGGAGGCCATGGCATTGGTTGAAAGATAAAAAACATTGGCATATCCGCCGGTGCACATGACCACGGCATCGGCGGCGTGGCTTTCGATGTCACCGGTGACCAGATTTCTCACAACAATGCCCCTTGCCTGTCCGTTGATGACCACCAAATCCAGCATTTCCCGGCGAGAAAACAGGGTGACCCTGCCGGCCGCCACCTGTCGCATCAATGAGCTGTATGCGCCTAATAGAAGCTGCTGTCCGGTCTGACCTCTGGCGTAAAACGTTCTGGAAACCTGAGCACCGCCAAAACTTCGATTGGCAAGAAGCCCGCCGTATTCGCGCGCAAAGGGAATCCCCTGGGCAACACAATGGTCGATAATATGATTGCTGACCTGAGCCAGGCGATATACATTGGCTTCTCTGGACCTGAAATCACCGCCCTTGATGGTATCGTAAAAAAGGCGCCGGATACTGTCGCCGTCATTTTGATAGTTTTTGGCGGCGTTGATTCCGCCTTGGGCGGCAATGCTGTGGGCACGCCGCGGGCTGTCCTGAACACAGAAATTTTTTACATAATAGCCGAGTTCGGCCAGTGAAGCAGCCGCAGACCCGCCGGCAAGACCGGTACCCACCACGATGATATTATATTTTCTTTTGTTGGCCGGATTGACAAGTTTAAGCTCAAAACGGTGTTTATCCCATTTTTCCGAAAGGGGACCCGAAGGAATTTTTGCGTCAAGCATGATGGTTATCTCCTTATCCGTATCCATCCATAAATGGTCTTTTTGTCCAATATCTGCGTTATACTCAAAAAATAATCCTCGGAATATCAATCATATGCGTGCCTGGCCCGATAGATTTTCCATCGGGATGGTAATTTTTTTCGCATGCCTTGATCTTTAACAAAAATCCTCATTTATGGATAGACACTATACTAATAGCGAAACATAAACCGGAATAAAACCAAACCCGATCCCGACAATCAGACTGAATACAATACTCAGCCCCCTTAAAAAGGGTGTGTATTTCGGATGATTGGCGCCAAGGGTCTGAAATGCACTCCAAAATCCATGGCTGACATGAACCGCCGCAATGATCATGGCAAACGTATAAATCAATACATAGCTTGGCTGTGCAAATGCCTTCGATACAATCTGGAAAATGGTGGTATGGGTTTTATCCACAAAATGAAAATTGAACAGGTGGTAAATAACAAACAAAAGCAGAATAACGCCGGTGTACGGCATGGTTGCCGATCCAAGCGTTCGGCCGCCCGCACGTTTGTCGACGACATATCGGGTGGGTCTGGCTTTATAGTTTTGATAAAAAAGGAGCAGACCCGTAGAAATATGGATAACGGCAAAAGTTAAAAGCCCCCATTCAGCCAGAGTAATGAGGGGCCCTAAAGAGTGAAGATGCTCGGCATAGGAATTAAAAGCATCTTTACCCATATAAAGAGTCAGGTTGCCGGCAAGATGCAACACCAGGAAAACACAGAAAAAAAGGCCGGTAACCGCCATCATCAGCTTTTTCCCTACAGAACTCCCGAAGGTATTGGTGAACCAATTCATTTTTTCCTCCGATATGTTGAACGTATTATGACATTAATAACGGCAGAACAAAACCGTGTTTAACTGCTTATTTTAAGGCATTAAAAACATTAAAATGCTCGTAAATTAAGCAAAAAAAGTTATTCTTTTTTAGCCGGGCTGTCAACATAATTCTCAAGCCACCAGGCATCCCATTCTGTTTTCATAATACTTTGGGCGATGGCTTGACCGGTTTTGGTCTCCAAACGCTTTAAAGCGAACGGAAGCCACTTTTTTGGGGGATCGTATCCGATGTCCGAGAGCGCTTTTAAATCCAAAATCAGCGCCAACTGATCTGCATCACGTGCAAGTTTGGACTCTAATGATCGACGTTCATTAAATTCCGTGATAAGATCAGTGAGTGTTGTACCAAACGGTAAATTCTTGGTGATATGCCTTACGGCTTTATTTTCATCTGCCGTCACATAGTTTTTCTGGACATAATTCAGGTCTCCGGTGTTTGCTTCCGGAAGATCGTGGACCAGACACATGGAAATGAGTTTGAATGCATCCACATCAGGCTCCATTTGAACCATGACAAAGGCAATGAATGAAACACTAAATGAATGTTCGGCTACGGATTCCTTGCCTGCACCTAAAAAATGGTAGCCCGATCTGGGGATATTTTTTAAAATGTTTGCTTGAAACAGTAAATTTGCGATATTTTTCATAGAAAGATCCTTATTTATTAAATGCAATAACGTTAGGAAATAGGAATTAGAAAATAGATAACCTCAAATGAACATCAATATTATTGTTTTAATTTGTGTTTATTCGTGTTCATCCGCGGTTTCCTTTATCCTCTTTCCTCTTTTCTCTTTCCTGTTTTTCGAAAGGAGCCGCTGTTTCAGCTTTTATGTGTATTTGCAGGTTGTTCCAAAAGCAACCTAAAAATGATTGAAAGTCGTCGAAACCACCAAATTTCTTGACACCAAAACCAGGTTCATATAGTTCAAGAATCAAAGCTTTTGTATAAATTTCCCTGATGTCCAAACAAAAAAAGCCCTTTTGGGTTATACGAAACCACCAATAAAACAAACAAAGTACAGTCCTTTGACAACCGATGATTTATTATAATATAATTTCATAACCTACGGAGTTTTTACATGAATTCTACAAATATCGACATATTCAACATGGTAATGCATGCCAGCCCAATGGTTAAATTTGTGCTGCTTCTTTTGCTATTTTTTTCTATCACATCATGGGCAATCATGATCATGAAATATCGCTATATCAAAAAGGCATTCGCTGAATCTACTGAATTCATTGATTTTTTTTGGAAGAGCAGGAATCTTTCCAACGCGTTTTCCAAAGCCAAGCAACTGCGCGGCAGCCCCGTTGCCAGAATTTTTCGAGTTGGGTATGCGGAACTTAAAAATTTGAGCCGTTCCGGCACTTCAAAAAAACAGGAAACGAAAAGCTCATCAGAGAGCGAAAACGCTTCTTTGAGCGCAAGATTTACTGGAATCGACAACGTTAAACGCGCACTGCGCCGGGCGATTAACAGTGAAACGACCCGTATGATTCGAATGGTTCCTTTCCTCGCAACAACCGGAAACACAGCACCTTTCATCGGATTATTCGGAACCGTGTGGGGTATTATGGGTTCTTTTCATGGTATCGGCCTTAAAGGTTCCGCCAGTCTTGCTGCCGTGGCTCCGGGAATTTCAGAAGCACTCGTCGCAACAGCGGCCGGATTGGCTGCTGCAATTCCTGCTGTCATCGCATTTAATCATTTTATGCAGAAGATAAGAATTATCGAATCTGAACTGCACAATTTTTCCGCAGATTTCCTAAATATTATTGAGCGTGATATAATGTAACCCGCAAGGAGAGATACAATGGCATTCGGATCCGACAGCGATCGCCTGATATCTGATATTAATGTAACACCGTTTGTTGATGTTATGCTCGTTCTTTTGGTTATTTTTATGGTCACCGCACCAATGATGATGCAGGGCGTGGACGTTGCACTGCCTGAAACCACCTCACAGCCGCTTGCTGCAAAAAAAGAGAATCTCGTCATCACCATCAACAAGCAAAACCAAATATTTATTAACAATTATAAGGTCGAAATCGATTTTCTTCAGGAGAATCAGGAGAAACTAAAAAAAATATTGGAAGGTCGGGATAACCGGGAGGTCTATCTTCGGGCTGACCGGGAAATATCTTACGGATTTGTCGTCCGTGTTATGGCCGAGATAAAAGCAGCAGGGGTTGACAAGCTGGGCATGGTGACGGAACCGATTAGTGAAAAAAAGAAAGATAAGTAACTTAAGTTTCACACCCTCATTTTTTTTTACAACTCCAATAGAGTGTTGCAGGCCGGGAAAATTTTTAAGGCTTTTAACAATATTCGAGTGCGAAACTTGAGTCTGTGACAAAAAACCATAAACTGATGAACAAAAGAACATATCCTCACACTTACCAAGACGAGGAGAGCGAGCGCCGGAATTTTTTTTCTAATTTTGCTGTTTCTCTTTTATGCCATCTGCTTTTTTTCGTTATTTTGGTTTTTGCACCCGGCTATGCTACCGATAGAAACCCCTCTCTTTCGGTCATAAATGTCAGCCTTGTAACATTACCTTCACAGAGTAATGCACCGTTACCTGCTGAATTTAAAACACAAACGGCCGTTGAAAAAAAGGATCAGACGGCAACGATTTCTTCTAAAACGATTCCGAAAACCGAACACAAATCCCCGGAATCGATTTCTCTGAAGCCAAAGAAAAAAAAGGTTAAGCGGTCTCTTAAGAAAAAGACATTCAAAACTGACAGGGTGGTTAAAAGTGCCATCAGCCGAATTAAAAAACAAGTGGAAGAATCGAGGCCCGATCAGGTCAATAAGGCAATTGCCCGACTGAAAGATCAAGTCGAAAAGACCGGTCCCCCGAACCTGAGCAAACCGCAGGATACAAAAGGAACAGGCCCCCCCGGCGAAACCGGCACCGGCAGTAAAAAAGATTTGAAACTCATGGATATATATCAGGTCGAAATAGCCTTTCGGATTCAAAAAAACTGGTCATTCAACAAGCAACTGGCTGGAGGTCGTACGGATCTTGAAGCATGGGCAGCGATCAAAGTCATGCCGAACGGCGAAATAAAGGATACATGGTTTGATAAGAGATCCGGCAACAGCTATTTTGATGAACAGGCAAAAAAAGCAATTTTAAAGTCGAATCCGCTTCCACCCCTCCCAAAAGGGTATTTTCGCCCATACTTTGAAGCCGGTTTTCACTTTACGCCTTCAGGCATTAATCAATAATTTGTGTTTAAGGAACAAGGTTTGCAGGACATAAAAAAAGACGTTACATTTGAGGATTAAAGGAGTTTACTTCTGTTATGAAATGTTGCCGAACATTGATCGCTTGGTTGGTTACATCAATATTTTTTCTGGCGATGCCCGGAGTGTCTCTGGCTGGATATGATTATATCGACATCACCCAACCTTATTTAAGAAAACTTCCTGTCGCGGTCCCTTTTTTCAAAAAAATATCCACTGGAGATGATGCCTCCCAGTTGTCGAAGACATTGTCTGATTTACTTGCCAAAACGCTTGATTTTACAGGATATTTTAAAACTATGAACAGAGAAGCTTTTCTTGCAGATCCGCAAACGGATGCCGGTTTTGCCAATGTCATTTTTCACGACTGGACCAGTATCGGAGCGGAGCTTCTGGTTACCGGCGGTGTGTTGGTAAAAGACAATTTGCTCGAAATTGAACTTCGGCTATACGACACCTTTAAAGAAAAACTGTTGGTTGGAAAAAGATATAAAGGAGGGGTTAGTGATCAGAGAAGAATCATCCGTCGCTTCTGTAGCGATGTGATTTATAGTCTCACCGGCGACCGGGGTATTTTTGACACTGAAGTTGCCTTTGTTTCAACAAGCTCTGGTACCAAGGAAATTTATATCTGTGAATTTGACGGATATAACGTCAGGAGAGTGACACATACCAAAAGTATTACCCTCACTCCTGCATGGTCATCGGACGGGCAATGGATTGCTTATACCTCATATGCCAGGGGCAAACCCGATCTTTACATAAAACATTTAAAAGAAAAACGTGGAACTGTGGTTTCGAAAAAGGGGCTTAACATAACGCCTGCCTGGCTTCCAAACAAGTTTGATCTGGCGGCGACACTTTCATTTTCGGGTGATCCGGAAATTTATTTATTGACCGGAACCGGAAAAGTTATTAAAAGATTGACTAATAACAAAGGTATCGATGTATCACCCACTTGGTCTCCGGATGGTAAAAATATGGCCTTTGTGTCAAAAAGATCCGGAACTCCACAAATTCACGTTAAAAATTTAGATTCCGACCAGGTAAATAGATTGACGTTTCAGGGACGCTATAATACTCAGCCCGACTGGTCACCCAAAGGAGATAAAATCGCATATTCCAGCATGGAAGGGGGTCTCAACAATATCTTCGTGATTGGCATTGATGGTCAGGGTCCGATTCAATTGACATACAACGCAGGCGATAACGAGTCACCGTCCTGGTCTCCGGATGGGAACCTTATCGTTTTTAGTTCAACACGGGAAGGGCCTTCCAGAATCTATGTCATGACAGGCTACGGAACCGACCAGAGACGGCTACTTACTTTAAAAGGCCAGCAAACACAACCAAAATGGTCACCAAGAATGACCCGAAAATAAAACTGGATGAATTCATTAAAAATTTAATTTTACACGATAAATATGAATCTATGTCTTGCTCTTACATTCGAAAATTGTTAATCTTTTGTATTAGAGAAATATATCGTTTAGATTTTTACCACTAAATGCACAAATTCACAATCAAGGAACTAAAAGGAGGCAACTATGCGGAAAAAATTATGGATCATTTTGGCTCTTGTATTTATTATCCCAGGACTGCTGTTCACCGTTTCATGTGCAAAGAAGGTTGTAAAGGATGATGCTGCTTTAACACAACAGGCCGAAGATGAGGCAGCTATGAAGGCAAAAGAGGCTGCTGAAAAAGCCAGGCAGGAAGAGTTAGCGAGACAGCGGGCGATAGAAGAAGAACGACTCAAGGAGGGAGCAGAGCTTAAGGACATGTTCCTAAATGATGACATCTATTTTGAATTCGATAGTTCCACTTTAACCACAGAGGCACAGCTAATTTTAAAGAAAAAGGCAGAATGGCTCCAGAATAATCCTGAAGCG
>RCNB010002624.1_pt1 | contig 10972 bp, 4 predicted proteins | sample 2041321 | NCBI WGS metagenome assembly RCNB01 (sample SAMN09708232, study PRJNA481090) | Marine sediment metagenome, whole genome shotgun sequencing project.
ATTTGCAGTCCTTTTGCGGGCGTGGTGGAATTGGTAGACACGCTAGACTTAGGATCTAGTGCCGAGAGGTGTGAGAGTTCGAGTCTCTCCGCCCGCACAAAAACAAAAAGCGTCTCAATTATTGAGACGCTTTTTATAGCTCAGAACATGCTATTAACACTTAATGTCTTTTAGAATTTTACAAGTTTAGTGGATTCTTGTTGTCCTGAGTTAGTTGTTATTTTTAAAATATAAATGCTTGGAGATAAGTTCGAAACATCAAAAGACTGTCCTTTTGTAAACTTTCCAATAAAAGATTTCACTAGTTTTCCAGTAATGTCGTAAATCGAAATCTCGCTAGAACCTATACCTAAAAAGAATGTGTTTTTAGCGGGATTTGGATAGACTGTTAAGTCACCACTAAGTACAATTGTTTCTTCATAAATACCTTGACAATCTTTTTCACCTAAGACTTTTAGTACATTTGTGCCTGGTGTTAGTTCTAATTCTACGCTATCGTTAGACGTTTCAATAACTGTATCGTTTAGAGTGATTCTGTAAATCGTGCTTCCGCTCATTTCGAGGACAATCGAACTTTTAGTATCTCCAATCCTTGAAATTACAGAAATGTCTTCGGGTTCTGTAATTGTCACATTAAAGCACTGTTCATAAGTTGGTTGACCGTCAACAGTAATACAAACCACATAGTTACCAGCTTCCAAATCACTAGCCGTATAATCTGTAGTAAACGGATTTGATGAATTTACTGAATTACCAGTAATAGCAACGGTATAATCTAGATTTTCGACTGCTGTAATAAATATGCTGCCGTCATTACTATTTCTACAGGATTCTCCTGTTATTTGCAGAGCAAAATTATTAGCCGGCAGTGAGAAAATTTCACATCCCGTAACATCAACGGTTGTTCCTAGTGGTGTATTAGGACAAACATCATTGGCATCTAAAACGCCATCGTTATCATCGTCGTCGTCACAAATGTCACCAACACCATCGGCATCAAAATCTGTTTGGTCTGCATTGGCCATTAAAGGGCAATTGTCGTTAATATCAAGAATGCTATCATCGTCGTCATCATCGTCACACACATCACCAATACCATCATTGTCCAAATCTGCTTGGTCTGCATTTGCTATTAAAGGGCAATTGTCGTTAATGTCAAGAATGCTATCATCATCATCATCAACGTCACACACGTCACCAATACCATCATTGTCCAAATCAGCTTGGTCCGCATTTGCTATATTCGGGCAGTTGTCATTTGCATTGTCAACACCATCATTGTCACTATCATCATCACACACATCACCAACACCATCGGTATCAAAATCAGCTTGATCAGCATTAGCTGTTAAAGGGCAATTATCGTTTATATCAAGGATGCCATCGGCATCATCATCATCGTCACACACATCACCAATACTATCATTGTCCGTATCCAGTTGATCCGCATTCGCAGTATTTGGACAATTATCGCTAGCATTATCTATGCCATCGCTATCAAGGTCATTCGGATTGATATATAGATTATTTCCATAAACCCTAAATTCTCCAGGTTCCAAAGCAATTAAAGCAGATGTATTTGTAACTTCCGTAGTGCTATTGTTATCCAATAAGTTATACCAAGTTCCTATTTCTTGAAATACTGGATCGATATTCTGACTGGTTAAACCAAAATTTCCAATAATGGTAACATGTTTTATGTCATCTCCAGTAGCGCTCGGTAGCGTAAGATGAATTGTTTTTAGACCGGATGTATCTCCATTCAAACTAAAATCTGTAGTTTTAAAAATAGGGGCATTGAGTTTTAGGTCTATTAATTTTGCCCAAGCGTCGTAAATAGCTTTTCTGTTTGGGTCGTCTAAATACTCCCAGCGGATAGGTTTGTTACCTGTTCTACCATTAAAATTAATGTCAACTTCATAGCCTAATTCTCCAAACTGCCAAATCATTTTTGGCCCAGGAACAGTAAAGAAAAAAGCACCGGCAGTCTTCATTCGCTCTAAAGCGGTATTCAAATCTTTTACTGAATAATCACCATTGACTTCACCTTCGTCTAAATTTCTATACATTAAACGTTGTTCATCATGACTTTCCATGTAAGACACCGCCGAAGGCCCATCAAAACCTTTAACAATATAGGAAACACTTGAAATTTTGGATTTTCCGCCTTCATGATCTCCAATAGTCGCCTCATTATAAGGTTCGGTTTGTTTATTCCACAACATAATACCTTTGCCTTCGCTGGAGCGATAATCAGCCCATTGTTTTTCTTCTGTTATGCCGCCTAAATGTTCAAAAATGATATAGAAGTTAGGATCAACTTCCCATTGATAATCGGCATATTCTTTTAAAACATCTATCCTATCTTGCTGAAGGCCATTTGTACATCCTTCATCCGAAGACGAACAATTTTGGGTAAACCCTTTTGTTAAATCCCAGCGAAACCCATCAATTTTATATTCGTTAATCCAATATTTTACGGTACGCTCTACATAGTTTCTAGTGGCATCAGATTGATGATTAAAATCATTAAAAACACTATAAGAATGCGTTGCGGTTTGGTTAAAAAACGGACTATCAGCACTTGCTTGTCCATTATAGCCACCATTATCAGTGTTCCAAAGTCTGTAAAATGGATTTTGACCGGATGCATGGTTATAAACCACATCTATTATTACAGCAATTCCTCTGTTATGGCATTCATCAATTAGCTGTTTAAACGCATCTGCTGTACCATAATACTTATCGAGCGCCATGTGGAACGAAGGGTTGTAGCCCCAACTTAAATTGCCATCAAACTCATTTACAGGCATCAACTCTATCGCGTTTACTCCAAGGGTTTGTATATAATCTAATCTTGCTTTAACAGCATCAAAGCTGTGGAGCTCATCAAAATCTCTAATTAGTAATTCGTAAATAACTAAATCGGTTTTTTCTGGTCTATTAAAATTAGTGACTTGCCAGTTAAAATCAGCATCGCCAGTTCTTAACAATGTCACAGCATGATTAGTCGACCCAGTTGGATACGAAGGCAGGTTTGGATAAGTTACTACATCTAAAAACTGGTCTTGAGTTTCGTCAAGAATAATTGTTGAATAGGGATCAGCGACTCTAATATTAGAATCCACTAAATATTGATACATATGGTCAAACTGAGGTGTCAAACCCGATAATTCAATCCAAAATCTGTCTTGGGCAGTATCCTTGTTCATTACATAATTTGCATCTTCTTGCCAATTATTAAAATCACCAATAACATGCACAGTAGTTTTATCTGGTGCATAAAGTACCAATGTTGCTTTTGTATTGTCAGTTGGGTTTAAATTTAAACCGTCTAATAAACCATCTGGCATTGGAAATAAAGGTGTTATTCGGGCACTAAAAGCTTCACTTAAAACCTGATTAGCATCATCAGCTTCTAAAACAAACTCCGTGTCTTCTGTAACTGTAAAATCAAAACTGTAATTTGTAATTCCTGTGGCAGTATTAACTTCGATACCATTTGCTTTTAGGGAAAAATCTGATGCAAATGTTGTCGTAGCAGAAATATTGATTATTGTACCTGCATCAACAATTATAGGGTCTTCTGTAGGAGACGTTAATGTAAGTTCATTATTGACAAGATCTATTAAAACGTCTTGAGATTTTTTGTCTCCAGTCCCATCTTTTGCTTTAAAAAGATAACCAATTCTGCCAATACCTGTCCTTGCATAAAAGGTTGTTGGAATAAAAGAGATACTATATAAATCAGAGGCACTATCATAGCTTAATCTATTAGCTTCGTCTGAATTTGTCCAAGTACCATTTGTAGGGCTATCTTGTGAGTTAGCAAAATTAAAATCAAAGGACCATGACCATAGATAAATGGCATTATCATTAACACCCCATAATGCTTCATCGAGCGAACTTCCGTCCACTGTTATTGTTACAAGTTCATTTTCTGTACCAAATGTGATGTCACCAGATAGGACTTGTTGTTGTGCAACAACAAATAAAGAAAAGAAAAAAGTGATTAAAAAAGTAAATTTTTTCATACCAGAGAATTTAAAAAAAAGGCTATGTAAAACATAGCCTTTTTTATAATAAATCAAATAAATTTACTCTAATGTTATGGTTTTGTTTACTGTATCTATCGTCAGTATATAAGTGCCAGTGGTACCTGTAAAGGCAAAGTTATTATCACCATCACCAGCATCTATTAAATTTGCATCAATAGTATAACCTTCACCAACATAGTAAGGGTAATTTTGTCCAGAACCCCAATCTCCTTCAGTAGTAAAGAATCTAAAGTTATTATCGGCTCCTCCATTGTTTTGAAGATTTATACTTCTTGAATATACACCATCACCAGTACAAAGCACTTGAACAGGAGTAGTCCATCCCCATCCAGCGTCTGGTAAGCCTGCGCCTACACCCCAAATTTGGTCTAAATCACATACACCAGTTGGTTGTGGAGCAGCTAATATTATCGTTTTGTTTACAGTATCAATTTCTATATTATAGAAGCCAGTTGTACCTGTAAAGGCAAAGTTATTATCACCGTCCGCAGCATCTATAAAATTTGCATCTATGGTATAGCCTTCACCCACAAAGTATGGATAGTTTTGTCCAGAACCCCAATCACCTTCAGATGTAAACATTCTAAAGTTATTATCAGCGCCTCCATTGTTTTGCAGATTTACATTTCCAGAATACACACCATCTCCTGTACATGCTAAACGATCAGGTGATGTCCATCCCCAACCTGCATCTGGTACACCAGCACCAACTAACCATATTTGATCCAAGTCACAAACTGGTTCTCCAGTTGAAGCTTCTGGGAGTACCAAAGTTAACGCGCTTATTGGAGATAAAATTTCTGTTGAACCATCAGATCCAACGGAAGCTTTTACTCTAAAATAGATGTCTCCAGTATCCGGGTTTATAGTTGTAGGATCATTATCTAAACCAGCTTGATTAGCGTAGCCTAGTAAATCACCAATAGTAATTGAAAATGAATTAGCAGCCGTGGAACCTATAACTTCCATATCTGTAAAGTCTCCAACTATTGATTTTTGTACTTCATAATTTACGTTAGTTTGAATACCAAAATCGGCATTATTCCAAGTGAATCGTTCTCCTAAATTCCCTGAAGCTCCAGGGGTTAGTATATATTCAGGTAAAAATGTATTTGAAAATACAAAATCTCCTGCGGGTTCTGCTACAAAAGTTATGTCGCTGTCATCATCAAGACATGAGTTGAAAGCAATCATACTTAGAATAAATAGGGTTAAATATTTTATTTTTTTCATCGTTTTATCGTTTTATTAGTATCCTGGATTTTGTTGTAAGTTAGGGTTTGTTGAAATTGAAGTATTTGGAATAGGGAATATGTTTCTAAATGCATCCGTTGAGACTCCATTAGGTTGGTTCCCTTTAAATGGCCACAAATAACTATTCGTTGTAAAATAGTTGTAGCGCACTAAATCTGTACGTCTTTGACCTTCCCAATACAATTCTCTGGAGCGTTCGTCCAATATAAAATCTAAAGTTAAATCTCCAACTTTAATATTACCAAATGCCCCTCCATATGCTCTTTCTCTAAGCTCATTAATCTTAGCCGTTGCTAAACTTAAGTCACCACCACCACCTCTAAGAGATGCTTCTGCGTAATTTAAATAGATTTCAGCAAGTCTAATTAATGGTAAGTCTGTATCAACAAAATCACCTCCAGTGTCGTTACCTTGATCTCCATTTGAATCAACATTCTTGAACTTAGCTACTGCATAACCGTTATTAAATGGCGGAATATTTTCAATCTCCAGACTTTGACCATCTGTATGGAACATTCCTCTTTGGTCACTTATTGCAGTTAAAGAATAAGTTAAATTGCCTAAATCAAAAACTATATAATAAGCTCCGGCAGAAATAGCAAGATTAGCCCCACCTGGCTCTAAAGAACCATCGGCATCTGTATCACCATAATTGTTGCCCCAATCTTCATTAAAACGGAATTTCATTTCACCATCAGTTAATACGGCGTGTAATGCGAATAAATCTGTTCCTATTTCATACATTTCCATATCTGGGCCATCCCATCCATTAACTGTTGCATCTCCAACAAGTCCCCAATCGCTTATAGTTCCTAAACTACTATTTAAATCTGCCAAACCGGAATCATTGAAATCAAATTTTTGTACTAAACTTTTAGTAGTACGGATACCGCCCCAGCCACCATTTACTCCAAATTCTGTAGCGTTCATAGTTCCACCAATTGCAGCATGTACTAAAAAAGTAGTGCCACCATAAGTTTGAGATTGTAAACCGTCAAAGTTTAAAGCAAAAATAAACTCGTTTTGAGCGCCATTCGTGTCATTATCTGCCAGAAATAACTCATCATAAGCTGTGCCGTTACCATTGGCATCATTGGTGTTTATTGAGTATGAAGAATTCATCACGTTACTAGAGAACGTAACACTTTTATCATATTTAGGTTCTCCAATCCAAGTCTCAGCGTTTAAGTATAATCTTGATAACAAGGCCCAAGCCGCAACTTGATCTACTCGACCAAATTCGTTAGCACCGCCAGGCATTAATAAATCTTGAATCTCTAAAAGTTCGGTCTCGATAAATGTGAAGATTTCTGAACGGTTGCTTTGCTGTGGCAATGCTGTGGAAATCTCAGTTGTTAAAGGTACATTGGCATAAAAATCTATAAGATTATAATAAGCAAATGCTCTTAAAAATCTGGCCTCTGCAATATATGTTTGTATTACCTCATCAGATAATAAGCTTGCATTTTTAATAAATGAATTCGTAAAAGATACTTCTTGAGCCAGTCTATTATACATGGCTTCAGAAAAATCATTACTTGCTGACCAAAATAGACCATGTAAATCTGGTAAACCTGGATCTCCCCAACCAACAACTGAATGATCTGTTGTTAATTCATTTAAGTTAAAAAGCATTCTCGAAAATTGAGAAAAGCCTTCATCAATATCGGCAAGATCTGGTTGTCCTGCAGGTCCTTGTTGACCTGTTAACGCTAAACTAGCATATAATTTAGCTAGAGCACTTTTAGCTTCTATTGCATCTGCAAACACATCCTGTTCTGTAAAACTATCTGGATCTATTGGTGACTGATTCAAATCATCATGACATGAGGCCACAAACAAAAAGATAGTGATTAAAGGAGTGATTTTTTTAATTATATTTTTCATTTTTCTAACATTTTAAAAATCAATATTAACGCCCATAACAAAAGTTCTTGGCCTTGGGTAAAAATTATTGTCTATCCCACCATTTATTTCAGGATCTAAACCCTTATAATTTGTAATGGTTGCCACATTTTGTAAAGAGCCATACAATCTTAAACTTACGTCTTTAAAAGTTTCTTCAGGTAATCTATATCCTAAAGTGATATTATCTATTTTAAAGAATGATGCTTCTTTAACATAATGACTGCTCAATAAATTGGTCTCTGTTGTATTTTCAAACCCTGTACTTAAATAATCTGAGTGCAGGTTACGTAAAATATTATCTGCTGTCGCTCTTGTTCCATAAGCATTTGCTGAAGCTACATTGTCGTAAGCGTAGTTTCCTAAATTAGCTCTTGATACCATTGCAAAATCCCAATTTTTAAAACTTACATTGGTGTTAAGCCCCATGATAATATCTGCATAAGGATCTTTATAGATAAATTTGTCCTCATCGTTAATCAGATTATCACCATTTCTGTCTACATAGGCTCCTTCAATTGGTTTTCCTGAAGTATCATATACTTGTTGAAACACAAAATAGCTATTTGGTGTTTCACCTTCAGTATGTAATTGAACATTATTACCTACACCACCACTAATACCTCCTGTTGGTTGATCAAAAGGGAGATTAGTTATAGTATTATCATTAAATGCAATGTTGTAATTTATAGACCACTCAAAATCATCGGTTTGGAAAGGAATAACATTTATAGCAAACTCTATCCCTTTATTCTCCATGTCGCCTATATTTTTGTCAACACGATTACCAAAGTTAGTAAAAGGATCAACCGAAGCAAAAGCAATTAAGTCTTTTGTTTCTTTTAAGTATGCATTAACGGAACCTGTTATACGTTTGTCAAATAATCCGTAGTCTAAACCTATGTTGATAGTGCTACCTATTTCCCATCGTAAATCCTCATTAATTGGTTCTGGTCTGTATGTTTGAAGAAAACCAGTACCAAATTGGTAGCCTGCAGTTGATTGACTTGAAGTATAGCGCGTTAAAAACGTATAATCGCTAAGTCCATTTACATTACCAACTTCACCATATCCAACACGAAGTTTTAATTCATTCAAGAACGAATCTTCTAAGAAATTTTCTTTATGCATGTTCCAGGCTATTGCCAATGATGGAAAATAGCCCCAACGATCGTTTGGGTTTAATTTAGAAGATGCATCAGCTCTTAATGTTGCTGTTAGTAAATATTTACTATCAAAGTCGTAGTTTAATCTACCAAAATATGATAATAAAACGTTTTCAGACTTATCTATTCCGCCGCCAGTTGTTATTCCCGTGTTAAAATCTCTTGAAGAATCATTGTTGTCAAATTCAAAAGACTGATAAGAATGTCCAACAACAGCTGTAATGTTATGTAAATCATTAATAGATTTATTATAAGTCAGGTATGCATCAAATAATTTGTTAGTAGCATCCTGCCCATACAGACTATATGAACCTTCAAAGTTTGGATTTGAAGTTGGTAATAAGTCAGAAGTGATTCTTCTACCATTACTATTGGATTTATCATAACCCAAATTTATAGTAGCCGTAATGTCAGAGAAGAAATGTAATTTATAGTCAATTTTTACATTCCCAACAAAACGCCTAACATCGGCAGTGTCTTTATTTAAATTAATTAAAGCCACGGGATTTGTTGGCGCCAAGTTGAGTTGGTAACCAGTATTTGGGTCAATCCATGAATAATAGCCACCAAATTTATCTAATAAAGGATTAGAAATATCAAATACCTTTTTTGTAGGATCAAAAGAAACAGCATTTCCTATTGCCCCCCTATCGGCGAACCTATTTTCGGTATATGCACCACGCGCATTTAATTGAATTTTTAAATGGTCATCCAAAAAACTAGGAGTCAAACTTATAGATCCTGTAGTTCTCTTAAAATTATCAGTATCTAATATTCCGTTTTGATCTGAATAACCAAGTGAAGCTCTCATTGGTACTCCCCAAGCACTTCCCAAGGCACTAAATGTATGGTCCGTACCTACGGCATCTACATATATAAGGTCTTGCCAATCGGTTTTTGCAGTCCCCAATTTTGCTATTGCACTTGCATCACCTGTTTCATTAATCAATCTTGTAAATTGACCAGCAGATAAAAGATCTACCTTATCAACTGGATTGGAAAAGGTCATGGATGAATTAAGATTGAACTTAAATTCTGAATCTTTACCTTTCTTAGTTTGAATTAAAATGACGCCATTCGCAGCTCTTGATCCATAAATTGCTGTAGCGGAGGCATCTTTTAATACCACCATGCTTTCAATATCATTTGGATTAATTAAGTTAAGTGGGTTTCTAGTTCCGCCAACGCCACCGTCATTTAATGGAATTCCGTCTACAACAATTAAAGGATTACTAGACAATGACAATGATCCATTTCCTCTAATACGAATAGTTTGACCTTCTCCAGGTGCACCACCGTTAGAAGTAACCGAAACACCAGCTATTTTCCCAGTGATTAATTGTTGTGCAGATACTACAGGTCCTTGATTAAAATCTTCAGATGTAATTAAATCTGCAGTTCCTGTTAAATCTTCTTTCCTTACGCTACCATAACCAATAACCACAATTTCGTCTAATTGAGCAGCGTCTTCAATTAATTGAACGTTTAACGTGGATTGACCAGAATATGTTACTTCTAAAGTTTGATAGCCAACATAAGAAAACACCAAGATTTCCCCATTGTTAGCATTAATTTGATAATTACCATCAAAATCTGTCGCTGTACCCGTAGATGTGCCTTTGATAATGACATTTACTCCGGGGAGCGGTATAGATGATGACTGTTCTGTCACAGTACCGGTTACATTTGTTTGCCCTAATGTAATTAAGGGGACAAAAAACAGCACAAATAGTAAGCTATTTAAAATTGTTTTCATACAATGATTTTAAATTAATTTCTTAATTAGTTTGTATATATTTCCACTTCTCGAGGTTAAATTTATGTAAAAAGAATGGAAATTTTCAGTCGTACATTGCGTTATTCCTAACGAAAACGTTTTCGTGTTAACAACTTTTTAATATAAGGAGTGTTTAAGTAGGAAAAATCATAGAATTGATAATTTTGAGAGCTTGATTTATTTATTCTTAGTACTTTAGCTTTCAATGAAACGAAAAATCACATTAAAGCAAATAGCAAGAGAATTAGATGTTTCTATTTCCACTGTTTCCAAAGCTTTGAGAAATAGCATCGAGATTAGTGAAGACACGAGACAAAAAGTTCAGGCTTTTGCTAAGCTATACCATTACAGGCCAAATAATATTGCGTTAAGTTTAAAGAATAGGAAAACAAAAACAATTGGCGTGATTATACCTGAGATTGTACACCATTTTTTTTCTAACGTGATTAGGGGTATAGAATTGGTGGCAAATAGTAAAGGGTATAACGTTATTGTTGGCTTGTCGAGCGAGTCCTTTGACAAAGAAGTGATTAATATGGAGATGTTGGCCAATGGTAGTATTGATGGTTTTATTTTATCTATATCCAAAGAAACGTTACTCCAACAAGATTACCATCATTTTAATGAAACCATAAGCCAAGGCATGCCAATTGTGATGTTTGATCGGGTTGTAAATGATGTTAATTGTGATAAGGTTATTGTTGACGATGTTAAGGGCTCAAAAAAAGCGGTTAATAAATTAGTTTCTTATGGGTGTAAAAACATAGCCTTAATAACCACCAAAGATTATGTTAGTGTTGGTAGATTAAGGA
>RCNB010002625.1_pt1 | contig 10971 bp, 9 predicted proteins | sample 2041321 | NCBI WGS metagenome assembly RCNB01 (sample SAMN09708232, study PRJNA481090) | Marine sediment metagenome, whole genome shotgun sequencing project.
ATTGGTTAAATATTCGTTTTTTTGCCTTTCAATAGCAGAACAAATATAGATTTTATAAGGGTTTACGCAAGTTTTAGTGCTCAAAAACCCCCATATTGTTGATAATTAAGCTCAATTTGTTGATAAACCCCCATATATTTTTTTAAAAATGACGCTAAGTCCCTATAATGATTGTGATTAGATCATTTTAGCTTGACTATGAAAGTCATAGCCGTTAAGTAAACTAATGACATCCATTCGTCTTTTACCAGCTAATTTCAAATCTTTGATTTCCAGAAATCCTTTTGATAAAGCCACTAAAATTTTCTTTTTCGAAATTAAAAGATGGCCAATAGGGTATTGGTGAGCTTCTTCTATAACCTGAGCATCATAAATTTTAAGTTCTATTTGCTCCTTATTATTTTCAAGAATAGTCGAGGCTCCTGGATATGGATTAAGACCTCTTATATGATTATAGATTGATTGAGCAGAATTTGTCCAGTTGATTCGACAATTCACTTTATCAAGTTTAGGTGCTGCTTTAAACATTCCAGTTTTCTGCTCTAATGGAGTCACGTTGCCTTTTTCAATCAATCCTACTGTTTCTACAACAACCTTGCTACCCAATTCCATAAGTTTGTCATGCAGAACTCCTGCTGAAGAAGTTGAAGAAATATCTATTGACTCTTGTTTTATAATGGCACCTGTATCTATGTCTTCATTAATAAAGAATGTGGTGACACCAGTTTTGGTATCGCCATTAATAATGGCCCAATTGATAGGAGCTGCTCCTCTGTAATCAGGAAGGAGGGAAGCATGAAGGTTAAATGTTCCAAACTCTGGCATAGACCATACTTGTTTGGGTAGCATTCTAAAAGCCACCACTATTTGTAAATCTGCATGCAAAGCTTCCAATTCGCTAAGAAAACCAGAATCTTTCAAATTGGGAGGTTGCATTATATTTAACGACCTTGTAATTGCATATTTTTTTACAGCAGATTGATTTATTTTTCTTCCTCTACCAGCAGGTTTATCCGGAGCGGTTATGACAGCCACTATATTCTTTTTCGCTTCAATAAGGGCATGAAGCGTGGCAACAGCAAAATCAGGTGTGCCCATAAAAACGATACGAAGATCTTTCATGTTTTTAAATAAAATTTATTCTGCAAATCTAAATCTATACTCTTTTTTTCTACTAATATTTCAAGAGTTTTTATGATTTGTTTTTTATCAATAAATAAGTAGTCACTTATCTCATTTATATCCAAGCTATTATGTTTATTTAATAAGGCGATGATGTTATTTGAAACAGTTTCTGGATCTAGTTTTAAACTACTTTTATTTTGAAGACATATGTCACATTGACCACAAGGTTCTTTTAGGGATTCCGAAAAATAATCAAGTAGCTGAATTTGTCTGCATATATGATCGTTTCTAATTATTTCTTTAAAGGCAGATGCCTTTTTTAATTTAAGCTTGTTACGATTCTTGATATGATCGCTGATTGAATGGTAAATAAAATCATCCTCCCTTGGAACCAAAAATTTTATGGTCATATGATTATTAGCCCTTTTGTAAATAAGTACTTCATCCTTTTGAAGTCTGTCTAAAATTTCAATGATGTCTTTCTTTGACTTGACTAATTTTTGCGCAATATATTTCTCATTTATTGAAACAAATTGGTCGTGAATCCCTCCATAAGATCTCAATATAACCTGAAGCACTCGTGCCCGATCATTATTGCTATTTTGCATATGGAACAAGCTGTCAGAGCGATCAATAACACGAATCCTTGAATCTTTACCAAACCCCTGATCAAGAAAAATGATATTCTCATTATGTAAATGATTTAAGGCATGAAAGACTTTCGCTAATGAGAAATCATAACTTGAGGAAAATTCTTGAATATCGAACTCAAATGGAGCTTCGTTCAATTCACCTTTGGCTATTTGATAATAGTCATTAAGTTTCCCAAATATTTTTTTACAATCCATTGGACTCACCATTGACTTTTCAATCAAACTGTCACTTGCATAAATGCTATGATCATTGTACAATAAATGGGCCCATGCTTTTTTATGATCCCGGCCGGCACGACCAATTTCCTGCATATAGTTCTCAATGCTATTGGGTAAATGCGTATGGATTATCAGTCTTACATTTGCTTTGTCTATACCCATCCCAAAGGCATTTGTTGCAACCATTACTTTAGAGGCTTCCGTTTTCCAATGTTTTAAAGCTTTACTTTTTTCTTCATGAGATTGCCCTCCGTGATAATAAGTTGCCTTGATATCGTTATGTTGTAAAAACTGAGCATATTGTACCGCATTTTTTCTAGAGCTCACATATATGATGGCTGGCTCATCAATCGACTTTACCAGTTTGAGTAATTCTCGTCTTATATTTTCTGTTTTACGCATAAAAATACATAAGTTATTTCTATAATAGGATCCCTTAAATAATTTAGCTTTATGAAGTTGAAGGTTTTCTACGATGTCTTGCTGTACGATATCAGTTGCCGTGGCGGTCAATGCAATTTTAGGCGTGTCAGGATATAAATCATTCAATAAGGGGATTTTTAAATAAGCTGGTCTGAAATCATGGCCCCATTGTGATATGCAATGGGCTTCGTCAATGGCAATGCAATTTAACTGCAGTTGGCTGATTTTTTCTTGTATAAATTCTGATTGCAATTTTTCAGGCGAGAGGTATAAGAACTTATAATTGCCGTGTAGTAGATTATCAAAGGCAATTATCGTTTCATGTCTGTTGAGTTTTGAGCTTAGCATCAATGCTTTTATGCCTTTCTCTTCAAGACTTTTCACCTGATCTTCCATAAGGGCAATGAGGGGTGAAATAACCAAGCATATTCCATCATTAAGTAGGGCTGGAAGCTGATAGCAGAGCGATTTCCCGGCGCCTGTTGGTAACAAAACAAAAACATCCTCCTTGTTTAAAACAGACCTAATAATTTGTTCTTGGGGTCGACGAAAAGTATCAAATCCCCAATGTTTTTTTAATAACTCAATTGCTTTATTCATATGTTAATTAGAGAGATTTTAAAATAAAGTCCACTCTAGAACTGATGCTGCCTTCTGGAACAGTAATGATAGTATAATTATTGGCTTCGTAGGCCGTGATCAAGTATTGATAAATAATTAAGGATTGTTCAAATGATTCATATCGTTCATTATCGGTTTTGTAAATATTCTTCCAAGGAGGCATCATAAATATTTTTGAATACCTGTGTTCATTACTTTTTTTTATATAATCATTCGGATATTCTGTTCCAAGGTAATCCATGTAGCCATGAATATCAGGAATGCCTCTGTCAAAAAAGACAGTGTTTGACTGTTGTAAATCGGCCTCTTGATACTGTTTGATTCTTCCTTTTAATAAAAGACGACTGAACAACAGAGGATCTGTTAAAAAAAGTTGATCAATTCCAGACTCTTGAGCTTCTTTAGTGATTGTTCGTGAAATTTCAGGCATACAGGTAAACTCCATGCTTGCCAATTGATCAATAACTGTTGATTTACCTGTGCCAGGGCCCCCGGTAATCACTATTTTTTTTTGCTTCAACTAATGGGAATTATTCTTAATACAATTCCAAAATTAAGAAAATAATAATTGTAAATTTGAAGACTTTTAAATTCAAAATATTAGGAATGAGTAAGGAGTCGGATTTTTATGAGAAATTAAAGAAAAGTTTGATTGAAACAACGGAGTTTCCTACCAAATATATGTATAAATTTATCATACCAAGCGGAGATGAAAAATTTAAACAAATTGAAAATATCTTCGATAATATGGGAGCTGTCATAAATTCTAAATCATCAAAGACTGGTAAATATACAAGTTTGACGGTTTTAGTAAATATGAAGTCACCTGATGATATTATTGATAAGTACCAGGAAGTGTCAAAAGTTGAAGGGGTTATTTCTTTGTGATATTTTTAACAAGCCAATTGAAAAATATAAAATATTTTTGAGCGTTTTAGAAGATTTATCAAGAGAGAGGAAACAATTGGAAATGAGGATAAAAAAAGTAGTGATCTTATCTGCCATTCTTATAAGTGGTTTTGCCAGAGGACAGGATGCAGACAAGAAACTTTTTAGTATTGATGATACTGATGTCTATAATTCAGAATTCATTCGAGTTTACGAAAAGAATAAGGATATAGTTGTTGAAGACGAGCGTAAAGGTTTTGATGATTACTTCGATCTTTTCGTTGACTTTAAATTAAAACTTACACAAGCTCGAGAAATGAAGTTGGACACAGTAAGTTCATATACTTCTGAATTAGAGAATTATCGTGAGCAACTTATCCAACCTTATTTGCAAAACCCAGAAGCTACTGAAGATTTAATTAGAGAAGCTTACGCCAGGACAATTGAAGAAGTGAATGCTAGTCATATTTTAATTCTTTTAGAACCCGAAGCTAGTCCTTTAGACACTTTAAAAGCTTACGAAAAAATATCAAGGGCCAGGAATGAAATCATAAATGGAGCTCATTTTGACAGTATAGCAAGGCGTTATTCAGAAGATCCCTCAGTGAAAATGAATAATGGAAGTTTAGGGTATTTTTCGGCATTTTCTATGGTCTACAATTTTGAAAATGCAGCATATCAAACCGAAGTGGGTCATATCTCAGAACCATTTAGAACTCAATTTGGATATCATATTGTGCAGGTAAACAATAGAAGGAAATCTCTTGGAGAAGTTCAAGTGGCACATATCATGGTTAAAAATGATAGCAGCGACTTGAAGCAATCTGAAGATAAGATTTTTGAGATTTATCAAAAACTAGAACAAGGAGGGGATTTTGACAAAATTGCTAAGGAGCACTCAGACGATCTTAGTTCTGCTCAAAAAGGAGGTGTCTTACCTAAATTTGGTCCGGGTAGAATGATCAAATCTTTTGAAGACATTGCTTTTTCCTTGGAAAATGAGGGAGATTATTCTAGCCCTTTTGAGAGTGATTATGGTTGGCATATTCTGAAATTATTAAAAAAATTTCCTATACCAGCATATGAGGATTTATATGTAAAACTAGAATCAAAAGTTAAAAACGGTAGCCGTTCGAGTTATGTGGAAAGATCGTTGGCTCAGAAAATTGCAAAGGATTATAAGGTGGTTACCTACAAGGCTAAATTACAACTATATCCAAGCATTAAGGGTTTTGAGAAGAATACAGATACCTTGTTAAGCGTTCAGGAACTAATATATACGGGTCATGATTTTTTTGAATATGCTAAGGATTTTGAGAAGAAAACGAAGGCAGAATCGTATGCTGGTTTTAGAAATAAAATGATCATCGAGTATTATAAAAGTCATTTAGAGGAAACAAATAAGGAGTTTCGTTTGACATATAAGGAATACCAAGATGGCTTATTGTTATTTGAATTATTACAAAAGGAAGTATGGGAAAAGTCTGAAAAAGACAGTCTCGGACTTCAGAATTATTTTGATGCGAATAGAAATAAATATAAATGGAAGAAAAGAGGTGAAGTTACAATTGCCAGCTGCACTCAACTTGAGAAAGCAAAAGTAGTGCGAGAACTGCTTCTTAAGAATATGAATACAGATTCTATTAAGAATTCGGTTAATGAAGGTGCGAGAATCCATGTGCTTTTCAGTAAGGGAACATTAGAAGTTGGAAGTCAGAAATTGCCTTCTGAATATTCAATTGTTTTAGGTGTATCTGAAATTTACGAAGAAGAAGCAGATAATTTTACAATCATAAAGGTAGATACTATCTTTGACCCTAAACTGAAGAAGCTAAAAGAAACACGCGGTGAAGTAATGAATGATTATCAAAATTTTCTGGAGTTAAAGTGGGTTGAAGAATTACAGGAGAAGTATGAGGTGAAAATTAATCAAAAGAATTATAAGGAACTTAAGAAAAGATTTGAACTCGAATGAAAAATAGGCTATTGACATATTCAATCATATTGTTAGGCTTAATCAGCTGTAAGCCTGACGCACCCAGTCAGAACGCAGTGGCCAGGGTAAATGATAAGTATTTATCCAGGAAGGATTTAGATGAAGCTATGCCATCAGGTCTTGTGAGTGAGGATAGCCTACTTTATAGAAACAACTATATCAAAATTTGGGCTACAAAAGAATTGTTGCTAGAAAAAGCCAGAATTAACGTTGAAGATGATAATGGTGAAATCGAGGAATTGATTCGAGATTACAGAAAGGAACTTTTGATTGATAGGTATAAAAAAGCTTTATTACAGCAAGAGTTGGATACGGTAATCACTGAAATTGATATAAATGATTATTACGATGCCAACAAGAATGTCTACAGGCTCAACGAGGACTTAATTCAGCTCAAATATATTCATTTCAATAAAGACATGAATGACAAGAACGAACTCGTGAAGTTATTCAAGTCAGAGACAACTGATGATTTAGAGGAATTGATTGCACGTGAACTTGAATTCTATTCATTTTCTTTTAATGATAGTATCTGGGTTTCGTACAGAGATGTCGAGAAAAAGTTAACTTTTTTAAAGGAGGAGAAAAACATAAAAAAGGAACAATATATTCAAAAAGAAGATTCATTAGGACTATATTTGCTCGCTGTTAAGGACTTGCGTCGCAGAAATGAGATTGCTCCATTAAATTATGTGATTCCAACAATCAAGCAGATGATTCTGCACAAAAGGAAATTGGAGTTGATGAATGATATAGAAAAGACAATTATGGTGGATGCCATTAACAATAAACAATTTGAACAATATTAGAATGAAGAGAATTATAATGATAGCAATACTTGCTTGTGGTTTGCAAATGGGAGCGCAGGAAAAGTTAAAAATAGATGGAGTTGCTACAGTTGTTGGAGATAACATTGTTCTGGATTCTGAAATAGATGCTTTTAAGCAAGAATTGATTCAACAAAGTGGTGGTGAGATTGAAATTTCTGACTGTGAAATGTTGGAGCAAATCATGAACAGAAAATTACTAGCACATCATGCCGTTATAGATAGTGTAGATGTTAATGAAGGAGAAATTCAACAACAAGTTCAGCGTAAAACAGATTATTTTACCCAGCAGTTGGGGTCTACAGAAAAAATGCTGGAACTCTATGGTTTTGATAATATGAAAGACCTTAAAGATGAACTTTATAGAGTAGAAAAAGAGGGATTATTGATTGAGAAAATGCAGCAACAGTTAACTTCTGATATTGATATTACACCAGAAGAAGTTAAGAGGTATTTTATTAGCTTGGAATCAGAAGGGAATTTACCAGAAATAGGAGCGGAGATAGAACTATCGCAAATTGTTATGAATATTGAGCCGAGTAAAGAGCAAGTTCAGAAAACAATTGATAGACTAAAAGAAATAAAAAAGGAAGTTGAAGACGGAGGAAATTTCAAAATGAAAGCTATTTTATATTCTGATGATCCGGGTGTAACCCAGAATAGCGGTTTTTATTCAATAGAAAGAAATAGTCCTTTTGTTAAAGAATTCAAGGAAGCTGCTTTTAGTATGGAAGAGGGAGAAATTTCTCAACCCTTCAAATCGGATTTTGGTTACCACATTTTAATGGTTGACAAAATAAAAGGAAAGCAAAGAGATGTTTACCACATTTTGATGCAGCCAAAAGCTGATGATGCTGTTGAGGAGCGGGTAAGTGACTCTCTTTCAAAATACAGGAAGCAAATACTTAAACTGGAAATTACTTTTGGCGAAGCCGTGATAAGATATTCTCAAGATAAGGATACCAGAATGAGCAAGGGAGTTTTGATGAATCCAGTTTCAGCAGATACTCATTTTGATTTGACAAGGATGGATCCTGAATTATATGCAAAAGTAAGTAACTTGAAGGAAGGCGAGATTAGTGAAGTTTTTAGAGATGAGACCAGGCAAGGTCTTAAGATGTATAAAATTCTTTTACTAAAAAGTAGAACTGAGGCCCATACTGCAGATTTGGTTCAGGATTATGTAAAGATTATGGAATTGGCGCTTCAGAAAAAGAAAACAGAGTCTATTGAAAAATGGTCTGAAGAAAAAATAATGGATACTTACGTGAATATAAATGATGTCTATACCAGTTGCGAGTTTAAAAGTAATTGGGTCAAAAATTAAATTTCATGTCAGATGTTGCTAAAATCAATGCGCTAGTAGAGAATTATTCTCTTTTAAAAAAGGAAATAGGAAAGGTGATCATAGGTCAACACGATGCTGTTGATCACGTGCTTCTTTCCGTGTTATGCGGAGGCCATTCCCTGCTGATTGGAGTTCCGGGATTGGCAAAAACTTTATTAGTCAATACAGTGGCCAAGGCTTTGGGTTTGGATTTTAAGAGAATTCAATTTACTCCTGATTTAATGCCGTCTGATATTTTAGGTAGTGAGATTCTAGATGAGAACAGGCAGTTCAAATTTATTAAAGGTCCAATTTTTGCCAATATTATTTTGGCAGATGAGATTAACCGAACACCACCAAAAACACAAGCAGCTCTCTTAGAGGCTATGCAGGAAAAATCTGTTACCGTTGCTGGTCATAGCTTTGATTTAGATTTGCCGTTTTTTGTTCTTGCTACGCAGAATCCTATAGAGCAGGAAGGGACTTATCCATTGCCTGAAGCTCAGTTAGACAGATTTATGTTTAGCATTTATCTGAATTATCCAACTTTTGAAGAAGAAGTATTTGTAGCTAAGAATACGACAAATGATGAAAAAATTATTGTTAATCCAGTTTTTTCTCATTCTGACATTATTGAATATCAACATTTGATTAGAAGAATTCCTATAGCTGATAATGTTGTTGAGTACGCCGTGAAATTAGCAACGCGTACAAGGCCTAAAGAAGAAAATGCCCCTGAGATTGTAAAAAATTATATTGATTGGGGAGCTGGCCCTCGTGCCTCACAAAATTTAGTCCTGGCAGCAAAAGCTTATGCTGCAATTCACGGTAAATTTTCTCCTGATATTGCAGACGTTCAGGCCGTTGCCCATGGTATTTTACATCATCGAGTTGTAAAAAATTATAAAGCTGAGGCTGAAGGTATTTCAGAGACCCAAATCATCAATTCACTTCTTTAAGATAACTTACTAATTAACAACACGCTATCTCTTGCTTGGGGTTGGTCTATATTAATTTGTTTGTAGCTATTGTTAAAACAATAATTTGTTTGTATATTTGCACGCCTTTTGAGCGATTTCAGATTTACAAAAGGTGTAGCGAAATAAGTAATCATTTCTCTTAGTGTTTTAATCGTATATAAATCTGTAAAGCAATAAGATACAAAGTATAAGACACTATGTCTACACTACAAGAAAAAATTGATCTATACACAGGCGCAGCCGAAAAACTAGGTATAGAATTAAACGCAGATCTTTTTAAATTAGTAACTAAAGGACTAGGTCCTTCTATCTACAAAGAGGATGCTGAATTAGTTTCTTCATCGAATAATGATGAGTTAGAAACAATAAAAACAAATTTCCTAATCAAAAAACTTGGCCTTGAAAAGGACGATGAAACTTTGGATGCGAATATCTCAAAGGTAGTTGACATCCTGGGTACGGCAAACAGAAAAAAGTATCGTGCTTTGTTTTACTATTTATTAGTAAAAGAAACTGGAACTGAAGCTGTTTACGAAGTTACTGAAGAGGTTGAAGAAAAGGAAGCTCCGGCGAAAGCTGAAAAAGAAGTAAAAGCTGCAAAAAGTGCTAGTAAAAAAGTTGAAGAACCTAAAATAGAAGAAGTGATCGAAGAAAAAGTAACAGATAAAGCTGAAACTCCTGTGGTAAAAGTAGAAGAAACCACTGAAGTAGTTGATGCAAATGCTGAAATAGTTGTTGACGCAAATGCTGAAACAGTAGTTGATGCTGATAAATTTTTAAATGATTTTGATTGGCAGATGTATGAAGAAGGTATTGAAGCCGTTGATCAAATACAGTTGGATGAGTTTGACAAAGCTTTAGAAAATACAGTTGGATTTGTGGAAGAACGTCAGGTTATAGATGGAACAGTTATTCGTCTTACCGATCGTGAAGCTATTATTGATATCAACTCTAAATCTGAAGGTGTTATTTCTTTAAATGAATTCAGATATAATCCACATTTAAAAGTTGGGGATACTGTAGAAGTAAAAGTTGATAAACTTGAAGACAGCACAGGTCAATTGGTTCTTTCTCATAGAAAGGCAAGAGTGATCAAAGCTTGGGATAGAGTTAATAAAGCTCATGAAACGCAAGAGATTGTGACTGGTTATGTGAAGTGTAGAACAAAAGGAGGTATGATCGTTGACGTTTTCGGAATCGAAGCATTCTTGCCAGGTTCTCAAATCGATGTGAAGCCAATTAGAGATTACGATCAATTCGTAGACAAAAATATGGAATTCAAAGTTGTTAAAATCAACCATGAATTTAAGAATATTGTTGTTTCTCACAAAGCGCTTATCGAAGCAGATCTTGCAGAACAGAAAAAAGAAATTATTGGTCAATTAGAAAAAGGTCAAGTGTTAGAAGGTGTTGTGAAAAACATCACTTCTTACGGAGTATTTGTTGATCTTGGTGGTGTAGATGGATTAGTTCACATTACTGACTTATCTTGGAGTAGAATCAATCACCCAAGTGAGATTGTTGAATTGGATCAGAAATTGAATGTTGTTATTCTTGACTTTGATGACGAGAAAACAAGAATTCAATTAGGATTGAAACAATTGAGCAAGCATCCATGGGAAGCTTTAGATGAAAATCTTAAAATTGGTGATAAAGTAAAAGGTAAGGTTGCTATCATAGCTGATTACGGTGCATTTATCGAAGTTAGCGAAGGAGTAGAAGGCTTAATTCACGTTTCTGAAATGTCTTGGTCAACTCACTTGAGATCTGCACAGGATTTCGTTAAAGTTGGAGACATTGTTGAAGCAGTTATTCTTACACTTGATAGAGAAGAAAGAAAAATGTCACTTGGTATCAAACAATTACAACCAGATCCATGGACAGATATCACTACTAAATACCCTGTAGGTTC
>RCNB010002626.1_pt1 | contig 10970 bp, 15 predicted proteins | sample 2041321 | NCBI WGS metagenome assembly RCNB01 (sample SAMN09708232, study PRJNA481090) | Marine sediment metagenome, whole genome shotgun sequencing project.
ACTGCTAAATTCGTACAGAAAATAGTAACTGACCCTTACCAGATTTATGGGGCTTTTGATCATGTAGCCGATAAACCAGAATTTCATACCATTGTAGTAGATAGCCTTACATTTATGATGGATATGTTTGAGTCTGTCCATGTAGTAGGATCAGTTAACACAATGGAACAGTGGGGGGCATACGCCCAATTTATGAGAAATCTAATGCAAGAGTATGTTGCACCAACCAAAAAGAATGTGATTTTCACTGCCCATGTTCAAGCAATTTTGAATGAACAAACAATGCAGATAGAAAAGAAGGTACCCATTAAAGGTGCCTTAGGCAAGAACGGTGCAGAAGCCTTTTTCAGTAACATTGTCATGGCGAAAGTGATGCCTGTCACTGATCTTGAAAAATACGCTAATCCACTTTTGAACATTACAGAGGACGAAGAGTTGCTTGGACTAAAGCATGTCTTTCAAACCAGACTAACCAAAGAAACTATTGGAGAACGTACTGGTGGTCCGCTAAGCATGTGGACCATTAAAGAAACATTTATTGATAATGATATTCAGATGGTCTTAGATCATCTACAGAATTACTATAACTAAAGGAAATTGAATTATGGGGATTTTAGACGCACTGAAGACTGACAGCACAATTAAAGAAGATTCAGATTCAATTGGTGGATTTTCTGTTGTACCCTCAGGAATTTATCCATACCGAATCAAGCTGGCCTATATCACCCTATCTAAGGGGAAGGCCATGGCCTTAAATATCCTGTTTGAAGGGCTGAAGAAAGAACAACTCAAAGCGCAATTCTGGATGACCTCCGGTGAAGCCAAAGGTTGCAAGAACTATTATATCAATAAAAGTACCGGAGATAAGCACTACCTCCCTGGTTTCAATCAGGCTAACGCTTTATGTATGCTGACCGTAAATAAAGAAGTATCTGCCATGGACCCAGAAACTAAGACCATTAAGCTCTATGATTATACCTCCAAGAAGGAAGAGCCTACTGAGGTAGATATGCTCATGGAACTAATTGGTAAGGAAATCTTTGCGGGGGTCATTGAGCAGACTGTTGATAAGAATATCAAAGACTCTAGCACTGGTAAGTACGTCCCTTCCGGAGAGTTCCGTAAAGAGAATGAAGTAGACAAACTCTTCAGGGCTGCCGATAAGCTTACTCTCACTGAGATTAAGAGCAAAGCCATTGAACCTGTATTCTACCAGAAATGGTTAGACAGATGGGATGGTAAAACCAAAGACAAAACAAAGAAGACTGGCGTTACCAAAGGAGCACCAAAACGGGAGACTGGTAAACAGGCTCCTACCTCTGATCTGTTTACAGATTGACACCATGCAGAGGAGAAATTCTCTGCATACAAAGCTCAGTATCAAATAAAAACCTAACCAATAAAAATATTTAAGGAGAAGCATATTGCAGATTACAATTGATCAGACTGAGATGGAAGAAGCGATTGTGGCATACATTCAACAGCAGGGCCTAGGCTTGGGTAGTGAAGAACCCAAAATTACATTCACTGCTGGGAGGGCACCAAGCGGGATGACTGCAAGTATTGAATTATCCAATGTAATGAAAAAACAGTTAACTAACCAAGCAGTCCCTGCAAAGCCTAAGCCCAAAGCTAAATCAGAACCTGATATTGTTGAAGATATTCAGGAAGAGTTTCCTGATCCCCTAGTAGACCCTGTGGAAGAGGAGCCACCTGTTGAAAAAGCAGGATCTAGCATTTTTGGTAATACAGACATGCTGACCGATGGTGGGGATTCTGTAACCTCAGATACACTATTCACCTCTTAATAAATGAGTAGCTTCTGGGAAGGACTCAAAGCAGTTGTCTTTGGAATCCTCTTTCTGGCTATTGGAATAGCAACCATAGCACTATTCAGTGCAGGTGGTGTTGCATTCTTTCTAATACTCATAGGAGCAGTAGTGTATTTTATATGCACTGAACCATGTAAATAACATCAAGAGCATATCCAGGAAACTGGTTATGCTCTTTACTCGGAGGTATCTATTGAAGATAATTAAACCATACCATGAGATTATTAATCCCCTTTCAGAAGATGAGATCCTAAAACACTTGGAGTTAGCTGCAAGGCTTTGCTACAAATCGGAGCATCTGATCAAGCCTGGGAGTGCAGAAACTCTTCTAAAGAGATGTAAAGGGGTTGGGCATATGTCAGTATTCGAGCATATACATATCTCCGTCAGGATCATCTGTGATAGGGGAATCAGCCATGAACTGGTAAGACACCGGTTATGTAATTTCTCTCAAGAAAGTACTCGATATGTCAATTACTCCAAAGGAAAATTTAATGGAGAGATGACAGTCATCAAACCTTTCTTTTGGGATGAGGACAGTATTCAGTATGAGATATGGAAAGGTCACTGTGAAGAAACAGAGTTTGCTTACACTGCCCTAACCCAGGATTTCAATGCAACAGCTCAGGAAGCAAGATCAGTTTTGCCTAACAGCTTAAAGACTGAAATCATCACTACTGCCAATATCAGAGAGTGGTTACACATCTTCTCATTGAGATCCTCATGGAAGAATAAGAAAGCTCACCCTCAGATGATTGAGATCATGGACCAGATAAGAGAAGATTTCATTACCCGTTGGCCTACCCTGTTCGGAGATGAATAATGATAGAATTTAAACCATGGCCAAAAATCGGAAGAGAGAGTCCATTTATGGTAACTATTACGGAAAAGCTAAATGGGACCAATGCCTGTATAGTTATTAAGGATGGTGAGCTGGCAGGAGTGCAAAGCAAAAATCGTTTTATGACCCCTGAGGACGATCACTACGGGTTTGCTGGATGGGTGGGGAGACACTTACAGGATCTCCTTAAATTAGGGGATGGGTATCACTACGGGGAATGGGCAGGTTTAGAGATTGAAAAGAACCCACATAACTTGGACAAGAAAGAATTTTTCTTATTCAATACCTTTCGTTGGAATCCAAATAACCCTAATAAACCTGACTGCTGTAAAGTAGTTCCTATACTTTTTCAAGGAATGATGGACGGAAACACCATCGAAGACCTCCTACATACACTAAAGACAGAAGCACCTGAAGAAGTAACTCCTGAAGGTCTTGTGGTGTATTACCATTCCATGAGAAAATACACTAAACACACCATTATATCCCCTAAAGGGAAATGGATGAATAAATGATTATCTATTTGGTTCAACTTAACCAATCAGGAAAGGTCAAGTTTCTATCCCTCACCCTGGAAGGTAAACGGATAACCCGTGAGTGGGGCTTATTATCCGGTGCCACCCAGGGTGTGTATCATGACTATGAATCCATCAATGAAGGGAAAGCGAATGAGCTTACTCCTGAGGAAGCTGCACAAGCCGATTTTGTTAGGATTAAAGAGCGAAAGGTGAAGGAAGGGTATGTTTGTACTGATTCGCTCAGTAACCTTCCAGAAATGGAAGCTACACCCCTTGATTTAGATAATATCCCTAAGAGCTTCTGCTGCTCTAAGCCAACCCAACAGATCAGTGAGAAAGCTATTGATAAATTGATCAAATCAGGTAATGCCAGATTCTTTGCTAAGTATAATGGAAGCTGTCATTACCTACTGGTTCGCTCAGACAGCAGCATTGGCATATATACGAGGCGTTGGGATGACCACACCTCCAAGTACCCATCTATTGTAAAAACCCTTAAAACAAAGAATTTACGTCCCTTAACACTGCTTATTGCTGAGCTATGTATTGACCCTCTTATGCAACTACCCCACATGACTGCTCAGAAGCATATGAGTGAGATCCAAAAAGCAAATACTGTAAAAGGTGTCTGCAAGGAGGATCAATCTAAATGTCTTGAAAGACAGAAGAACCTTATTGTCAAGGCTGCTGTGTTTGGGATTTTATATTTCAACGGTCGGAAGACTTGGGATACGCCATACAAGGACATGCTGGAATTACTTGAGATTCCCATTGAACCCTTGAGTGTCAAAGAGCTTTTATTCCTGCCTCAGGAAGCACGAATCACTTCTGGTGCTGATGCCATAGCCTTAACCAAAAAGCATAAGAAGGGTATGGAAGGGCTAGTCTTATGGGATATGAGCAAAGCAATGGAGGTAACCATGAATGGTAAACCCCTCCGGAGAGCATCCTGGAAGATCAAACCTGTAATGGAAACCGATGTAATTGCATATGGTGGGGTGGTAGGTAAGAAGGTTGGCCTGTACGGAAGCCTTAGGATAGGCAAATACAACGATTCAGGTGAGATGGTACCACTTGGCACTGTAGGAGGTTTAAAGTTCAAGAATGGTGAAGCAGACCCCTCCTATTGGACATTCCCCTGTGTGATTGAAATCACATATAGCAATATCTTCCCTGATACAGGATATTTCCAATTTGGATCATTCTCAAAAATACATGAAGACAAACTACCAGGTGAAGTAAACTTATTTAGTTTAGCTTAACCAGGAGATTTATGACCAATACGGTAGAAATAAAAGCAAGCAAATTCAGAGAAGTGAGCAGGTGGGTTGGGGCATACTGCCCTAAGTGCAAGGAGCCTATTGTGCTTTTCCATTCACCAGAGTTATCTACAAACAATAACCATGATCCAGTATGCAAAAAGTGTCATCGGATTATCAAATTGATTTAAGGAGAGACATGACAGTAAGAGAAGAGAAAGCAAAACAAAAATACCAGCAAGCAGGTAGAGGACCAAAATGTGCAAATTGTTGGTATTTCTTTGTTCAGCAGAAAGCTGATCAATATGGGTATATAAAGGATAAGTGTATGAAATGCACCCTGGGAAACTTCGCTACCAAGAGAACCTGTTGGTGTCACAAGCATGAGTTCTTGAAATAGTAATCAAATAATCTTCCCTTTAAGAAAGAGTACGGGCCTGCAAAACACAAGTCACGGCACCACAGATACTCCTTATCTGAATGGCATGAACGCTCGGACATGGGTGCATAACGTGGCCATACTCTTTTTTAAGGGGAAGATTAATAAAGGAATGTATGACTGAAGAGAACCAAAAAGAAAAGTGTATTATATGCGGGAGAGTATTCCCTATGGAAGAAGCAGAGTATTACAAACAGAAACCTATGTGTTCAAACTGTTGGGATGACTTTATAAAGGAGTGCTATGAAAAGGACATGCGAAACCTGTAGATACGAAATAGTGCCCAGTAATAGACCCCCATGCAGCTCTTGCAAAGATGGGTCCCTGTGGGAAACAACCGGACAAACGGCTCCTAAAAATAACCTATCAGAGGATAAACCCCAACCAAGTCTAATTCCTTTGGATCTTCTGATTGAGGTTCTGGAACCTGCATATCGGGAAGGGCTTTTGAAGTACTCTCGGGAATCATGGAGGAAGGGCTTTAAAACGTCCGTAATGCATGATGCAGCTCTTAGGCATATGGTAGCCTTCTTTCACAAGAAAGAGGACTATGACCCCCAAACGCTCGAAGAGCACGGTATTAAGAAACACCATATTGGGGCAGCAATATTCTGTCTAATTTCCATGTTCAATTCGATGGAGAATTTTCCTGACTTAGATGATCGCTAGATATAGAAATAGCCCTGAGTGATCAGGGCTATCCAGAAGGTCTTAGTATTCTTTTTGTTTATTGTAATACTTATTGTAGAGAGACTCATCAAGCTCTTGGAGAGCAGCAGGGTCAGAGGCGTACATGGTAAGCTTCTTTGATACCCCCAGTACTTCCTGCATCTGCTCTACACACAGCAAGTACATCTCTTTGTAGTACATTTCACTGTAATAACATTTAACCATTGCAGCCTCAGTGATGGCAATTGATAGGGCAGAGATTGTAGTATTCTCAAGATCAACAGCATGGGTAAACAAAGTCTGTTCACTATCAAAGCTATCCAGGGGTTTAGGTACAGCATCTAATACAACCTTCCTGTTCCCCATCTTTAACCATTTGCAGAAACAGTCATGGAACTCCCATCTCTCTTTAGCTTCCCAACGGAGAAAAGCCTCAAAGCCGGGGAGACAGATTGTGTCAGAGGAAACCACAAAAGACATCTCTCGATACTGGATGGAGAGACTGAGGAAGTGATTAGTGAAGAATAACCACTTTTGGTACATTGCATCTGAGATCATTGCTGAGTTCCTTTATTAGTCTGTCGTATGATGTTCCGAATAGTAACCGACTGAAGCACAACCTTAGTTCCACAATTAGGGCAGAAGTTGAAATAACTCATTATGGCAGGTTGATCACATTTAGGGCATTTGAAGATGTAACCAGAAAAAGAAGAAAGGGATGAGCACATAAGATGTTCATCAGTAACAGTGACATGATTCTGCCCATATTCATTTGGTTCAAGTATTTCACTTAAACCGTGTATAGGACAAGGGGCTGTAGGCCACGGATGATCTGCCTCATCGCAAGTACAAATAGGTTCTTCATCAGACATCCTTAATCCTCCGTTTCAAAGCTGTCTATCGGGCAAGCACCCAATGTATCCCCATGAGCCAAATGAGCTGCTACGGCCGATTCAGGCACTTCCTTGGTCTTTTCTGCAGGAGTACCAGGTTTATGACAAATGGTGACTAATTTCTCTGGAGGGGTCTCACCACAGAGGTCACTAAACAATTCACTGAATAGTTCTCTCATGCATTCTTTAAATTCCTCGGTAGCAGTGACACTTGTAAACTTTAGACACACAGGGATTTCACAACATTCTTGAGGACATCTCTCTTCAGGCATAATTTTCCTTTTGGTTCAATAATAAAGGGGATGCTTTCGCACCCCCCTCGGTTAGCTCAGAGAAGAGCTGATTACTGATTGTATTGCTTCAACAAGTTCTTCCCTATTCTCAGGGTTGAACAAGTCCTCACACGTTACGAAGGGGAGCTACAACAACCACAGGCAACCTGTGTACGAAGAGCAACAAGTTCTGCCTGAGAAGCATTAAAAGCTCTCTCAATGGCTCGACCTTCAGAAGCAGTAACGGTAGCCATGATCTCAGCATGAGACTTTGCAGCAGCAAGCTGGGCATCACAGCAACACTTGGCAGCATCTTTGGCTGATTCGGCAATAGCCTTCTGAGTATCGCAGCAACACTTCTGGGCTTCAAGAAGAGCGAGAGCAGCCAGGGAAGCATTCTCTGCTCTCATATCAGCAAGGGTTTTGTCAGTGTCTCTCTGACGATCCAGGGACCGGAACTCAGAATCAGTGATATTCTTATTCACAGCAGTATGCCCATCAGTGACATTCTTGTTAAGGGCAATATTCCCATCAGAGATGTTTTTATTTACAGCAGTGAACTCACGAGAACGGGTTGCATTCTCAAAACTATCACTGATATTACTAAGTCCAGAATTCAAAGCATTGGTATGGTTGTCATTTGCATTTTCAGACATTTGACGATTGGCTTCAATACTATGCTGAATAGCAGACATATTAGTATATCCGCCACTCATACCACCACCCATACCGTATCCACCGAGTCCACCACCATAACCACCATAACCAAGACCAAAACCACTTCCACGAAGGTTAACCATATCTGCTAAGTTTGTGTCACTCATCTTATAATCTTCCTCTGCTACAGTTTCTTCTTCATTAAGTTTCATTGATAAATCCCATACATTAAGCTACATTAAGAACAGTACTCCCTTGATATATAAGACTTTTTTCCTCCTTCTGTTGAAAGTTATTAAGAACTGTATAGAGATTAGGGATTTATCTCAAGGGGGATATTCATGTACCCATTGATACAAAAAACCCACACAGGACACTCCTGTGTGGGCTTATGTAAAATAATGTGTAGATGCAGTTTACTTTAGATATTCTGTTCTGCTACCCATAGCGTCTATTTCATAATGAAAATCAATTTCAAATAGCAGAGTATTACCTCTGCCATTTGAAGATTATTTAGAGACCTTCTTTACAGCCTTCCGTTTAAGAGCTTTTTTATGACTCCTCTTGTAGGGCTTAGGTTCCCTAGTTCTCCAAGCATCAAAGGCCCTATAGGTAAATTCTTCTATGCCACCATCTGCATGAGTCACTATAGCACCCCACCTACTGGGCTTACACCAGAATCGGTAAATAACCGAAGCAGCACCCCATTCCCCAGTGGCACCACTTAAACCCTCAAAACTGTTTGGAGTACGAGGATCACCATCCAGATCATACTTTCGATTAGCAAACATAGTATAGCAGAACCATGCATACTCAAGTTTGGCTCTAAAAATACCAATAAGAACCAGTACCACTACTCCCCACATCTGATTTCCTATGTCTTCCATCACATCTCCTTACATTTTATTTTTATGGTTCGGTCTTCTTTTCTACCACCGGCAGTAACTACATGATTGGTTACCCCGTAACGGGTACCTGCTGTCCCACCAGACAACCAAACCTTTGTTGTTGTTTCGGTGAAAGTGTCATCACCACCAATCTCCAAATTCCCTGTAGTCTCCCATTGACTACCAATTAGAATATCACCTTCCAACCACCCACTCCAATCAATCTCATAATCAAGCCTTGCCTCAGGGTCTTGTTTAAATACTGCTACAGCCATGAGTTACTCCTTATGCAGGATCAGGGATGCCTACAGCAAATTCCGTTAAGGTGAATACATTTCCAGCAGTAACTACCTGGGTAGCCTCAATGGTCCCTGAGACGAGCACTTTGGTAGCAGAATCATCGGTTAGGGCGAAATGGGTAGCAGTACCAGTCCCTGTCACAGAACCGTCTGAAACAGCAGAAATAACGATTTCTCTGCCACCACCAGTTCTATCAGATGGGGCAGCTATGATGGGATCGCTTTTTGACCCCAAGTTGTAAGTTGAAACATTTCCCCAGATCAATCCAGGATCTGCACTAAGCAGGTACAGGTTTTCAGTGTTCTGATCAATTGAATTTAAACCATCATCAAATACGTCATTGTGTAAAGCAGCCATTTGTTCATTTCCTAATTAAGAGGTTATTGAGATGCTACGGGATTCCTGAGGTATGTACGTCATACGAGACTCCCAAAGAATCTTCACAATACGGTGTGCTGGCACATCAAGGGTGACAGCGTAATAGATACCAGGAGTACCAAGAATGGGTAATCCTGTTAAGATACTGGTTGAACCAAGCAATACTACAATAGTTGCTACCGGAGGGCCAGCAAAAGGTAATCCTGAAAACACACTATCTGAATTGAGTTTATGAATACCAGCTAATAGTGGAGAGTCAATTAAGCTACTCATCTGCAAAGTTGATAGCTGCAGATTACATATTTGGTTAAATACAGGAATACTTGATCGGTATGAATACGGATGTATTACACTTCTTGGAGTCAAAGAGCATATCTGATTTAAACGAGATACTCCTACAACTGGGTGAGTCCTCTGAACTATAACTACATTGCCTAGTGAATCCAGAAACACACTACCATCTGATGTAAATAAACCCTCTTCACTCCCTGCTAATACGCCCTCAGCAGCAAATCTGTGTGTCTGATAAATACGTGCTATCCTGGCCTCTGGTTTTCCTGTGTATACAGAGGGTGGATTTACTACATGCCTCTGACCTATCAGAGTGTTATTAACATATGCTGATAAGGTGTAAATACTCTTTGGTTGCACAACATGAACATGGGTTGCAAAGGGGCTACCAATCAAGGGATTGCCAATACTCATATCTTGAGTAGCTAACCCATGAACCTGAATCAACTTTAGATCAGCCACTACTGCAGGATGAGTAGTTATGTCCCCAGTAGCCAACCCATGTCTTTGACCTATCTTGAAACCATCGACTACAACCGGATGTAGTTCAATATCACTTGTAGAGAATGCATGTGCTTGAACCAAAGAAGGAGAAGCAACTGAGGGATAGTCCATCTTGACTGAGAATGCTGCATCACTGGCTAAGAAAGCACTACCATCTGATGTTAAAAAATCTACATAAACACCAATACCTACACTTTTAGCAATGAAATCATGCGTCTGGAATAGATTTAACTTATCTACTACCGGAGAGGTGGTTATCCCTTCAGGGCTTATGTTATGTATTTGTGCAAACTCAACAGCATCAACAACCAGTGGGGGTGTTATTACACTATCTGCTAATAGGGTATGCACATGAGTTGCAAGTGGGATACCTACAAAAGGGTACCCATCAGTACTTACATCTTGAGCCAAAAGGCTATTCAACATAGGAACAGTGAAGAACTCCCCATTGGTATCTAAAATCTTTTCACTGTTTGAAGTATAAAATACCTCCTGCATACTGATTTCCCTTTTTCAGTTTGTCCCTACATTATAGGGATGGGTTTCCCTCTGGTATGAAAAATACTACCAGAGGAGTTAACCAAAGACAATACGTTTACAGTTTGGTCCGTACCCATTTGCCTTCTGTCTGAATCCACCAGATATATGGAGGTACCCCATTTACCCATTTATCAGGGTATTCACCCAATCTCATCACAAAATCCTGGGCAGCATCAAATACCCATGTGTCATCGAGGGTGACGACAACATGATCAGGTTTCTCTGTATCGAATATTGAGCAGTGAACATATTTAATCTGTTCTGGTTCATATCCTGCTTTGATTAATTCTGCTCTCACAGCTACTGCATAATTACTGCACCATCCTTTGAAACCATTCTCATTAATGCATCCTGCAATCCGTCCATCATCCAAGTATGTGAGTTCCCATCTGGTAGTCCCAGGAACAGCCTTCATTGCTCCATACACGCTGTTATGGATCTCGGATAGGTCATTAGGGGTATCGTCAACGAATGCCCCGAAAAAGGGTGTTTCTGAGCTTACACAGGCAGTGAGCATTATTGCCATGAAAACCATTGCTATCCATTTCTTCATATTCATCTCCTACCCAGGGCAACCGTTTAAGATCCCCTGGGATTTAGGTTATACTTCCTGATCCACATCAGCCCAATAATTCTGTCTGATACCCATCACATGAGCACCAAGTTCCATGGCCATCTGTTTATACTCAG
>RCNB010002627.1_pt1 | contig 10970 bp, 10 predicted proteins | sample 2041321 | NCBI WGS metagenome assembly RCNB01 (sample SAMN09708232, study PRJNA481090) | Marine sediment metagenome, whole genome shotgun sequencing project.
TGTGAGCGACTTCCTAGCATCCTGACTGTTCTTTTCATCTCATCCCATCCTTCAAAATTTCAAAAACCATATTCTGTATTTTGTATCTGAAATATTTATTTTCCTTTTTTCTAAAAAAGACAGGGTAATTTCTCTAAAAGATGTAATGGAAAGCCATATTTAATTTAAAAGAATCAATTTCTAAAATTAAACCAGACATATCCAATAAAAAAGAAAATAGTAATATATTAACTAATTTTTATATCATAATGTTAAAAATGTTATAATTAACAATAGTTAAGCAAACATTTATATACATAATATATGTTATATATTAGCATGGGAGGAGGAAAGGAAAGGTTTGCTTCTTCATAAGATTTGCCCCCTTACGGTGATTTTAATACCTTTCCCCTTCTTTCTTTTAATATGTTATTTAAAATTTTTTGGATTTTTTAATATCTTCTTTGATATAACCTAGAAATTGATTTAAGAGTGAAAAAAATGAGTTAAGAGTTGTTTATAAATTGAGAGGGGTATAACAACACACCTCTGAATCGAATGTATAACCAGATTGTTACTATTTTAAACCTATAATTTACCTATTATGCAGAAAGCTTTATTATACAATACTATCTTTTTAATATTTGAAGGTAGGCAGTTTCAGTTCATTCAATCAAAAAACAGAGTTATTATTTTTTTCACTCCTGTCTACCTATCCTCTCTTAATCAATAATTTCTATCACTCCAAATAAAAAGTTCCTTGGATTCTTTATATATTTCCTCAAAGAGAAGGGCTTCATTATCTTCAGATAGATTGTTAATATTTATATCAGAGAAAGAAAACTATTATAATCAATAAATATCAAACAATGTAAGTATTTGTATAACAAGATTTATATATTATAGAACTCAACGATATTTCATGAAAACCTATATTGAAATATTACACAGAGCAGACGGAGAAAAAGCCTCGGTGATATTTGAACTTCTCAGCGATATGGGGCTCAAACCTGCTTTAGGTGAAAATGATTTTGTATACAATTGGAAGGAAAATGTTCCTCTATCTGTTGTCATCAGCTTTCTAGATCGTGTGCTGTCAAAACTGAAAGACACAGGGGCAATCTTGAAATTCACAACTATCAGATGACTATTAATTGCCTAAGAAATCATATAGTAAAATATATTAGAATAATACTTTAATTTCATCATCAAGCTTTACATCTAATTTTCGTGTTGCATTTCCCTGATTTACCGCAATTTCCAATAGATTGTTACTATTAAGAGTTGCGAGAATATGTCCCTTTTTTACAAAACTATATGATTTTACAAAAGTAATATCCTGTTTTTTGTCTCCAATAAATACTGCAATTTTTGTATCATATTCTAATATTTTTCTTAGAAGATTACCCTCAATATTTGTTACAATATTCCCAAATCTATCAATATAAATGATTTTTCCAGATGCTGATCTATCAGAAATTTTCCCTTTATCAAAATTCAGATCAACAAAGTTAAAAATTCTGCTGCCAATCTCTTCGAACGGTACCCCATTAATGATATGTGCTGCCACTGGCGAGAAAACATCCCTTCCATGAAATGTATTAGAAATAGAATTAAGCTTATATCTATCGTTTGAAATTTCATATACAATAAAATCACCTAAAAAATGCGCTGCTGGCATCAGAAGACCATTATCCGGACCGATCAATACTTGACTTCTCGTAGCAACTATTATACCCCTTCTAGTAGTACCAACACCTGGATCTACAACAGCTATATGAACTGTTCCAACTGGAAAATATGCTACAGAATTTTGAAGAATAAAGGCACCCTCTCGGACGTCATGTGGTGTTATATCATGAGTGATATCAACAAATCTAGAATCTACTATGGAGGATAATAGTCCTTTCATCTGAGCTACATATCCATCTTTCGTGCCAAAATCTGTAAGAAATGTTATTATTTTCATTTACATGTTCTCCAAAAATTCAAAAGGTGCTATATAATTATTAATATAACGGTTTTTTTCGCATTTTTTCACAAAGTATTTATTAAAGGACAATACATAGATATATGGAAGGTTTTTGTGGAAATGGAGCGCGAAATGAATTATAATAAAAAAGATGCGGAAATTTTAGCAGGAATTTGGGACAAAAACAGCGATACATCTATGAAATGCCCCCATTGTAATGGAGAAATGATATTAATGCAGACAGAGCCATTACAGGAATTTGAAAATGCATATGTTACATATGATACGATTATAGAATGTACTTTCTGTTCATTTAAAATAAGGACAAAATCATTTACAATACTTGGAGGAGTTAAGAATTTTGATTTGCACGATGTAGAAATTAGTAGCTGGTCTCCAACTGGAAGTAGAGTTCTGTCAGAGTATGAACATATATTAAACTATGATCTTTTGAAGAAATTGAAGGAATCTGGTGAGCTTATAGAATTCCTAGTTGTAAATGATCACATTGTGCAAGCAATAGGTTAAGAAAGAGAGAAGTCACTACAAATCATAGCAATATGTGTATCTGAATATAACATATCACATTTGTTTCATTTTTCTACGATTCTTCTCAAATTAGCAATAATTTATATAATCGATTAGTGATAATAATATTACTAGGTAGACGGTTGTCATGTTTTGGATTACCGTTCATGATATCACTTCCTCCCTAATAAGTGCCGTCTACCATTCCTTTATTTCCACTACATCATTACTATCTAGATAGTGAAAATAAATCGCCAATTATTAATTATACATTATACCATCATACTCTTTTGATTCCTGTATTTTTCCTTTAGAATGATGTTTGACAAATTTTCTTTGTCGTTTTTTTCCAATAAATCTAAAATCACGCCTCACCAATCGTACATATGTTTTATCTGGTAGAGGTTCCAATTGAACAATACCTTTAACCTGTAATTTTTGTAGAACTCTTACGATACTTTTTTCCGATAATCGTAGTTTACTTTCGATATCAGATACGGTTGCAGGATAAGTTTCTTGAAGAATTTTTATGATTTGCTCTTCAATTGTTCCTGTGGTAATTTCAATCATATATATTAATCAATACATGTGAAAGATAACAATCTTTCTATACATTATTCATATGCTCGCATTTTTTTTCCATCTTTTTTAAAAAAATTTAGTACATCTTTTTGCATTTCAGCTGGATATCCACCAGGGAAATCAATACAGCCACGACATGTTTCAAAGCCGATTGCTTTTTTTAATCCTTCTTTGCTGACATAACCTAAAGAGTCTGCACCGATTTCTTTTGAAATATTTTCACTTGTTTTTATTTCACCATCAGAATTCCTAGCAATGAACTCCTTTCTACTACGCATGTCTATACCTAGATAACAAGGGGCAATCAACGGAGGACAACCAATCCGAATATGAACCTCCTTCGCACCAGCGTTTCTCACCTCTTTTACAAGTTTACGAATGTTTGTACCCCTGACTATTGAATCGTCAACTAAGACAACACGTTTGCCTCCAAGAACAGAACGAATATATGAAAGACCTTCTGCAACAATTTTATCCCTGTTCTCCTGTGTCTGCTGTATGAATGATCTTTCATCCTTATCTTTCATCAATCCTTCATCCAAGGGTATACCTGATTCCCTTGAGAAGCCAGTGGCATATCGTCGTCCCGACTCAGGTACAGGAACAACAATATCTGCTTTAACAGGGTGTTCCACTGCAAGAATGCGCCCTATTTCAACACGGACATTGTGTATGGATCGGTTGTTTATACGGGAGTCTGGCTTTGCAAAGTAAACAAACTCAAACATACATGGTTTTTCACGTTTCTTTATTATTTGTTTCTCGTAGATCTTACCCTTTTCATCTATTATAACTACGGATCCTCCAGGTATGTCCTTCACATATTCAAAATTTATTCTCTTAAAAACTCGTGTTTCTGAAGTTAAACAATACATTCCATTTGATTTACCTAGAACCAGTGGTCTGATTTTAAATGGGTCAGTCATTGCAAAAAGAAATGGATTTTCTCCAGAATCAGCAAGAAATAACGCAGAATAACTACCTTTTACATCATTCATAACATTTCTACATGCTTCAAAAATTGTATTAATGTCCAACTCTTTTTTATATAGATTATCTGCCATAGACAATAGAAGCCACTGTATATCACAATCTGTTCTTGGTTTTCTAATGGTTTTCTTGGCCATCTCAGAATAATTGTATATATTACCATTGTGAACAGCCGCAAGGAATGGATTTACCAGATATTCTGGTTGCGCATTCTCCTTCAACGATTCTATATCATCCATGCCTGCTGTAGAATATCGAGTATGGCCAATTCCAGCATTACCAGGAGTTTCTATTTTTTTTTCTTCATTAAAAATATCTCGTACTAAGCCAGCATCTTTTGTAACATGAATATTTCCATCATAGGTTAGTTTTCCAGCAGAAGATTGACCTCGATGCTGAATTGCAAATAAGCTATGATAAACTAAACGAGATACTGGCCTTCCCCCAATAATACCAACTATGCCACACATTATAAAAACTTGAATAGGTTGGCATTATTTATAGGTTTTTTAATAATTTATAACAGAAATTTTCCATTCTTGTAAATCAATTCGTCATCGGCGTAAACCTCACCATTTTTACGAAGATCACACATCATGTCCCAGTGAAGTCCAGATTTATTGTTACTACCTGTTTCAGGATAGCCCATTCCAACAGCTATGTGAATGGTTCCCCCAATCTTCTCATCAAAAAGAGTATTCTTCGTGTATTCTTTTACACCATAGTTTGTGCCAAATGCAAATTCTCCGATTTTACGTGATCCTTCATCCATATCAATCATAGAATTCAAAAATTTTTCTCCTTTGGATGCTTTTGTTTTAACAACCTTTCCTTTCTCAAACCACAGTTTAATATCCTCCGCCAATCTACCACCATGAACTGCAGGAAATGAGTAACTGATAAATCCCTCAGCAGAATCTTCCACAGGACCGGTGAACACTTCCCCATCAGGAAAATTCTCTCGACCATAGCAATTGATCCATTTTCTACTATCAACAGAAACAGTAAGATCAGTATCCTTAGCAACAACATGTAATTTCTTCTTTGATTCCAGTAGATTTTTAATTCCCTCTTGTTTCATGAAAACATTTTTCCAATATCCTATAGGATTCTTATCACACACATGGGCTGCTTTAAAAATAAAATCCTCATATTCCTCCAAAGACCTGTCTGCATCTTGTGCCAAAGAATTCGTCGGATACAGAGTAACGCACCACCGTAGTTTCTTTTCTGCTGCTCTCTTTAAAAATATATCATGAATTGGTCGTTGGGCAACAGCACTTATTGCCTGTTTTTTAGGATCGGCATTTGTCATATTTCTTGTATTCTCTGGACTTATGATGGCAAGTCTCGCATCAATTTTCTCTATCTCTAACTTAGAAATAGGAGATACGTACTTGAGCTGCTCATCAGATGCTTTTTTATAGAATATCTCTCCCAATCCCCCAACTCCAATCTGAGTGTAGGGATGAGCACCTAACTTTAACGCCTGTTTATAAACCTCTCTTATCAAAGGTGCAGCAACAGGACTACCACAGATTACGAACAAATCATTTTCTTTAATTTCAAGAGAATGATTCACCAAAATATTAGCAAATTTCTCCAAGCGTGTATCAATCACAATATCACTTCTAGGATTCAGAACAAATAAACTGGTAAAATAGTTTTCCTAAATAACTAAATTTCTTCCCATTCCTTAAGTACAGATTCCCACTTGTATTTTTTTATCGAGTCTATTTCTTCTAGTTTACGAATGATTTTTTCATAGCCTTTTACAAGTGTTCTTATTCGAATCTTAACCATAAAATCGTATTTACCTGCAGTAGCCGCTACTCTTGTGACACCACGAATATTCCATAGGGCATTCATTGTTTTCTCAATCTGATAACCAGGTTTCACATTTATGAAGACATATGCCTTTACTAATGAAAGTGCAAACGAAACAATTCCAAGAATTACAAGGATTGTACCTATCATTTTAATAATTATCATTACGGGATCCGTCGAGAAAGGTGGTATAATATTAAAATATGAAAGTAATAGAGAAAATGGTATGGCAAAGAGAACAGATGATGCTCGTACTGCCTGTGTGACACTTGCCTTTCCAATACCAAGAGCGCGTATATAAAATACATAGGAAAAAAATATTACAAACATTGTAAGTGCCACCCAGTTAAAATGTTCAATTGATGCATTTATCCCTGTGATAAAATGGCTAGTTCCTATAAAGGTATCATATGCAAATACTACAATGGAAGTAATAATACATGCAAATACTACATTCCAAAAACGGATATTTAGGGAATCGTTAGGTTTATTGTCAATTTTTACAAGTTTTAATTTTCTTTGATAAATTGAAAAGAGAACCCATGCTGGGTTAATAACTAGGAAAACAATTGCTAATGACTCGAGTTTTATGCCCCCGGTTAATGAAATTGATCCAAGAATGGCACCAAAAGTGACAATAAGAGAAGATTGAATTTCAGAGAGAGTTGGCATATCCTTCTCAGTGATTGATTCAATAATAATTAGATATAAGATAACAATCATGGAAAAAGGAATTACTGCAGATGGATCACCGAGCATTGAGAGCAACGCAAAATAACCTAGAGTTAGAGCGGAGTTTCCCAACGCAGCGGCCATATGATATTTTAACTCCTCTCGTCTAACCAATCTTATTCTTTTAAACGACGGATCTAAAATTTTTGAACCCAGACTCGCTCCTCTTATAGGTATCGAGCAAATAAGGAGAATGAACAGTGTGACAAGTGTACCTACTAAAAAACATGCTAGACCAAAAGCCCATGGATCAGGTATATAACGGGCAATAATCGTAGCATCTATTGCTGCAACTCCTGCAGCAATAATTGAAGATGTAAACGCTAATGCGTAGAATAGATATTTTCGCCTAATCTTCATAGTGCAATTTCTTTTTCAATAACTTGAGTTGTGGTCTTTTTCACGCCATCTACCATTTGAATTTCATTTGTCACTTCTAAAAGTTCCTCTAGATTTTCAACTTGAACTCTAACAACGATATCATATTCTCCTGCCACCACAGATATTTTTTCCACATTTTCCAATTTTCTCATCTCCTTAATAGTTTTATCAGAGTTTCCTGGACGCATTGTAATTAAAATATATGCATTTATCATAATCATTTCCACCCAAATTTCTCAGCCGCTATACTGGCCACAATTATAAAGCTATCTACTATGGATATATATATGAGTTGCTGTTGAAAGTATTAAAATAGTGTTTATTTAATTTAGGTGGACAATTATGACGCAAATTTCTGAAGCAAAAAAAGGACAAATAACAAAGAAAATCAAAGATGTTTCTATAACTGAAAAAATAGATGTGGATATAATCAGAAAACGTGTTGCTTCTGGGAAAATAGTAATACCATATAATCCGATTCATTCACCTAAAGCAATTGGCATAGGCAAAGGCTTACGAGTTAAGGTTAATGCCAACATTGGAACATCGAGAGACTATTGCAAACCTCGCGAAGAAATTGAGAAGGCAAGAGTATCTTTAGAAGCTGGTGCACATGCAGTCATGGATCTATCTACAGGGGGAAATCTAGATGAAATTCGTGAATCTCTTCTTAAAGTAGTGGATGTACCATTTGGAACGGTTCCAATTTATCAGACAGGTATTGAAGCTATCAAGAAACATGGATCTATTATTGACATGACTGAGGATGATATGTTTAACATGTTTGAACATCAAGCCAAACAAGGAATTGATTTTGCAGTTACTCATGTTGGAATAACCATAGAAAGTGTAGAAAGGCTTCGAAAGCAGAGGCGCCTTATCCCTATGGTTTCTAGAGGTGGAGCATTTCATATGGCATGGATACTTCACAACGAACAGGAAAATCCATTGTACAAAAACTTTGACTATTTATTAGATATTGCGAAAAAATATGATGTGACCCTCAGTCTTGGTGATGGTATGAGATCTGGATCGCTATATGATTCCAACGATAGAGCAAAGTTTCAAGAACTGTTAATAATTGGTGAACTTGTAGAACTGGCAAGAAAAAAAGGAGTTCAAACTATAGTTGAGGGGCCTGGGCATATGCCACTAAATGATATATCACCAAACATACAAGTTATGAAAAAAGTGACAAAGGAAGCCCCTTATTTTGTGCTTGGACCATTGGTTACCGACATTGCACCAGGTTATGATCATTTTGTTGGTGGAATAGGTGGAGCAGTAGCAGGCCTTGCTGGAGCTGATTTTCTCTGTTATCTCACACCTGCAGAACATCTTTCTCTACCAGATAAAGACGATGTTAGAGAGGGAGTTATTGCAACAAGGATAGCTGCACATGCAGCAGATATTGCACGTGGTATAGATAGAAATGTTGATTTCGATTTTAGCAAAGCACGAGAAAAACTAGAATGGAATAAAATGTTAAATCTTTGTATAGATCCAAAAAGAGCAAAAGAGTACAGAAATAAACGACTACCTATGGAAGATGAAAATGCATGTTCTATGTGCGGAAATCTATGTGCCATTGAACTAGTGAAAAAATATCTTAAAAAATAAGTGATAAATAAACTCAATGTCTATCTATTCTGAACTATTGAGTATTTTTTAGAAACGGTGGTTCCCCCTAACCTATTTTTATTAGGAAAAATAAGGAAAGATTTAAATCATAAGATATGTATTCCTGATGCGGAGGTAATAACTATGGCCTACGAATATGAAGGATGGACGTTATATACAAGAGATGTGGAACTTAAAGGTGGAAGGAATCAGACAATATATTTCTTCAGTAAAAGAACACCAAAGAGTGGTAGTCCTTGTGACAAACCAGACAAATACGAAGTTGGTGTAAATAAGAGAACTGGTCTCCCATATCTAAAAAAGAAATAAGATCATTTAATTTCCCTATCTCCTTTTTTCTTTTTTTTATTATTTTTTAAACGGTCAATATTAGAAGATTCTAATCATATCCTTTAATTTTTAAACTTGGATCCCCAAATAACTCCCACTGTTGAACCATCTTTATATCCATTTTTGCTTCATCTCCTAGGAATCTATGCAAGTAACCAGTCATTGTCTCCCCATGATTTTCTCCAAGAATATCATGATGTTCTATACCATACATCTCAAGGAATCTCAGCTCCATCCAACCATCAAGTACCTCTAAATAATCTGCAATTGAATTATTGTCGGAATCGTCCTCCCCATGTGTTCCAAGTCCAGTATTTGCAATGGTTGCAATTGATCCTCCGCCCTTCTTACTGGTCAGCCACCATGCCCAACAATTAGTAGCCCACCCATCATACCAAAATCGACTTTGCAGTCCAAAATAACGCAGACCTTTTTTCGCAATACCTTCTTTGATACTTTTCATAACGGAAATATCAAATTTACCATTATGACAACCACCAACAACTGTGATTGGTTGTTTCTCCTTGTTTCTAAGCAGGATCATACTTAGTACAGTATAACCCGAACACCAATTATCCTCATCAGCAGGAGGAAAATGGGTATTCCATGAAACATCACTACCATGACCGCAAAAATAAACAAATCCACAACCTGGATTAATTGCCTTGTTGACAGTTTTCCTATTAATATCTTGTTCTGATGCATATACCTTCACGGGTGTAAAATCTGGCATAAGTTCTATTGCTTTTTCGGAGATAAGTTCCCCTTCATTTAGATGAGCATCTTCAACATAAGAATCTCCTGCTACTAGAACCAGATTTTCAAACCAATCATCATCACATTTTTCTTTCTCATAATCAATTATTTTGTTGACCATAATATTAACTTCTGAAGATGTTCTACATGGAAGGCGACCAAGATAAACATCCGGATAAATATCCATTTCTTCTTTGTATGTTTCACTCCATTCAGCAAATAAATTATCATCATTAGAATCCCAACTTGAAAACCTTCCTTCACTATCATATATGTCAGCATAGTAAAGATCACTTATGAAAGATTCTTCAGGATACTCCTGTTCAGTTAATGGAACTACATGACTATATCTCACTGGTAAATTCCATGTTATAGTCTGAGCTTTCATTCCCCCAACCAAAAGCACATATTTTATCCCCCAACTCTCAATTGCATCTTTAATAAAGTATTTTATTTTCTCTGGTTTATCTCTTCCCCAGAACTCCTCATTATATACCTTATCCAATGAAACAAGAATGGTTGATATTCCATAATTATTCTTATGTTCAACAAGAGGTTCCAAATGTTTAATAAAATTAGAAGGAGCTATTATCAAAAGGTCATAGATGCTGTTTTCATCTAAAAGAGGCGTTTCAGGTTCCATGTAACTGATATTTACCGTAATATTCTTAATAAACTGTATTTGATCATCAAGTGGAAAATATACAACTGGATAAACTCTAAGTACAGAGAATGTCTTGTGAATACCATATGATAAACCTCCACCTGTATGATGAAATATCCAGTCAGATGGATATTGATCAGAATTTTCATACACCTCCGTATCCATAGTGGTCTTTGGTTGATATGGGTTCATATTATCAATTACAGGCATTGAACCAAAGGCAATTTTTCTTGTAAGATTATAAATTATTGGTGTAGAATGTTTGTATTCCACATCAAGTATCTTTGAACCAAAAGGCAATTCAAAAATTGAAAGATTAACAGGTAACACAGGTTTACCAGGATCCATTCTATTGAGATCTGCCTCATTTAAACGTATAATAACATAGTCACCATAAGGTTCTATTTCCGGGTAAGAGAAGTCAAGGTCTATTTCAATATATTTAATATCAGATTCGATTATTGAAAACGACTTTTCCAAAGATGTAAATTCAGCATAGTTGTTTTTTATTGATGAACCAAAAGCAGGTATGCAACCAGAAATAATAAAGAGCATCACTAGCAAAATTGCTAGACATTTACTATGATT
>RCNB010002628.1_pt1 | contig 10966 bp, 10 predicted proteins | sample 2041321 | NCBI WGS metagenome assembly RCNB01 (sample SAMN09708232, study PRJNA481090) | Marine sediment metagenome, whole genome shotgun sequencing project.
GACTCAGCGGCGATCAGGTCGCTACGGATTTGCTCATTGAAGACGCCCGGGCGACCAAAAAGAGTTCCCATGGTTGGAACAAAAAGCAGAGCCATTACCAGTGAGGCGGTCAATACAAAAATGAGTGTGATTGGCAGGAACTTCAAGAAGCTTCCTGTAAGCCCCGGCCAGAAAACTAACGGGATGAAAGCTGCCAGAGTTGTTGCGGTTGAGGCAATAATTGGCCAAGTCATGCGCTTGGCCGCATCTGCATAAGCACGCCGTCGATGTACGCCTTCGGCCATTTTGCGGTCGGCGAGTTCTGTGACCACGATCGCGCCATCGACGAGCATGCCGACTGCAATAATCATGGCAAATAAAACGACCATATTGATGGTTTGTCCTGTGGCATTTAGCATAATAAATGCGGCACAGAATGAACCCGGAATCGATAAGCCAACGAGGAGAGCATTTTGCAAACCAAGAATACCAATGAGCACTATGAAAACGAGCACGATGGCCGTCGCAACGTTATTCATCAGATTAGAGATGCTCTTTTCGATGTAGTAAGACTTGTCGCGGGTAAATGTTGCTTCGACACCTGGAGGCCAATACTCGGCTGATGCGGTGACAATTTCCCTTACTTCTTTTGCGGTGTTCAGCATGTTCTCGCCATTTTTTGCCACAATTTCGAGGGCAATGGCCGGTTGGCCATTCAGCCTGGCCTGGCTTTCTCTGTCTTTAAACGTGCGCTTTACTGTAGCTATGTCGCGGAAGTGAACCACGTTGCCGCTGTCAACTTTAATAGGCAGGTTGAGCACGTCTTCGGGAGTTTCGATAATACCGGGTACTTTGACGGCGAAGCGACCCTGGTCATTCTGTAGCGAGCCTGCAGCAACCAGACGATTGTTGCGCTCGACAAAGTTAAGAACGTCGGTGGGCGAAAGCCCGTAGCTTTCCATGGTGAGTGGATCAATGATAATCTCAAGTTGTTCGTCCCGAGCACCAACAATATTGACCTCCATGATGCCGGTTACGCCCTGGATCTGCTCCTGGAGCTTAACGGCAACTGCCTGCATGACTCGTTCTGGAGCATCACCGTTCAGCAGCAATACCATCATGGGATCGAATTTGGAGAATTTTACTTCGAAGATGCGAGGTTCTTCCGCATCGGCGGGTAGTTTTGACTTGGCGAGATCTACCCGTTCCCTTACGTCAATCAATGCTTGCGCGACACTAACAGAAGGTTCGAACTCGAGTGTTACGCTGGCGCTATTTTCTCCGCCGGACGAAATCATTTCCTTCAAACCATTGACGTCACGCAGTTCTTGTTCCATCGGTCGTGCTAACAGGCGCTCGGCATCTTCGGGCGAAACACCTTCAAGAAATATCTGTACAAAGACATATGGAAATGAGACATCGGGCTCGGCTTCTTTGGGGATAGCGAAATAAGAAGCGACACCGGCGATGATGATTGCAATGAAGGCAATCGTCATTGTGCGGCTTCGACCGATTACGGCATCGATGACCGATGTCATTTGAGTTGCTCCGATTCACTTTGTGATTCAGAAGCTAGTGCGGTGTCGTTAGTTGCGGTAACCGCCTCAACGATCTGACCGGCACTTACATAGCCTTGGCCAACAAGTACAACTTGCGCGATTGTTGGCAGGCCCGAAACCCATACACCATCACTTCCGGATTGTACGATCTCAACAGGGTAGAACTGCACCCGATCAAATTCATCAACAGTGCTTACTCCCATGGTTCCATCGGTGTTGAGGCTTAATAGAGCAGGCGACATCTTGTGCGCCAGTACTTCACCCGTTGATACCAGCATTTCTGCAGTAACGCCTGCAGGCAGCGTGCCATCGGGGTTAGGTATTTCGAGTTCTACCATAAAGGTTCTTGTTTCGCGGTCAGCAACCGATGACACATAGCGGATGTTGCCGCTTACATTTTGTCCGGTAACCAGCATGGCTGTCGCTTGATCACCCTGTTTGACATTGCTCGCATCGCCCTCGGCAATGCTGCCGGTAATGATGATCGAGGTGTTGTCGACGAATGTGCCTACTGTGTCACCGGCACGAACGAAATCACCGATTTCAACAGCTCGTTCCTGAAGGATGCCATCAAATGGTGCGCGAATAGTCATGTTGGCTAAATCGAGTTTGGCGCGGGTGAGTTCGGCACGAGCAGTTTCGAGTTTGGCTAGTGTTTCTGCAATCTGAGAGTCTGATGCGTAGCCATCAGACTTAAGACTTTGCTGTGCTTCATAGCGTGTCTGATGTTCACGTACGCTCGCCTTGGCTTGAGCGACACGAGCGTTACGATCACGTAAATCTAACTTCAGGATCGGGTCGCCGGCTTTAAGGTTCTCGCCGCGACGAGCAAAAATCTTTTCAACACGACCTTCTGCTTCGCTGCCCATCTCAACCATGCGAGCCGGATTGGTGTTGCCATAGATATTGATGATGCGCGAGATGTTTTGTGCTTGACGGGTTGCAACCTGAACGCGGGTCGGGCCGGTCGTAACACCAAGAGATGCTCCGGATTCGGTCCCATAATTGTCGTCTCTGCCTACCAGACCTGATGCCATCCATACTCCGACAACAACAAATGCTGCAACTGCCATTAGCCAGGGTTGTTTGGCGATAAGTTGTTTAAGTGAATCGATCATCAGGTTCTTTCCTGAATGCTGTGAATTGGTGCGTTAATACCCGTGTGCAGTATTTCAGCGCTGTCGCCGCTGGTAAGCAGGTGTCGGTTTGTCTCAATGTATTCTGCGGCGGCTTTTGCAACAACGGTACCAAACCCTGCAACGAACTTGGCGCCGGCTGGTGCATCGCTACCCATTTGTATCTCAATGCTCGCTATATGTTCAACCGCATCTTCGAAGGCTTCTATGCGGTCATCGAGGAGTGTGGAAACCCGCGCATCATCAAGGAGTTCAGCAAAATACATGACCGCGAGAAAGTCTGAGCGCAGCTTATGTCTCGGTTCGGTATTTTTCAATGCCTTTTCGAAGGATTCCCGACCCTTGTCGGTGATGCTATATACCTTGCGATCCGGTCTGCCTGTTTGCGGGATCTCTTCGCAGTCCACTAGTCCGGCTGCAGCTAGGTCCGCCAATGCCGGATAAATGGAGCCGTAGCCAGCGGGAAAGAAATGCTTAAAAAGCGATTCAAATGTCTTTTTAAGTTCGTAGCCACATGCTTCGCCATTGCTAAGCAGTCCTAGGCACAGAGTTTTTACGTCCATAATTGCTGTCTCGTTGAGTCGCTCATTCTCAGTGTTAGTCTTATAGAAGACTGATCACATCCAGAATAATATTAAAAAATAGTATGGTCTAAGCTAAGGTTTTACTGTGAGCCAATACTGGGGCTTATTTGGTATCTGTGCCCTCAGGGATACATGGCGCTGTAAATTCCTGTTTTTTAATATAAATATGTCTTCATAAAACTTCCCAACTGAGCCGTAACAGCTTGTAACATTTTGTAACACATCGGGTCGATACATATCGGAGCAGGAGTGCTGTTTTAGTGCTAGGTACTTACGCGCATAGTGCTGTGCGGCCTCTGGGCGCAGAATGCCATCGCAGGTCATGGTTCACTGCAGGTGTGTCATGACTTATGATGTGTTTCTGTATTGAAGCAATTTTTTGATGGCTTGCCTTTAATGGCGGGTTCAACTAATCCATCTTGATAAGGATGATTGATATGAGTGAAGGGAAATATAGTCGTCGTGCGTTTTTGCGCAACGCGGCAGTCACACTGCCAGCCGGCGCATTTTTGATGAGTAGCGTTACTAATGCTCAGGATTTGGTGAGGTTGGCCACCGATGACCCAACTGGTATGGCACTGGGTTACGTTGAGGATGCTGCCGCTGTTGATGCTGCGAAGTACCCAATGTTTAAGGCGGGCAGCAACTGTGAAAATTGCATGCAGATTCAGGGTGCCGATGGTGAAGCCTATCGACCCTGCGGAATATTCCCGGGTAAATCTGTCGCATCTGCTGGTTGGTGTACTGTTTGGGTGGCTAAACCTGCTTAAGTAGTTTTGCCGGCAAAAATAAAAGCCTGAGTGCGCGTGGCGCACTCAGGCTTTTTTATGCTTCTCCCTTTGCCCGAAACGACCGGGTTGGCGTTTGGTCTAGCCCATACATGCCAATGGGCTGCGGCATACGGCAACGGTAATGACATAGGCAAATGATGCCAATGCAAGAATCAGAAAAATAATGCGCTGCTGTTTCGTTTTGCCATAGTGCAAACCGAAGGCGCCGAAAACGATGTACGCAATCACGCCAACGAGCTTTGCGGTTAACCAGGGATCGACAAACGGCAGTTGACCACTGACGTAACCCGTTGCCAATGCTGAGCCGAGAAGTATGGTGTCGTTAACATGCGGAAAGATTTTTACGGGTTTAGCGAAGAGCAATTTTGAATCGCTTAGCATCCACCATGCACGAACCAGAAAGCCAACTAATGTAGTGGCTACAGTAATCATGTGTATGCTTTTTAATATAACGAACAGGCTGGAGTCATCCACAGCAAATCCTTGAGTATGGTTAGATAGTTTTAGGTGGCTGCTATTCTAGCCTATGCAGCTACAAAGCCCTAAGTGAGAAGTGTTATGCAGAAAGTTTTTGGTATTGCGGGATTTAAGAACGCGGGCAAGACGACACTGGTCGTTGAGTTGCTGCAGTTTTTTGTCCGGAAGGGTTTACGTGTCGCAACGTTAAAGCATGCGCATCATGCATTTGATATCGATCATCCGGGCAAGGACAGCTATCAGCATCGGGAGGCGGGCGCGCGCGAGGTGATGGTCGTTTCGGCTAAGCGCTGGGCGCATATTCGGGAGTTAGGCGATGCTGAAGAGCCCTCGTTTGACGAGGCTTTGGCGCAGTTAGGCGAAGTGGATCTGGTTCTTGTCGAGGGGTGGAAGCATGGCAAGCACCCGCGGCTTGAGTTGCGGCGCAGTGGCGTGGAGGCGCGGCCACTTGCCGAGGACGATGCCGGTATCAAGGCTATTGTGAGTGATGTGCCGCTGCCCGGGGCTGCTGTCCCGGTTTTGCTTCGCGACGATATTGATTCAATCGCTGAGTTTATTCTGCGTGAGCTAAATATTAAATAAGCCGTTCGCAAATTTAGGCAAGTGGTGCAATCAATACTTTTTCACCGGACTTACTGTTGCTAGCGTCTTCGGGAAAAATGGCCCAGCAGTTAGCTTTCATTAGTGGGCTGATTTTAAAAGACTGCTGTCCGGGTAAGACCTCGACCTCGGTTTCGCCATCGGCATTTACTCTGGACAATGCCTTGGCAAAGAAACGCAATCCCGAGCGCGATGTTGTGTCATTGAGTAGTTTGGAAGCGGTGTATGTCTCATGTGCCTTGCCGAGCATGATGCGAATAGCTTCATTCACAAAGAAGCGCCAGCCGACGGCTACGGCAACCGGATTGCCCGGCAGGCCAAAGATAAGAGTGCCATCAGGTAGCTTTGCAAACAGTAGTGGTTTTCCCGGCCGGATAGAGACCTTGTGGAATAGGATTTTCGCACCAAGCTGTGCGAGTACCTCAGGGACAAAATCCATACGTCCGGCTGAGACTCCGCCGGTTGTTAGAATAATATCTGAGGTTTTTGCGGCCGCTGTAATCTGTGCCGCCAGCGCATTCTGCTTATCTTCGACAGAGTAGCGCCCGCTCATGATGCATCCGGATTGTTGAACTGCTGCTTCCAGATAGGGGCCGTTACTATCGCGAATGATACCTTCAGCAGCATTTGCCATTTTCGACGAAATTTCGTTTCCTGTTGTTATTATCGCAACATTTGGCTGCTTATACGAGGAGATCGAATCAATTCCAGTGGCGGCCAAGCCCATAATTACTTCAGGTGTGATGAGATTTCCTTGAGCAAGCAAAGGCTCATCGCAGGAGAAGTCTTCTCCGGGATTCCTGATATTGGCACCCTGCTGGGGTATGTCCGTAAAGCTTACCAAATCAGATTCTTGCGTTGTTCTCTCTACCGGGATGACACTATCGTAGCCAGCAGGTACAACTGCGCCAGTCATGATTTCCCAGGCGGTGCCTGATTCGGCGGGTTCACTTGTCGGAGCCATGCCAGCCGTGATGGAACCTTTTACTTTTAGCGTTGCTGAATCCTCTCCTGCACAATCTTCAAATCTGAAGGCGTAACCATCCATGGCAGAATTTGCGAACCCTGGCACATCGACAGGACTCAAGATATCCGCCGAGCATATGCGGCCTGTTGCGGGCATAATGGTCTCGCATTTCATCACCGGAGTATTCGCGGCGATAATGTCGAGTGCTTCCTGATACTTGATCATGATGATTTCAGGTGCTCTGAATAGGTACGTTGGGGCTTTTCGGCCATTAGTTGGTTTTGTCTCGTTCATGCTCTGGGCGCTAAGTTTAAATCAGCTCAGGATGGTCTGCTTGCCTTTGCTGCAGTCCCCGTTCTAATTGATAATGCTCACTACAAAATTGGCTCGGTATCACTGCTCTGTTGCTGCTATGAATCTAACAACAAATCAAAGAAATTTCATGCAGGTGCATGCTCCTGGTAGCACCCTGTTTGACCTTAAATACTCGCGAGTTGCATCGGCGACAGCGGAATTTTCATGTCTCGCATTTGAAGATATCTATCGCAGCAAATGGACTTGGCGGACTTCGGATCGAGCGGTCCGCGCTACCCATGAGACCAACTGCGCCGGCATCTGTGATCTCGAGAAAGCCCCTGAGGGCATCACTATGCAGAACATTATATGAGTACACCAGTTGATCAAGCGACTCCTGAAGAGCAAGCCAGAGTTGTCTCCGAACGCGATTTGCAGCTTATTGCTGCACGGTGTGTCGCCTATGCCGTAATGTCGGACCTGCTAGCTTCGCCACATGATGTTGAATCTGTGGTTTATAACACAGAAGAAGACATTGATCTGTCTGCGTTGCCATACGCTGTAGATGGGTTGCAGGAGTTGATTGCAGATTACCGCAAGATGCCGATGCTTGATCTGAAGCGGGCCTATAGCTCGATGTTCGAAGTGGGCAGTGATGGACCGCCGGTGCCAATTCGGGAAGACTTACAGTTAGGTCAGAAATCTGGTGTGCGTGAAGAATTGGTAAGGTTTTACGATTTCTTTGGTTATAGCCTCAGTGAGAAGTTTGCCTGGGCACCGGATCACCTGTCTTTAGAACTTGAGTTCATGCAGTTCCTTGCTGTGAGCGAAGCAGAGTATCTTGATCAGCTTGCGCATGGCGAAGAAACCGAAGGCGATCTGTCTTCATTCCAGTTGGGACAGTTTGATTTTCTTGAACGACACCTGATTAACTGGGTGCCATTACTGCTGCACGAAGTACAAAAGCAAAATGCTGATTCTTTTTTCTGTCGCGTCGTAAGCGTATTACGCGATTTTCTGGCAGCCGACTTTGAGTGGCAGGCCGGAACCATTGCAACACCCACAGCAAAAAAATGACCCAACGGCAGGTAGCGATGGTTATCGACCTGAACAAAAGAATGGAAGTGCCTCTTCAGTATTCCGGTCAATACGCCTGATTTGAAGATTGCTTAAACTGTGAACGATCAAGCACAACTATCGGGTGGTTCTTGGTTTCGCATTGACCCCGAGTTTGTTCATGTTTGTTCAAAAATGGATGGGTTTGCAAAGGAGCAATGCATCTTTGTTCCATTTGCCTGAAAATTGAGCCATTACAAATGGAATAGGCTTTTGAAGAGGGCGGCATGTGGTCTCCCAAACTCTTGATTTTGCTCTGCATCTATCGGTTATTTTGCGCACCGCTATTTTGCTGCTAAGCTTTGTTGAATTCACAATTAACTGCCGAAAATTACTATGAATCTAAAACGTTATCTCAGGCTTGGAGTGGCAGCAATTGTTGTTGCTGCGTTGGGTATAGGTGTTTCGGGGTGTCAGCCTCCCGACAATGTTGATGTAGAACAGTCCGGTGCAGCTCAGCCGGAATCTGCTCAGCTAGATGCAGTTGCTATCCAGGCGCGCGAGCGAAATGAAGTTGGCGGTAGCTACGGCAAAAATGGTGTGGCACCTTTCGGAATGGCACAGCGCCTGCCGAAACAGCTCGATGGTGCAGCAGCTGATACTGATAAGGGTGAGGCCGCTTCATCTACAGCAGCGTTGCTTGCCGAGCAGAATGCTTTATACGGTGTGCATTGTATTGCTTGTCACGGTGCTGATGGTCTGGGTGTTGAGCCTTTGGGTGTGACCTTGGTGGGTTCACCTTTTGTGAAGGCCAAATCAGCAGAAGAGCTGGTAGCGATGCTGAAAGTCGGGCGTATGCCGGATAGTGCGGATAGCGTGAAAGGTCGTGTGATGCCTGGTTTCGCCTGGATGTCAGACGAGCAACTAACTGATCTTGCCGGCTTCCTAAAAACTCAAAACCCTTAATTTGTTAAGTGTTTCGCCAAGAAAGCCGCAGTAGATACTGCGGCTTTCTTGTTTCTGGTGTTTGTAGCGGTCGCTCTTTGGACGGCTTGTGCGTTAGCGCTGCTACTCGCCTAGGAGCGAATTAGGATACCCATCTGGAACTCGCTATCGGTAATCATTCATGTCGCAATCCTCCGAAGTAAAACCTGCCCAACAAACAAACTGGCCGAAACCTACTATTGCATGGTGGACGGTTGCAGTGTTGGTGATGGCATTTATATTCTCAATCGCAGACCGGATTATTATTAGTCTGTTGGTAGATCCCATTAAAGCTGACCTGCAGCTTGATGACACCGATATGGGTTTACTTATGGGACTCTACTTCGCTTTATTTTACGCGTTGATGGGTCTGCCTATCGGGCGTGCCGTCGATAAGCGCAGTCGCCGTCTTATTGTCGGTTCAGGCATCTTCTTGTGGAGTGTGATGACGGCAGTATGCGGCCTTGCAAGAAACTTCACGGAATTATTTTTGGCTCGTGCCGGCGTCGGTATTGGGCAGGCTACTTTGTCACCAGCTGCCTATTCAATGATTGCCGACTCATTCCCTAAAGAGAAGCTGGGAAGGGCGCTAGGTGTTTATCAAGCAGGTGCCTTTTTGGGCGTTGGCTTTGCTTTGATGTTTGGTGGGCTCGCGATTCGTTTCGCAGCCACAGCTGACGATGTCAGCCTTCCATTGTTGGGTGCGGTTGCTCCGTGGCAGCTAGCATTTATTGTTATTGGTTTGCCCGGAATAATTGTTGCCGCCCTGATGTTTACGGTTAAAGAGCCTATACGACAGGGTACGAAGTCTTCGACGGCAGAAGATATCAGCATCGGCCAGGCCGTAGGCTTTGGCGTAAAGCGTTGGCGCGTATTTCTGGCGCATTTCACGGGCTTTGCGCTACTGGCTTTGCCCATGACGACTCTGGCAACCTGGGTGCCGGTGTACTTCATGCGTGTGGTGGGTATGTCACCACCGGAAGTAGGCCTGAAGTTGGGTTTGATTGTGTTGATTTTCTCACCCGTGGGCGTTATCGCTGGTGGTTGGTTGTCGGATAGTTTGCTGAAGAAGGGCATGACTGATGCGCCATTACGGGTCGCTGTAATGGCAGCCGTGTTTATGATTCCATTCGCTTTATTGGCAACGAATGTTACCGATCCGACTATGGCTTTGCTGATTATTTGCCCCTTTGCCTTTGGCGCGAGCATTACCATGGGTCTGGCGGCAACCGCTTTGCAGTTGGTCACACCCAATCGTCTGCGCGGCCAGATTTCGGCAGTCTGGATGTTGTTCTTGAATTTGATTACAGCTGGTTTCGGACCTACAGCAGTTGGTTGGGTTACCGAAGCGGTATTTAAAAGCCCGCTTGCGGTTGGTCAGTCTATAGCGACGGTGAACACTATTGCTGTTGTGCTGGGCGGCTTGATCTTGTTGTCGAGCTGGCGCCCCTATAGAGAGGCCGTTGCTCTGGAGTCAGACGACTGATTTTGTCGGACTGTTTAACCAAAAAAACCGGCTCTCGCCGGTTTTTTTGGTTTGCTGTCATTCATCGCTAATGCATTAACCGTTGCAAATAGCATCGATCTTCGTAAGCTCTGTTGCGCTGAACTCAACATTACCTGCAGCTGCATTAGCCGTAACCTGTTCCGGCTTGGTGACGCCAGCGATAACCGAACCCACATAGGAACGGTTGGTTAGCCCACCCATAGCGATCTCCAGCATAGTCTTGCCTATGGTCTCGCCATAACTAATCAATTGTTCGACCTTTTCAAGCCGCTCATCAGTCTTGAATGAGCCGCCCCAGGCTGCAAGTCGTGACCCTTCCGGATCAGGCTGTCCTTTGCGATACTTGCCTGTGAGCAGTCCGCTTTCCAAAGGAAAATAGGGAATAATGCTCATGTTCGCCTGCTCTGCTACGGGCAGCAGATCATCTTCGATGGTGCGGGTGAAGAGGCTGTACCAGTTCTGCGCAGATACGTAGTGGCTGATGCCGGCTGCATCTGCGGCAGCATTTGCTTCTGCCAGTTGCTCACCATTCATATTTGAACAGCCGATATAGCGAACTTTGCCTTGTTGTACCAAGTCTTCCAGCGCCCGCAGGGTGTCTTCTGCCGGTGTGCCGGTGTCCGGGAAGTGGTACTGATACAGATCGAGATAGTCAGTATTCAGGCGGGTGAGGCTCTCTTCGATTTTGCCCATGATGTATTCACGGCTGCCCCCACCTTCAACGCTGCCACCTCTGCCGCCGGAACCGGCACCAAATTTTGTCGTCAGGATGATGTCTTTACGACGCTCGCCAAGCGCATTGGCCAGGAATTCCTCTGAGGAATTAGGTGCTTTGCCATAGATGTCCGCTGTATCGAAGAAATTAATTCCTGCGTCGAGCGCGGCATTAACACAAGCCGTTGTGCCTTCCTGATCAACCATAGGGCCGAACATCATGCAGCCGAGGCCTACTACAGAGACCTCCAAATCGGAAGTACCTAGTTTCTTAGTTTTCATTCTCTGTTCTCCGTGCTTGTGTTGTCCCAGCTGGAT
>RCNB010002629.1_pt1 | contig 10963 bp, 10 predicted proteins | sample 2041321 | NCBI WGS metagenome assembly RCNB01 (sample SAMN09708232, study PRJNA481090) | Marine sediment metagenome, whole genome shotgun sequencing project.
TCGCTTTTCAATTTCTCTCAATACCTGTTGCGGGGGTAGTAATACTTGTGGTGATCCTTATCTTTGGGCACCTTTTTAATATAGGCATAAACATACTGGGTGCATTCGTACACACTCTGAGACTTCAGTATGTTGAATTCTTACCCAAGTTCTTCACCGGAGGAGGAACACCGTTTAAGGCTTTGAGTGATGAACATAAATATATAACAATAGTGGATTAAGTAATAGGAGGAAAGATGTCAGATTTATCATTAGGTGTGACAATGGCGGTACTCGGAGCGGGCCTTGCAGTGATCATGGCGGGGATCGGCTCTATTATAGGAATAGGTTATCCGGGAAGAGCGGCAGCCGGAGTATTATCGGAGGATCCTTCAAAGTTCGGAAGCCTGTTTCTGCTTGTGGTCCTGCCTGGAACCCAGGGTTTCTACGGTTTCGTAGCGGCATTTCTGATTATAGGAAATATCGCAAATGTGACCACCTCGGCCCAGGGCATGCAGCTTATGTTCGCTGCGCTTCCGATAGCATTTACGGGACTGTTTTCAGGCATACATCAGGGAAAGGTATGCGCCGCAGGCGTGAATCTTGTGGCCAAGAGGCCAAAGGAACTAATGAAGGGTGTAATATTTGCAGCTATAGTCGAGACATATGCCGTACTTGGACTGCTTATAACATTCTTCCTGAATAATTTAGTACAATTTTGATAGGTGTGAGATATGAACGAAATGGATAATGTGTCCAAAAAAGTGCTGGATGATGCACAAAATATACGGAAAGAAAACCTGGAAGAAGCCGAAGAAAAGGCATCCCGGATACTTGCAGAGGCGGAAGAGAAAGTAAGGGATATCTTATTAAAAGGTAAAGAGGAATCAAAAGAACACTATAAGGGGACCTATGACCTGGAAGTATTCAAGACAAGGTCAGGTCTTGAGCAAAAGATGCTTCTTGAAAAAATAAAGCTCGTAGACAGCATTATTTCCAAATCGAAGAAGAGGCTCTCAGGTCTTGACAGGAGCCAGTGGGAGAAATTCCTCGCAAAGAGTATAGCCGCCCTCGGCATAAAGGAAGGGACATACAGCATAGGTTCAAATGAGAAAATTCTGGATGATGAGCTTATTGGATCTGTATCAGGTCTCAAACCAGCAGGCAAAGGAGAAGAACTACAGGATGGCCTTAAAGTATTTGGCGGAAAGGCAGAATATGACCTGACACCTGAAAAATACCTGGATATGGATACCGAGGACCTGAAAATGGAAATAGCCGCTTACCTTTTTGGCAGGGAGAAATAAATGGATTATGACCGGTATGAAATAGAAGATGACAGCTATTATCTTTTTACCTGCGCAGAACTGAAGGCAAGGGAATATGAGTTTGTGGAAAGGGCCAAGTTTGAGAGGATGCTTGAGTCCGAAGATATGGACAGCTTCCTAAAGGTCCTGGGTGAGACGGTCTATTCGCCGTTTGTCTCCGACATAAGTGCCAGGTCCAGTTTTGAAAAGGTGATGATCGGCAGTTATGGGACCATGCTCGACTATCTTGACGAGAGATTAAGAGATGAGCACAGGATGCTTTCACATATACTTTTTTTTGAGGAGATCCTCCACAATATGAAAGTAATACTTAAGTCAGTAGTCCTCGGAAAAGACCTCGGCAGTCTCTTTATACCGGTGATATATGACTGGAAGCAGTTGACCGAAACATATGGCTCTGATAGCGATAAAGATGCAGATACACCTGCGGGCAAGCTTATTTCATATTTGAAAGATGTCCTGGAAAAACCGGGAGAGAAAGATTATAGGAAAGTGGAGCTAGGATTTGAAAAGTTTTACTCAGAGGTTATGACAGCAGTAGCAGCGGAGCTTAACAGGAAGATGATATCAGAATATATGAGCCAGAGGATAGACCTTATTAATATAGAAAATATTTATAGATGGAAACAAATGGGAGAAAAAAAAGGCTTTGATGACATACTGCATAATGGCGGAAATATCAGCCTGGAAATACTTAAAAGTTTCGAACCTGAGACCATGGATTATACGGTAAGGGAGCTTGAGGGGACAGATTATGGAGATATTGCCATAAAAGGGGCACAGCACCTGACGTCAGACAGTAGTTTTTCTTCTTTTGAAAGAAACAGGGACCTCTATTTCCTTGATTACTTTGATAATTTTAAATACAGCACCTCGAATCTGGAGAAGATATTCCAGTTCTTTTTAAAAAAGAAAATAGAACTGGCAAGTATTAATATACTATTTACAGGCATTCTATATAATGCCAAAAGATCAAATATAAGATGTAAGATCGACTGAGTATGGAAATCAATAATATAGCGACAGAAGTAAAAATTGCCGCATTTGGTGAAAGCGACATTATGCTCATTTTTAAGGCTATCGGGGCAGATGTTTTTGCTGTGTCTGATTCCACTTCTACGGATGCTGCAGAAGCAAGGCTTAAACAGCTTGTATCGGAAGGATATGGGATCATATTTATGACAGAGACAGTAGCTGCCAGGCTCGACACTATGATCAAATATTATTCGAACCAGATAGTGCCTTCAATAGTCGTGATACCAGGTCTTGGCAAAAGAAATAATTATGCTGTAGATCAGCTCAGGACAGCCATTATCAAGGCTGTTGGGGCAGATGTGATGGCGGAAAAAGAAGACGAGGAAAAGAGCAATAAAAGGAACAGGAGTAATTGATGGCAAAGATTGGAAAGATCATTAAGGTCGCCGGTCCCCTTGTAGTGGCAGAAAATATGTCCGGTGCGAAGATGTTTGATCTAGTGCATGTTTCTGAGATGAGACTGATGGGAGAGATAATAGAATTCAAGGGGGACCTTGCATCAATCCAGGTTTATGAAGAGACCGGAGGTATCGGTGTAGGCGAACCTGTTTATCCGGCAGGCGAGCCCCTTACAGTGGAGCTTGGTCCCGGTGTGATTGGATCTATCTATGATGGCATACAGAGACCGCTTGATGTGCTATACGAAAATTCAGGTGACTTCATCGCAAGAGGGGTCACAACAGTGGCTCTTGACCGTAAAAAGAAATGGAAGTTTAATCCTACGGCAAAAGCGGGAGATGTGCTAAGTCCCGGGGATTTTCTTGGATTTGTTGAAGAAACACGACTTATCAAACACTATATAATGGTACCTCCCGGCGTAGAGGGAGAAGTCAAAAGCATTGAAGATGGACAGTTTGTGGTAGAAGATACCATAGCAGTCATGTCTACTGCTGATGGTCCGGTAGATGTGGCCATGATGCAAAAATGGCCCGTGAGGAAGCCAAGACCATACAGGCAAAAGAAAATACCTGATATCCCGCTGTTTACGGGACAGAGGATAGTGGATATGTTCTTTCCCCTTGCAAAGGGCGGGACAGCATGTGTACCGGGTCCGTTCGGATCAGGCAAGACAGTGATCCAGCACCAACTGGCAAAATGGGTCGATGCAGAGGTAATAATATATATAGGCTGCGGCGAGAGGGGAAATGAGATGACTGAGGTTCTCCTGGAATTTCCCAAACTTGTGGACCCAAAAAGCGGAGAGCCCCTGATGAAAAGGACAGTTCTTGTCGCCAATACTTCAAATATGCCGGTAGCTGCCAGGGAGGCTTCGGTATATACAGGAATAACGATTGCTGAATATTTCAGGGATATGGGATATTCTGTGGCACTCATGGCAGACTCAACATCGCGCTGGGCAGAAGCTATGAGGGAGATATCCGGAAGGCTTGAAGAGATGCCGGGAGAAGAAGGATACCCTGCATACCTGAGTGCAAGGCTTGCATCATTTTATGAGAGGGCCGGGCTGGTGGAATGCCTGTCAGGTTCCGGCGATTGCAGGACAGGAGCTCTTTCGGTAATAGGTGCGGTATCACCTCCGGGAGGAGATCTTTCGGACCCGGTCGTACAGGCGACACTCAGGGTGGTAAAAGTATTTTGGTCGCTTGAGGCAAACCTTGCTTATGGAAGGCACTTTCCCGCAATATCATGGCTGAATTCATATTCACTATATAATGATTCGATACGCGAGAGCATCACCGAGAATGTAGCAGGGGATTTTTTCGATCTGCAGGCTGAGGCCATGAGACTTCTCGAGAAAGAATCAGAGCTGGAAGAGATCGTAAGGCTGGTAGGCGTAGATGCACTTTCCGGGCCGGACAGGCTGGTACTTGCTGTCTCCCGGATGTTAAGGGAAGACTTCCTTCACCAGAATGCTTTTCATGATATAGATACCTATTCTCCGGTCGAAAAACAATACAAGATGATAGATACAATAATATATTTTTACAAGCAGGCAGAAGATGCCCTGAGAACCGGTGCGGATATCTCCGATATTGAAGCTTTTAAGGTAAAAGATGATATTGCCCGGATGAAATATATCCCTACAGAAGAAATAAAAAAAATTGATAATATAAAAACTGATATTGATAATGAATTCTCAAAAATATTTGAGAAACCCCACCTGGAGGAGTAAGTATGCTAAAAGAGTATAAGAGTATTATAAGTATATCCGGACCGCTTCTGCTTGTTGAAGGGGTTGAAGGAGTAAAATATGAGGAACTTGTCGATATAAAGACAGGTGACGGAGCACTCAGGAGCGGAAAGGTCCTTGAGGTCGATGGGGACCGGGCCCTTGTGCAGGTATTTGAAGGGACCTCGGGAATTGATTCTGAGAGGACCAGGATAAGATTTCTTGGAAGGGGTACACATATGTACCTGTCGGAGGACATACTTGGAAAAGTCTTTACCGGTCTTGGAAAGCCAAAGACAGAAAGCGATAAGATAATAGCCGAAAAAAGTATGGACATAAACGGGTCCCCAATAAATCCATATGCCCGTAATTATCCGGATGAATTCATCCAGACGGGGATATCCTCGATAGACGGCTTAAATACACTTGTAAGGGGTCAGAAGCTTCCGATATTTTCCGGTGCCGGACTTCCACATAACCGCATGGCGGCCCAGATAGCCAGGCAGTCAGCGGTTCTCGGGGAAAAGGAAGATTTTGCAGTCGTCTTTGTTGCCATTGGAATAACATTTGAAGAATCCCAGTATTTTATTAATGATTTTAAAAAGACAGGAGCAATCAGCCGGTCGGTACTGGTCCTAAACCTTGCAGATGACCCCGCTATTGAGAGGATCGCCACTCCCCGTGTCGGGCTTACATGTGCAGAGTACCTGGCTTTTGAGAAGGACATGCATGTCCTTGTAATACTTACCGATATGACAAATTACTGCGAAGCCTTAAAGGAAGTATCTGCAGCCAGAAAGGAAATACCCGGAAGGCGCGGTTATCCAGGATACCTGTATACGGACCTTGCGACCATATATGAAAGGGCCGGGAGGATAAAGGGAAGAAAAGGCTCCATAACCCAGATCCCCATACTTACAATGCCTGAAGATGATAAGACCCATCCCATACCTGACCTTACAGGATATATCACAGAGGGGCAGATAATACTTTCAAGGTCCCTTCATAAGAAAAAGCTTTCCCCTCCGGTAGATGTGCTTCCTTCACTTTCAAGGCTTAAGGACAAAGGTATCGGGGAAGGGAAGACAAGAGAGGACCATGCTGATATTTTCAATCAATTATATGCAGCATATGCCAGGGGCAAGGAAGTCCAGGAGCTGGCTGTTATACTGGGCGAAGCGGCTCTTACCGATCTTGATAAGGTATATTTTAGATTTGCCGAAGAGTTCGAGGCCAAATATATATCCCAGGGTGAATATGAGAATAGGACCATAGAGGAGACACTGGACCTCGGGTGGAAGCTCCTATCAATCTTCCCAAGGGAAGAATTGAAAAGGGTCAGGGATGAGTTTTTAGATAAATACTATATCGATCCTGAAAAAGAAGAGAAGAAAGAATAGCATTATATGCTTGAAAAAGTAAATGCAACAAGGATGGAGCTCCTCAGGCTGAAAAAGAGGCTGCAGCTGGCAGCAAGGGGGCATAAACTGCTCAAAGATAAAAGGGATGAGCTCATGAGGCTGCTTATGGAGATAATATATGAGGTCAAGGACCTCAGGCTGTCTGTTGAAAGCGAGTTCAGGAGCATACTTGAAGGCTTTGTACTTGCAAAGGCCAAAATGGGTCCTTTTCAGGTAGAGCAGGCACTGCTGATGCCGGTAAAGAAAATATCAGTCTCGGTGAGCAAGAGAAACCTGATGAGCGTGAGGGTCCCTGAATTTGTAAAGGAGGTCTCCGGCGGTATCATACCCTATGGATATTTAAATACATCGGGGGATATTGATATTTCCCTGGATAAGTTTGATAAGTTTATTGAAAGCCTGCTCATACTTGCTGAAAAAGAAAAAACTGTACAGCTCATGGCCACTGAGATACAGGAGACCCGCAGGAGGGTAAATGCCCTTGAATACAAGCTGATCCCGAGCTTAAAAGAGACCATTAAGTTTATCACCATGAAACTTGATGAAAATGAACGCGCCGGTATTGTAAGGCTGATGAAGGTAAAGGATATTGTAAGGAGCCACTGAAAAAACTTAAGTTGATTAAAAGAAATAACGGCTTCCGGGCCGTTTTTTTATTTCCTCATCTATAATTATCCATTTATTCAGAGGTTTTGCCCGATGCTTATTTTATTTCTTCGGCGAGTTCATTAAGATAGACCCAGCGCTCCATTTTTTCATTTAACTGTCCCTGGAGCTCTTTCTGCTTTTTAGCCAGTTCCTGCATCTTCATATGGTCGGACCAGTTTTCTGTCATCTCTTTTTCAATTACTGAAAGCAAATTTTCAAGATTGGAAATATCACCATCTATTTTCCCAAACTCCTTATTCTCAGCATAAGTAAATCTTTTCCCCCCACCAGGACTCTTTGATCTTTTGGGGACCTTTATCTTTTTTAAGGCTGCTGATCTGTCTGCTTCAAAGCTTTTCTCGTAAATATCAAGGTCATTATAGAGGTCTGTTCTCCCATCTTCTTTTACTGCTATTATCCTGTCGACTACTTTGTCCAGGAAATACCTGTCATGTGATATCACTAGTACCGCACCCTGAAAAACTTGTAGATATTCCTCGAGCACCTCAAGTGTCTGGATATCAAGGTCATTTGTGGGCTCATCCAGAAGAAGGACATTTGGTTTTTCTATCAGTGTCTTTGCCAGAAGGAGCCTTCTTCTCTCACCTCCGGAAAGATTTCCTATAAGGCTGTATTGATGGTCTGTGTCAAAGAGAAAACGCTCAAGCATCTGGCTTGCAGAGATCCTCTGTCCACCTGTGGTCTCTACATATTCTGCTGTTTCCTTTATATAATCGATGACCCTTATGGAATGATCCATATCAGCATTACCCTGACGGTAGTATGCTACCTTTACAGTTTTGCCGGTGCTTATCTTCCCATCATCCGGTGTGGCGAGCCCTGCTATCAGGTCAAGAAGGATAGTCTTTCCCATACCATTTAGACCTACTATGCCGATCCTGTCCGACTGGCCCAGCAGTATGCTAAAATCCTTTAGCACTATTTGCCCGTCAAATGATTTGGAGACATTTTCCAGTTCGATTACTTTTTTACCAAGACGCCTGTAAGCTGCGGGAAGGTCAAGTTTTTCATCTGTGGTATTTGTGTCTGCATTTTTTAACTGTTCAAAACGGGCGATCCTTGCTTTTTGCTTGGTCGTCCTTGCTTTTGCGCCATGCCGTATCCATTTTAATTCATTTGTATAAAGGCGTCTGCGCCTTCTCTCCATGGTATCATTTATCTCCCCGCGTTTTGCCCTGGCTTCCAGGAAGTATTCAAAATTTCCCGCATAATTGTAAAGTCTGCCTTTATCTATCTCTATGATCCGGTTTACTACCCGGTTTAGAAAATAACGGTCATGGGTCACGATAAGCAGCGCCCCTTTTCTTGTGATCAAATAATTTTCGAGCCACTTTATAGCCTCGAAATCAATATGGTTTGTGGGTTCATCAAGCACCAGCAGGTCAGAAGGCCTGATAAGCGTTTCTGCAAGGGCGATCCTCCTCTTATGCCCGCCGGAAAGTTCTCCTATCCTGCGGTCTACATCATCAATACCCAGCCTGGTCAAAATGCTCTTTGCTTCTACCTCAAAGTTCCACCCGTCAAGCGCCTCCATTTCTGAAGCGCGCCTGGTAAGCTCGGCTTGAAGTTTTTTATTATCCGGGGATCCCTGTAGCTTGTTTGCTGTAGATTCATACTCCCTTAGGGCCCTCATCACAGGATGGTCTCCCTGAAGTATGTGTTCAAGGACTGTCATGTCTCCATCAAACTCAAGGTTCTGGGGAAGGTACCTGATAGTGGCCCCGCTGCTTTTGGCAATGCTCCCGCAGTCCGCCTCTATTTGTCCGCTAAGTATTTTTAGGAATGTGGATTTTCCCGTTCCGTTTATACCGACCAGGCCGATCCGGTCATTGTCTTCCACTCCAAAGGAAATGTCTCCAAAAAGCACTTTCTCTGAAAAGCTCTTGGATATATTTTTCATCGAAAGTATATTCATATTCCAGGCCTATGCATTCATATTGCTGTAGACGGGAAACTCACCGGCAAGCTTTTTAACTTTGGTCTTAATACCTGATAAAACTGACCGGTTATCCATGTTCTTTAAAGCGGCAGAAATATATTCCCCTATCTTTTCCATCTCTGCTGTCCCCATTCCCTGCGTGGTAACGGCCGGTGTCCCGATCCTTATCCCGCTGGTGATCGTGGGGGTCAGCTTATCATATGGGATTACATTATAATTGAGTACTAGTCCCACGCTTGCAAGAAGATCCGCAGCTTCGATACCGGTTATCCCTCTACTGGTGAGGTCTATAAGGAAAAGATGGTTATCTGTGCCTCCGGATACTATCCTGAAGCCCTCATCCTTCATATACTGGCAAAGAGCTTTTGAGTTCTCGATTATCCTCCTGCTGTAATCCTTAAAAGTTCCCTCCAGGGCCTCTTTATAGGCAACTGCCTTGGCAGCGATGATATGCATAAGAGGTCCTCCCTGTATGCCGGGAAAAACTGATTTGTCTATAAGCCCTCCATATTTTTTATCAGCGATTATCATACCGCCTCTGGGCCCCCTCAGGGTCTTATGCGTAGTAGCAGTAGTAAAATCTGCCACTCCTACAGAATTGGGATGCAGCCCGCTTGTCATGAGCCCTGCGATATGGGCAGTATCTGCCATAAAATAGGAACCTACTTCATCCGCGATCTCCCTGAATTTAGAAAAATCTATGGTCCTGGAGTATGAGCTGGCTCCAGCGATTATCAGGTTTGGCTTTACTATTTTGGCCTGTTTCATTATGGCCCCGTAGTCTATCAATTCGGTATCGGGATCCAGGCTATATGTATGTATCTCAAAATATTTTCCAGCCAAATTCTGTTTATGGCCATGTGAAAGATGCCCCCCGTCACGGAGATTCATGGAAAGTATCCTGTCCCCGCATTTAAGTACTGAAAGGAAGACAGCCATATTGGCATTTACTCCGCTGTGAGGCTGGACATTGCAGTAGTTTGAGCCAAACAGCTTATTTGCCCTCTGCCTGGCTATTTCCTCTACACTATCCATATTTTCACAACCCTCATAATACCTGAAACCAGGGTATCCTTCGGCATATTTATTTGTAAGCACAGAACCCATAGTCTTTATTACTTCCTGGGAAGTAAAATTCTCTGATGCTATAAGTATTATATTCTCCTGCTGTCTCTTTATCTCATTGTCTATGATATTCCTTATATCATCATCAAATACCTGATCATGTGTATGATTATTGTTGGCCTTTTTTGCAGTCACAGGATCTGCTCCTTTCTTCAATGCTTGATATCTTTTCAATTCTTCTCCGGTGGCGCGCGTCTTCGCTTGCAGGCGTATCCAGGAAAACCTTTGTGATACGCAAGGCTTCATCTACAGGTACGAACCTGGCTCCGATACATAAGACATTTGCATCATTATGCTGCCGCGTAAGGCTTGCCGTCTCTTCATTCCAGCATACTGCCGCCCTTATCCCCTTTACCTTGTTTGCGGCCATCGATATGCCTATGCCCGTACCGCATATGAGAACACCGAGCTCTGCGGAACCGCAGGCTATCTCTCTCGCACCCTTTTCTCCATAATCCGGATAATCCACGCTGTTTTCACCATCAGTGCCGACATTTATCACTTCATGGCCGAGCGAAGTTATAAGCTCCGAGATCTTTTTTTTATGCTCAAAACCTGCATGGTCAGAACCGATCACTATTTTCATAAATCACTCCATACTTAAGACATTTAAAAACATAGAACAGTATAATATAATCTGCCAAAAAATATAATGAAAAAAACAAAAGGGCCCTGGATTACCTGGGAAAAGATTACATTGCAAAGGGATTACCTGAGAGAGGGACAGCATCAGTAATCATACAGATCTCTACGTATTTCCTCATAATCCAATGCACCCTGTCTCAGCAGTACAGGCTCCTTACGGGTAAGATCTATAATTGTCGATTCCCTTCCGCCGAGACTTGAGAAGTGATCGACCACAAAATCTGCCTCCTGCCTTATCTCCGGGGGCACCTCATCAAGTGTGGTCGGCTGGAGCATGGTCCCGGAAAATGTGGCGCTTGTAGAGACTATTGGTCCTGTGCGGTCAATTATATCCCTTATGGCTTTTAGTCCTGCCATCCTTATAGCAATAGTGGACCTTCCACCGGTAATAAAGCTACCGGTTGATTCATTTTTTACAAGTATTAATGTGAGGGGATATGGCTTTTTTGTGTCCCAGTATTTAGTGATAAGCTTTTTTACCGGATCATTTATTTCACATGCAAGTGTCCCGAGCTGGGATATGGATGAGATCAGGACGATAAACGGTGTGCCGGACTTTCTCTTCTTTATTGAATAGATCTTTTTAACCGCATCTTCATTATCATAAACGCAGCTCAATCCATATATGGTCGCAGTCGGCATTATTCCCACTTTTCCACTTATGAGTAGATCCGATATCTTTTCCAATATA
>RCNB010011845.1_pt1 | contig 10959 bp, 10 predicted proteins | sample 2041321 | NCBI WGS metagenome assembly RCNB01 (sample SAMN09708232, study PRJNA481090) | Marine sediment metagenome, whole genome shotgun sequencing project.
GCTAAATTCATTTTTATGTTCAAGGTAGAGCTAAGAAATTTGAATTGATCTTCAGGGATGTTTAAAAATCCCTCATATTCAATTTTGGAGGATATTTTTAGTAATTCGTCCAAAGCAATAGCCATTTGAGCGGTTGCCTTTCCACCCCCAATAATTAAAATTCTTTCAAATTTCTTAAGATCGTATGTATCCTCCTCGATCATGAGGATTTCATCGGAAATCGTCATAGCATTTCTGATTAATTTTTTAGGCTCGACTGAACTGAGTGCAATTTCTAATGACTTCAGCCCTATTTTTCTTAACTCTAAGGAATTTCTATTTAGGCTCTCTGAAATTAATTGAGAATAATTTTGTATGTACAATTACATCAACAATATTCATGAAAAATATTTGTTATATTTCTTGAGATATTTAATTAAATTAAAATTAATATTGTATGTATAATCTATCTCAGTTAGATAAGTATTTAAATTACATGTGAAGATATCGAAAGAAAATGTCAAGCTCAAAAGTGTATGATATTGCAGTAATTGGTTCAGGACCCGGAGGATACCATTCCGCTATTAGAGCAGCTCAATTTGGAGCTAAAGTTGCCTTAATTGAGAAAAATAAATTAGGAGGTACGTGCTTAAATTTGGGCTGTATTCCTGCAAAAGCTCTCTATGCATCTGCAGAGTTTATCCAAAAACTTAAGGAAAATGGAGAGGATCACGGAATTCTTGGTGATTTTAAGTTAGATTTCAGTAAAGCCGTTATCCGTAAAAATAAAATTGTTAAAGAATTAACGGATGGAATTGCGACGTTAGAAAGCGCTTGGAAAAATGATGTGTATATAGGACATGGTAAGATTATAAATGGGAACGCAAACAATGGATTTGAAATCTCGATTGAAGGGGACGATTATAAAAAAATTAAAGCTAAAAGGGTAATAATTGCTACAGGATCAACTCCAGTATTAATTCCTGCGTTTAATATTGACCACGATAGAATATTAACTACGGACGATGTCTTACACCCTAACTTTAAAACATTACCAAAGAAATTGCTTATTATTGGAGCCGGAGTAGCTGGGGTTGAGTTTGCTAATATATTTGCTAGTTTTGGAAGTAAAGTTACGATGCTAGAATACCTTCCCTCTCCAATTGCATCAGAAGAGCCTATGGTAGTGAAAGAAATACAAAAGAAGTTTACTAATCTTGGTATTGAAATACTTGTTTCACAAAATGTTTTATCAATCGTAAACACAGGATCAGGCGTGAAAGCAACAACAATTTCAGCTGATGTTCCAAAAGAACAGATAGATACGGCTGAAAAATCATTTATTGAAGCGGATTACTGTTTGGTAACAATAGGCCGAGCAAAAGAATCTGGAAATTTAGGATTAGAGGATTTAAAAATAGAAACACCGCGCGGAGCGATTAAAGTAGATTCTAAGTCTTTAGAAACGAGTGTAAAAGGAATATTTGCCATCGGTGATGTTACAGGTGGATTAATGCTTGCTCATGTTGCTAGGCATGAAGGTGATGTTTCTGTGGCAAATGCGTTAGCAGGTTTAGATGAATTTCAAGTTAAAGAAAAAGTTACTAATTATCGAATAATTCCCGCGACTATTTTCACAAGCCCAAATATAGGATCAGTAGGACTAAGGAGAAAAAATGCAAAAAATTCGGGATATGATTTACTTATGGGAAGATTCCCGTATGAGTCGTTAGGTAAGGCGAAGTGCATGGGAGAAGAAGATGGATTCTTACTAGTTATCGCCGATAAAAAAACTAACAAAATATTAGGCGCATCTTGTATTGGCGCTGAAGCACCCGAATTAATATCTGAGATTTCTTTAGCTATGCAGCACGGATTAACCGTTCACGATGTTGCTACTACAATACATAGCCATCCAACAATTTCAGAAATGGTTTTAGAAGTAATGGAGGATGTATATGGCATGGCTATTCATAAAAAAGGAAGACCTATACGTTTAAAAGACTAGTTTATTCAAACCAAAATTTCTTATCGGTTTACATACTTGACTTGAAAAGAAGTTAATTTTCCTTTTTCGATTATGATCTCTCGATAAGCCCCGGCTAAAACAGGTTTGTGATAACTCCCTAATCCTAGAGCGGGAGTTTGGACAATAAAAGGGGCGTTGGTTTCAACTTCGTTTTGATTTTTAAGCCTTTCAGAATAATAATCGTAGTATACAACTGCGGGATTTTCTAATTTTTCTAGTTTAATTGGAATCGTTGTATTAGGATTAAAAGATTTTTGCTGATGATTACTCAACCTAAACTCTTTTAATTGATGAGTATGCCCTGAAAGAGTAAGGACAGAATAATCGAGGCAAAATTTAATGATTTTTGCCCAATTGGAAGAGATTGTTCCAAATTTTAGGTCAAATTTATCGTTGATTCGAATTGCGGAAGGAATTCTCCCCAATTTTTCCATAATAGATTCTTTAAATTCTTCGAGAGAAGGCATTTTATCTTTTGTTTTTGAAAGAGAAAGTCGTTTACTCATGGTTTTTTTAGGATTAATTGGAGGACCATGAACCATAAGAAATGTATTGTACCCCGGTTTAATGGTTTTATTTATTAAGTCCTCTAAATACCTTATTTGTTTGTTGGAAACTCCAGTTACAGAGGGGTGTCCACTAACAAAATCTACAATGTTTTTAAAAGAATCGGAACCAGAGTTTAGAAAAATAAAAATATTCTGTCCAAGTTTGAGAGAAAAATCTAACGACGAATTTATTTCTATTAAATAGGCTTTTAAAGCCCTGAAATTTTTCGTAATAGAGCTAATGGGGTTTGCTATTAACTCCTCGTTTAATGCAATTGCTTCAGTTCCGGTCAATCCTATTTTTTTGTACAAATTACCCCAACGAAGATCGTAATGATATGGACGAAAATCATGGTTTCCTGGGATTGTAAAAATGGGACAGAGTAATTCGTCTCCAGAAACCATCCCCCTTCTCATCTTTTGAGGGTGGTTTAACAAAATTTCTTTAAAAATCCGCCAATTACTAAATTCGTAATTAAAATCTAAATTCTTCCTCTTTTCTTTTTTTATTTTTGAAAGAATTGAAAAATCGATGATATCTCCAGTTAGGACTACAAAATCTAAATCGTTCTGATTCACGCTCTTATTTGCGTGCTTGATAAAGTTTCTAAAATTATTATTGGGATTAATATACCGTTTGTGCAACGGTTTAGTTGTTTCAACTTTTTCCTCTGGTTTTTTCATTAACAATCTCTGAAAGTAAGAGACTGCTTTAACACTTTGAGCTACAATTTCGCCAACTTCTGATTTTCTAATTGATTTTTGCCATTTTTTAACGATCTCATAGATTCTATCGTTTCTTTCAGCTAAATGTAAATCTGTAACGTGTAAAAATTTGAAATTGGCCCAATCATTTTTTGAAATTACAATCGAGTGATAGTTAATCCGATCACCTTTATTCGGGTTTTGCTGGAGAATATCAAACATTACGAAGTTAAAACTCTTTAAAAACTCCATAACCTCATCTGTCAGGCTAAATTTGATTGCTGCTGAGTAGAATTTATTTAAACTCCCAAAAATTTCATGTTTGACTAAATAATTTTGAGGACTAAGATAATCGTCATATTCGGGATTATCTATCTCACGCTCATAAGCATTTTGAACATTCAAAACCGCACAATCTATTATATCCCCCCGAAAAGCCCGAGGTTTTAACTTTTCTAACTTTTCCTTTTGGACAATATCAAATGTATCTCCCTTTGAATCGGTGAATTCCTTGACTTCTTGCGTCTCCTGTCTGCTTTTCTTACGTCTGGCAAAAATCCTTTTTATTTTATCCCATATCCCCTTTTTTTTTGTTTTCTCAAGTAATTTCGTTAACTTCCACTTGTATTCGAGAATTGGAACGAGTTTTAGGTTCTTTCTTAAAACTCCCTCAAAATTAGTTAAATTCGGAATATTGCTTGCAAATAAAAGTTTAATTTCAAATTTTCTCTGCTTTAATCTGCTATCTATACCAATATATAGGGGATGACCTAAATTGGGGCTGACTACTAATGAATTTCGTCGCTTAAGATATTCTGGTTCAATCACTTATTAGAATCTCTTTTTATATAACTATATCAATCATATTTAATACTAGGTATCTCACTTATTAAAAAAGACTTTAACTTTTATATGTTTTTTACCTAATTGAAAGTAAAGATCCTATATGATTTCTAATTACAATTCAAAAACCCAATGGAACAAGGACTAGAATCTCTTTAACCTAACTGGCTAATTAGCTAGGTTCAAAAATATTACATTGTCCCCACGTAACACAATATTGCCAAGTGTTTCATGTTCTTCTTTAACATTCCCATCTTCATCCAAATATTCGAAAAGTTGTGATGCATCTTCAATGTAAAGATTAAGATGTTCATCAAACGAGCGTAATGTTGCTCTGAAGAGGCGGTTCCTCTTTACTTTTATCAATATAACCTTGTCAATTGAATTCTTTAAATAATCAATGGGTCTATTTGGTTTGCCTTGTTGATAACTTCTCTTATCCATTTTAATTAGCTCTAAGAAAAAAATATTTCAAAATAATCTATTATAATATGTTAAATTAACCTTGAAAATTAAAACCTTTTGATTTATATTTCCTTCTGTGGTTAAAAAGATCACATTATTATCTCTACTTTTTTATTTAGTTATTTTTTAAAGGAAAAGCTATTAATGTTCTCTATTAGTATCAAATAGTTTTCTTTCGCTAAATCTATAAGAGATGCATTCTCATTTTCAAAGATTTCATCCACATATTGCTTAAAATTTATCGAATGGACTAAGGAATGGCAATTTTTACACAAACATACACAATCTTCATTCTTTAAAATAGTAATTATATCATTTATAGGATATCTAGAGAGATGTTCCCATTTGAATTCTTTTTTATTTGGATTTCGATGATGAAACTCTAAAGCGGGTAATTTATCGGTAATATTTATGTCTTCACACCCAATACACGCACCATTATATAGGATTTCAATAACTAGCCTTTTTTTAATCCATTTTTTAATTCTATATTTAATTCTTGCTCTATGTTGAGATCCTTTACGGTACTCGGGTTTATATTTAATATTACTTCTGATTTCATTGTAAATCACTCCATCAAGTTCTCCAATATTATCAATTGACAATTTATCTGATAGGATTATCTCCTTAAATTTATCATAATTTGTTACTTCTACACAAGCATGACAATTTTTGCATAATACTTGAAGATTCTCGTTTTGAATAATCCTAATAATCTCATTTATATTCCTTCCTCTTAAGGTTCTCCATGTATATTTTTTTGAATATGGATTTATGTGATGAAATTCCATCGCAGGTAAAATTTGAAGTCCGTTATGGCAATTTTGACATTTTTTTTCAAACATAGAGGTAATCACTTTGATTTGTTTCTTAAAATTATTAATCGATTGCATTTTTTGTCTGCAATCTTCACAAATGGACCTTAAACGACCTTGTCTCTTTCTAAAATATTCGTGAGACTTGATCTCATGACATTCTCCACATTCTTTTCGTTCTCCATCATTGTAAAGCTTATTCCTTCTTGGATTCTTATTATTTATAACCACATTTATAAGAAAAATAAAAACCTAAATAATAACATGGTCTTAGATGGATTTTTAAAAAATTGTTTAGCACGAATCAAAAAACATATATGGAATATATTCCTAGAATCTTTTATAAATAAAGGCTCGTAGCGAAGCATGGATATCGCAGCTGCCTCCTACATAATTTGTATGGAGAAAGCAGAAGGTCGGGGGTTCAATGAGATACGTAATTCGCGTTTCTTGAACAAATCCCCTCGAGCCTGTTTCTTCATACTTACGATTTTTTAACCATTTAAACGAGTATTCAGTCTAGTTTATCTTTCGTCTGGTTTATCTTTACATAACGTAGATTTATATAACCATCTATCACATATATTAAATGCCTAAAAATAGAGGTGAAATATCATGGCAAGAATTTTAAGAGTAGATATGACAAAGCTTGAAGCCAAGTTTGAGGATTTTCCAGCAGACTTTGTAGCTTTAGGTGGACGAGCTCTTACCTCCACAATTGTCGCGAAAGAAGTTGATCCCCTTTGCCATCCATTGGGAGCTAGTAATAAGCTCGTATTCGCTCCAGGATTGGTTACAGGGACAAAAGCTCCAACATCTGGGCGAATATCTGTTGGTGGAAAATCTCCATTAACAGGAGGGATTAAAGAGGCAAATGCAGGCACAACTTTTGCTCAAAAATTAGGAAGAATGAGAATCGCCGCGATTGTAGTTGAAGGTAAGCACGAAGGGGATGATTATTATCTCCTGAAAATTACAACAGATGGCACTGAATTTATAAAAGCAAATAAGTGGTCAAATAAAGGACTCTATGATGTGTATAAAGAATTATATAAGGAATTTGGCGATAAGGTAAGTATTAGCAGTGTTGGTATTGCAGCTGAAATAATGGGAGCCGCATCTGGAATCTGTTTTAACGATCCTGAAGGGTTACCAAGTAGATACGCAGGACGAGGTGGACTTGGTGCTGTTATGGCCTCAAAAGGGTTAAAATTCATTGTAGTAGATGGAACTGGAGCACCAGGAGTAGAAATCCTAAACGAAGAAGCTTTTAATATGGGCGTCAAAAAATTAACGAACGCTTTAACCAGCCACGATGTAACAAAACCTGGTGGGGCACTTAATTCATTTGGCACAGCCGTATTAGTCAATATTATAAACGAAGCAGGGGGTTTACCACAGCGTAATTTTTCATCTGGCCAAGATGATAGGTCTGAACGAGTTTCTGGAGAAGTTAAGGCTGAAGAAATAAAGAAACGAGGGGGTGTTCGTCCTCATTTCTGTAGCCCAGGATGTGTTATCCAATGTTCTGAGGTGTGGACAAAACCAGGTGGGAAAGATCCTGTTGGCGTTTTAGAGTACGAAAGCGTATGGGCTTTAGGTCCAAATTGCAGTATTTACGATTTAGATGTCATTGGAGAACTAAATAGAGCTTGTAACGATTTAGGTTTGGACACGATTGAAGCAGGTGGTTTAATTGGAGTTGCAATGGAAGGTGGCTTAACTGAATTTGGAGATGGAAAAGGTGCTCTAAAATTATTTGACGAAATTAAGCAAAAGACTCCAACTGGGAGAATTTTGGCTAACGGTACAGCCTTTACAGCACAAGCATTCGGTGTGACTAGAGTCCCCGTTGTAAAAGGTCAAAGTTTACCTGCATACGATCCCCGGGCAATTAAAGGAATCGGCGTAACTTACGCAACAACTCCTCAAGGCGCAGATCACACAGCGGGATATGCCATCGCCACTGAAATCATGGGAGTCGGTGGAACAGCAGACCCTAAAGATACAAATAAATCTGATTTATCGCGCAATTTACAACTCGCTACTGCTGCAATTGATGCGTCGGGATATTGTCTTTTCATCGCTTTTGCGGTATTAGATATTCCTGAAGGATTAGAAGGCGTTGTTGATACGCTCAATGGTGTATTAGGGACAAGCCTTACTGTCAATGATGTTGCAGGTTACGGAAAACAAATTATAGACACGGAAAGAGCGTTTAATAAGGCTGCAGGTTTTACAGAAAAAGACGATAGATTACCAGAGTTTTTCTTAAAGGAGCCATTACCACCACACAATGAAGTATTTGGCGTGTCAGATGAAGAATTAGACAAAGTTTGGGACGCATAGTTTCTAGAAATGACTATCTTAGTGAAAATTTTTGGAGATTTGCGAAAAAAAATTGAAGGGTACAAGATTTCAGACGCTTTACCATTAAATTTGCAAATTGAAAGCAATGGGATCGATACTATAGCTGACATATTAAAAAAATATGGAATTGAAAAAGAGGAAACATATCACCTTTTTGTGAATGGAACATATTCGGGATTTAATAAAAAAGTAAAGGACGGCGATAGAGTCGGACTATTCCCTAAGAATATGTCTCTATTATACAAATGGTATTTTAAACGAAACGAAGATGAGTGATAAAAAAGACATTACGGTGATTGTAAAATTTTTTGCTAATTTACGAACTATTGCTCCGCCGAAGAAAATTATCACATTGCCAATAGGAAGTACAGTAAGATCAATATTAGAGTTGTTTAATATTTCAGAAGAAACCAAATTGATAATACTAATTAATGGTTCCCCACACAAAAAGAGAGAGACACTAATTAAGGACGGTGATACTATAGCAATTTTCCCTCCCTTAGCGGGAGGATAATATAAATTTAAAAATTTTATCTTTTTTTTTCTTTATTTTAATTATTTAATTGTTTTATTTCGTTAGTTTTAACCAATCATCTTTAAAAAGAGAATATATGTAGGTATCAAAATACTTTCCATTTACATAGGCATCTTTCTTCAATGTAGCTTCGCGAATAAATCCATTCTTTTCTGCACAACGCCAAGAACCCATGTTTGCAGAATTAATTTGTGCTTGAAACTTATAAAGATTCAATTCGTTAAATGCGTATTCAATTATTAATTTGGTTGCTTCTTCTCCAATTTTTTGCCCCCAATATTCAGGTACTCCTATTATTAGTCCTAAATGCGCTTTTTGACCGTACCAGTCGATGTCTGCTACTTCTCCAAAACCAATAGGTTTATTGTCTTTTTTATGCCATAATTCAAAATTAATTTCCTTTTTGAGTTTCCCTTCTGAGGGTTCGAAGAGTTTCTTCATTTCTTCTAGTGTGTGAGGTATAATATTACGGGAATATATCCGTACGGTTGGATTATTCTCCCATTTTACATACAGGTTAATATGGTCGCTATTTAATGGCACTAAATCGATTATATCTCCTTGGATAAATGTATAAACTGTATCTTTTTTCACTTTAATCGCTCTGTAATTATTTTTTATTTTTTTCTAACCATTCTTTTTTTGTTAAGCCCCATTTATGTATATCGTGGTATTTTCCGTCGACATATATAGCCTCTTTCGTTACCGCCTCTTTATTTAATCCCAGCTTCTCAGCTGCACGGTAAGATCTTTCATTTGGTGTAAACACTCCAGCTTTTACTTTATGCAAGTTTAATTCTGTAAATGCGTATTTAAGCACTAATTGAGCGGCTTCACCGACTATGCCCTTTCCCCAATATTCTGGTTCACCAATCATCGCGAAAATATTAGCATGACGATTTATCCAATCAATACGGTTCAAGCCGATGTCCCCAATTGGACGCTTATCGCGTTTATGATAAATTATAAAACCTACAGAATCTCTAATATGTCTATGCCCATCTGGAACAGTTTCATACCTTTTTTTCACGTCATCCAGACTCCTTGGCCACATGTTTCTTGAATATTGTCGGACTTTTGGATCGTTTTTCCATTTGCATTTGAGGTCAGCCCATTTTGAGTTTGGGGCAACTAAATCAATGGTTTTCCCTTCGATAAATGGGAAGACTTCAATCTCTTCTTTACTACTTTCTTTTTCTTCTGACATTATTTATCACCTAAAATCAAATAGTATTTTTCGATTTGATTAATATTTCCCATTTTGAAGACTTAATCTTGCGTAAAAAAAGTTTTATGATTCGTTTTGATTTGTTTTAATCCAATCTCTCTTGAAGAGTGCGAATTTATGAACATCATGATACACCCCGTCAACATACATCTCTTCTTTCAATACTGCTTCTTTTTCAAAACCCAATTTCTCTGCTGCTCGAAGGGACCTTTTATTCGGCGTAAATACTCCCGCATATATTTTATGGAAATTTAACTCAGTGAAACCATATTTAATCAATAATTTATTTGCTTCAACAGCTATACCCTTACCCCAATACTCTGGCTCTCCGATCGTTGCGAAAATATTAGCATTTCTACTAACCCAATTTATACGTCCAAATCCAACTGAACCTATTGGGCGCTTGTCGCGTTTATGATAAATTGTGAAAACAACAAATTCTCTCATATGTCTATCTGGAGAGGGCTCGAACCACTTTTTTATATCTTCAATTGTATGAGGCCACATATTTCGGGCGTAACGACGAACCTTCGGACTATTTTGCCACTTGCATACTAATGGTATCCATTTAGAATTACCAGCAACTAAATCAATAGTTTCTCCCTCGATGAAAGGAAAAACTTCTATTTCTTCTTCCTTAGTTTCTTTGCCTTCAGTCATTTTTGATTACCTAATATTCTTTATCTTTTATTTCATCTATATATGTGATATTAACGAAAAATAAGATTAAAATTTTACTATTTATCAATTAGAAGTTTTAAATTGAGTTGATCTTCAATTTATACCAATATTACTAAAAGAATGAAAGAAATTTGAGTGTCTAGATCTTCTAATTAAGGGCAAAATTTGCACTCATCTATAAAAGGGATTCTGACTAAATCTTAAAAATAATACATTTTAGACAGATGTGAATAATATTGAAAGTTGGAAAAATTTTAGTTCTTGTTGGTGCTCTTACCACTCTCGTCTCAACGTTTTTCTTTTCCTTTGGACAAACAAACGGTGCTGACGGGCGCACACTTATTTCTGGTATTGGATTTCTATTTAATCTTCCAGAAATCATAACAGATATAAACTATTGGGTAACATTTAATGGCGGAGAAGCAATGATAATCTATATCGTGTCAATTACCTTGTTAGTTTTCTTAGTTTCTGGAATTTTACAGTTAGTAGGATTGATTAACAGGATAGTAGCAATAATTGGCTCGCTTCTTGTACTTAGTATAGGTATTGTCATTATATTAGCCATTATGATTGATATTCCAGGTTGGGGATTAAACCGATATTCTTCTTTACTTTGGCGCGCACCTATAGGTGATGGTGTTTGGCCATTTGATCTCCCTATCGTTAATGTGGCTACTGCATATTATCAAACCCTCTCATTAGGTTCAATCACACTAGTAGCTGGTGGCGCCTTAGGGTTGGTTGGAGGAATATTAGGT
>RCNB010002773.1_pt1 | contig 10957 bp, 12 predicted proteins | sample 2041321 | NCBI WGS metagenome assembly RCNB01 (sample SAMN09708232, study PRJNA481090) | Marine sediment metagenome, whole genome shotgun sequencing project.
GCCGGTGTGGCAGCGAATGTGAATGACTTTGAGACTTTACCGAACAGCAGCGCGCAAAGCGTGACGGTGACGGATGCGGCGGGCAATATGGCGGCGGCGATCATCACGCTCAATGAAACCGACTTAGATGAAAACGCACCAACGATTGCGGCACAAAGCTTCAACTATGCTGAAAACCAAATCGCAGACGCGCTAGTGGCCACGGTGGTTGCCGCTGATGATGTGGCAGTGACGGGTTACACCTTTACCGCGACGGGCAACAACTTCAGTTCAGATGGCTTCTATGAAATTGATGGTAGTGGCAACATCACGATTACTGCCGCCGGTGTGGCAGCGAATGTGAATGACTTTGAGACTTTACCGAACAGCAGCGCGCAAAGCGTGACGGTGACGGATGCGGCGGGCAATATTCATCACGCTCAATGAAACTAATCTAAATGAAGCGCCTGTTAACACAGTGCCTGGTACACAAACGGCAGATGAAGATACACCGCTTTTCATTACTGGTTTAAGTATTGCTGATGATGCTACAGCAGGCAGTATGACGGTAACACTTAATGTTACTAACGGTTCGATTAATACCATAATAGTGGTAGGTGGTGCTACTACGGTTGGTGATAGTACCGATACAGTGATCTTGACAGGGACCATTGCTGAAATTAACATAACATTAGGTGCTGGTGTGCTTTATTCGCCAATAGAGCATTTTAGTGGTACAGCTACATTTTCGGTGACGACTAATGATAATGGTAATACAGGTAGTGGCGGGCCGTTAGCGGATTTTGATACATTCATAATCAATGTTACCCCTATTGCAGATGCGCCATCAATTGCACCATCAGAAATTTTTGCAGTCACAAATGATAATACTGCTGGCGGCACAGGTTTTACAACTGCAAATAATTCAATAGCTGCTATAGAAGCGGCATTGGGTGTAAATCCAGGGTTTTTAGATGACCGATATACTCCGCCACCTAATGTACCACTAGGTACTAATGACACTGGCGCTGTGGCTCTTATAAATGGAAATTCAGACGGTTCCGGCGTGACTTCTTATACACGTACTTTAACTGCTGGTAGTGCTGCTAGTTTTGCATGGACTTTTACCAATACTGAGCAAGATAACTTTATTAACCAAGGGTATAACGACTTGTTGGTTTTGGTTGTGACTGACTCAGCAGGGAGTGTTGTTTATGGTGCTGGTGCATTAGATGCAATTTGGTCTTCTGAACAATCAGGCGGTGGTAATGTTACGGACAACGGTAATGAAGTATTTACTAATACAACAGGTGTTGATGATACTTTTACATTCTCGTGGGTTGTGGTTAATGGAAGAGATGGTACCGTTGACTCTAGTATGACGGTTGCTGCACCAACAATTACTGGCACTGCCTACGGGACACCTATCGATCTACCAATAAGCAGTAATTTAGTGGATGCAGACGGCTCAGAAACATTATCTAATGTGACTATTGCTGGCTTAACTGGAGGTGCCATTCTTAACCAAGGTACATTCCTGGCAGGCACTTGGACGTTAACGCAAGCTGAACTTGCCGGACTGCAAATACTGACTCCAGTTGGCTTTGCTGCCACTCTGATTTTGACTGTTAGCGCTACGACTACAGATGGTCTTTCTATGGCGACTACGGATCAGACGGTTACCGTTACTGTCGACAGCACAGTTAACAATATTACCGGCACTGCTATAGCTGATACTCTAGCTGGTAGTGCATTAAATGACAATATGATGGGGTTAGGTGGCGCAGATATATTGAATGGTAATGCCGGTAACGACATCATTGATGGTGGCGCAGGCAATGATATAGCGTTGCTTGGTGGCGCAGGTAATGATCTTATTTATGGCGGCGCAGGTAATGATGCTATAGGAGGAGGCGGTAATGCAGATACGTTATACGGGGATGCAGGGGCAGATAGCATAATTGGTGGTGGTGGTAACGATTTGATTTATGGCGGTGCCGACGGCGGGGATATGCTTACAGGGAATGCAGGCGTGGATACCTTTGCCTGGAATTTAGCCGATGCAGGTCCTGCAGGCACACCAGTCTCAGATACGATTACAGATTTTAATTTTGGCGGAACTGATGATAAGCTTGATTTACGCGACTTGCTCATTGGCGAGCTTGGCGCTACTGCAGCTGTTTTAGATAATTACTTGCATTTTGAATTAGTCGGTGCAGATACAGTGTTGCATGTAAGCTCTGCAGGTGGTTTTGGCGACAATAACAATATTGGAGGTGGAGCGCCAGTGCCTGGATCTGAAACACAGACAATAGTATTTACGGGTGTTGATTTAACTTCAGGGTTTACAACTGATCAGCAATTGATTCAAGATTTATTGACAAACAAACAAATTATTACTGATTAATATTGAAAACTAACGCTATTTATTGTCTTAGCAACATAGCGTGTATTAGCTCAGTCGGCTATTTTTTGAAAGTTAAGATGCTAAGGCAAGACTGATAGATTGAATAAAACCATACAAAAGCTAATGGATTTATATATTTAAGTCCATTAGCTTTTGTATGGGGTAAATTGTACTTATTGAAGTTTTCACTTTCAATTTTTTTGAACAAAATAGACTTAATGCTTTACTTTAAGCAAGTCATATAACTCAATAAATTTAACAATAATTAACAATAATTAACAATAATTAACAATAATTAACAATTCCATCACAATTGTTTTATTTTTCGATAGCGGTAAATGTTAGAATAATTAATTACAAGTCCTTAAAGTCAATTTAGACAACAAAAACCTTTTCTGGCTGATTTTAAAAATACTGAACTTTGAAAGTAAATATATGCAGAAGTTGTTCTACTCACTCATATTTTTAGTGGCAATGTTAACTGTTGGAACAGTCCGCGCTGGGTTAAGTGCAGAGGTGTCTCCAACTAACCTTAAGCAAATTGTTGAACAAGCGATCACTACTAATCCTAAAGTTCAAGCAAGCTTCCATAATTATAAAGCCGCGTTACAAGATCAAAAAGCAGCCCAAGGTAATTATTACCCACATGCAGATATTATTTCTAGATATGGCTCATATGAACGACTCACACCTAATATAGCTAATACACAAATACCAAGAAGCCAAACTGATTTAGCGTTGAGTCAGATGTTGTTTGATGGCTTTGCCACACGTAGTGAAGTGAATAGGCTTGATCATGCAGCGCGCGTACAATATTACGAGCTACAAAATAGTATGCAAGAGGTCGCCTTAGATTCTTCAGGCGCTTACTTAGACGTACAGCGATATCGGCAATTAATTGAATATGCGGAGGAAAATTATATTGCACATAAGCAGTTGTTTGACCGTATTGAGAAGCGAGTTGGCGCTGGGGTAGCGCGAAGGGTTGATCTAGAGCAGGCTAGTGGACGTCTGGCGTTGGCAGAAGCTAACCTACTGACTGAGATGACAAATTTACAAAATGTAAGTGCTAGGTTTCAACGACTAACAAGTGATTTGCCAGCAGACACTTTGCAAGAAGTTGATTTTTTTGAAAGTGGTGTTCAACCAACAGCAAATGACGCATTGGCAGTGGCCTATAGACAAAACCCCCAACTACTAGGCGCTATTGAGAATATTGTTGCGACAGAGCAAGAAGTAAAGGGACGTAAGTCTCAGTACTTACCAAGGTTAGATCTAAATGCTAGAAAAAATATTGATGCAAGCTCAGACGGTAGGAATAGTAGCTTAGCAGCTGATATGATTGAATTAAGAGCAACGTTTAACCTGTTTAATGGTTTTACTGATATGGCACGTATCGAGCAAGCAGCAGAAAAGCTTAATGTTTCACATGACCTGCGTGATAAGGCTTGCATAGATACACGCCAAACGTTAGTGATTGCTTATAACGATATTGAAAGCTTAACTGAACAATTAGACTATCGTAACCAACATCAATTATCTATAGAAAAAGCACGCGAAGCATATCGCAAACAGTTTGATATTGGGCAACGAACATTGCTAGATTTGCTCGATACAGAAAATGAGTATTTTCAAGCTAGACGCACTTATACTAATACTGAAAAAGATTTGCATACTGCTTATGCTCGTACCTATGCTAGCGAGGGCGATTTATTGAATAAGCTTGATGTGATACGAGCAGACTTGCCTGATTTAGGTCAGTCAGATTACACAGAGAATTATGCAACTTGTCAGTCTGTTGCTCCAGAGATGATTCGAATTGACAAAGCTAAGCTTATGGCAAATGCTGCGCCTATAAGCGTTGCCAATGAAAAAATGATCGCTAATAAAAGTGATGCAGAAAAATCAGTGACGTCAGATAAAGTGGTTCCTGATGTTCAGTTTGAAAAATATAGTGCAATCATTAAAACGGAATCACTTCCTGTTTTAGATAATGCATATAAAACCTTAGTTGGGTGGGGTGATTCTGACATTGAAGTGGCTGGGCATACTGATCGAAGTGATGGTTCTGATGCTGAGTATAATTTAAATTTATCTCAAAAGCGTGCACAATCAGTCAGTGAGTTTTTAATTAAAAAAGGCATCAAAAGTGATCGAATTACCGCTGTAGGCTATGGATTTAAAAAACCAATAGTTGAAAATGACTCGGCATTAGGGAACCCAAGAAATCGTCGCGTTGAGCTCATTCGAGTGAAATAAAGTATTGTTTTAAATAAAAGAGGCTGAATAGCCTCTTTTTTTATGTGCTCTGCACTACAAGTTAAAAGGTGTATTTAAAAAGCAATAATTGTACTTATAAAAGTATCATTATGATGGTAGAATACGACCCGCGCTGAGGTTCATGTGCGTACGTAATAATAAGTGCTTGCATTCGCAAAGTACTAATCACCTGCCCGGGTGGTGAAATTGGTAGACACAAGGGACTTAAAATCCCTCGACTTTACGGTCGTGCCGGTTCGATTCCGGCCCCGGGCACCAGCTTTTTAGTTAACCTTTGCAAGCAATTTCAACGACGCGGCGTTGTATCAGCAAATTCTCAAGTTGATTTTTAACGTAATAATCAGTAGGGCAAAGTTGCATTGCTTCAGTATTGCAATCATTCCATGTTTTAAAGCCGCTACAGTTGAGTTCTGACCACTTATTAGGGTCGTTGAGTAGCGCTAGCTTGGACTGGTTTACGCAGCCTGCCGTAAAAAGCATAGTTAATATTAGTAGTAGTTTTATTTTCATTTGCAACCTTTCTTGTATAATTTTTTGACCTGCTGATTGCATTTTAGTTGCAGTTTATTTATCCAAAAATTGGGTGAATTGCAATACTGTTCTTTGCTTATGGTTTTTTTAGAGTTATTCAAAGCCATTGTAATTGAGTAGACTTAATAGTCATATTTTACGTTAAAGTAATGTGCCTTAATACAAAGGTGAGCTGCACCCTTTAAAAGATTGAATAGTTATTTACATAGCTGAATAAAGGTAAAATGCCGCTTTCATTGAATTGTTTAGGGCACAATAGACAGAAAACATCATATGCCTCCGTAGCTCAGTGGATAGAGCATCCCCCTCCTAAGGGGAGGGTCGCACGTTCGATTCGTGCCGGGGGCACCAAGATCTTCTCCAATACCATCCAAAAAAGTCCATATAACCTATATAAATCAATGCTACTTTTATGAATAAGTGGAATATAATCTAACGTAGTCTATTGACATCCAAGATATAAACGTATAAAAAGCGTATAAAATAATAGATACATTCTATTTTTATACATATTTCGGATTATTATGGCTATTGAGTTGTTAGACGATAAGAAAATTAGTAATGCAAAGCATAAAGAAAAACCATATACGCTAAGAGATGGAAAGGGCTTGTTTGTGCTTTTGCATCCTAATGGCTCAAAGTACTTTCAACTTAGAACTACAGTTAATGGTAACCCTAAGTTAATTCAGATAGGTGTGTATGGGGATATTACATTGTCAGAAGCGAGAGATTTGGCTAGAGAAAAGCGAAGGCTTGCTGAAGCAGGTACTGACCCAGTATTACAAAAGAAAATAAAAAAAGCGTCATCTAAGCTAGAAGCTAATGCCACATTAAAAGTGGTATATGAGAATTGGCTATCAGAAAAACATATCTCACTTTCATATCATAAGAAGATTACATCAACGTTCAAAGGTAATGTTTTGCCTAGACTTGGTAATATTCCAATCAAAGAAATCACAGCACCTCTAATTAAATCTGTGCTTAAAGTAATGGAGTCTAGGGGTAGCGTTACTTTAGCTAAAAAAGTCAAAGCATGGTTAAAGGAAGTTATTGATTATGCAACTTCTGAAGGTTTGAGGGCTGGTGATAATCCTGCGAGTGTTGTTAGGGTAAACACGCCTCATGAGAAAGAGAGTTACCCATCCTTAAAAGGAAGGTCTGATGCTGGTGAGTTTGTAAGAAGTCTTGTCGAATACGGTGGTCGGTTAGAAACAATACTAGGCATCCAAATACTTATGCTAACAGGTGTAAGACCAGGGGAGTTAAGGCTCTCTGAGTGGAGTGAATTTGATTTAGATGCTGCGGTATGGGAAATACCTAAAGGACGCATGAAAATGCGTAAATCACATGTCGTAATGCTATCTAGACAAGTCCTAGAGCTTCTACAGCAGCTTAAAAAAATAACTGAGCACCAACGATATGTTTTTCCTGATTTAACCGGCACCAAGCCTATATCCAATGCTACTTTTAATATGGCATTGCGCCGTATTTGGACTAAATACAGAATCGTTTCACATGGCTTCAGACATTTTTTTTCAACCCAGGCAAATGAAAGCAGATTGTTTCACAAAGATGTAATCGAAACAGCGTTATCACATGGAGATGAAGATAAAATTAGAGGCACGTATAACTTAGCTGAATATCGAGAACTAAGATTAAAGTTGGCTCAATGGTGGGCTGACGAATTGTATTCTATGAGAGATGGTGCCAAAGTCGTGCCAATTAAACAGACTTAAAGAGACTCATCGTTACACATGCGGTCCATGAGTTAAACAGCAATGCTGGTTTTTTCGGTAGACAAAAACAAGGCCAAGTTACTAGTGAGAGCAAATAGAGAGAGGTATTTCAATGGGACTATATGAAAAGAGCAAGCTAAGAGATGCTTTTCTTGAATTAACTTCAGATAAGGTTATTCGTGAGGCGGCCTATCCAGAAGAAGAGTGGGCTAAGAATGGAGGTGGAGAAGCCGATTACCATTTAGTGCTAACCCAAGACAACCCTCAAATGCCAAGTAAACCCATAGGTCTTTTAGGTGGGCGCTCATCAAAGACAGTTGCGCAGTGTATGGATGCTAGATATAAAAACATTAAGGCCCACTGGCAAAATGTGGCGACACATAACTATTATCGAGAACTAGACAAGAATCAATTGTTTCGAAATGCCTTTAAAATATTTAAAGAAAAAAGTGAGCTTGTAGATACCTCTGAGTTGTTGAAATCTGAATTTTATAATTTCCGTTTTTGCAACTTAATAGCACAGCACATAGGTTGGCAAGTTAATTGTGATGAAGTGGGTTATATGCCAGCCTGTCTTGATGCTAAAGACTTAACTAAAGCTAAAGGTCATATTGAGAAGTTGCAAGAAGACATTCAAAAGGGGCTGAACTTGAATAACTATATAGCTCAAATTTCGCTTAAGGAACACTTGAAACAATTGATAATAGAAATCAACCAAGCACCTAGAAAAGAGAGAGAAACCCCCACGATACAAAAGAGTAGAGCTTTAAGAAATTTCACTAGGAGCTGTTTCCAGCTCTTTGGTGAGGCATACCCAACTATTTTATTAGAGTTGGCTGTAATGCTTGGCTGGGAAGACTGTCACAATATAACTGTAGACAAGCTAATCAAAAGTGAGCGTCAAAAATACCACAAGGGATTATAAGTCTATAACGTCTATTTTTTAACTTTATAGGCTGGGCGGAAGCATCAAAAAAAGAAGAATCTTATATAAACGTATCCAGTTGGACACGTGTAAATAAATTAAATAAGGAGCTTATATGATGTTTAGTCAATTCCCTCATGAAGGGTTTGTAGATATATCAAAAATATTAGGGGTATTCCCTATATCAAAAAGTGGTTGGTGGGCTGGTGTTAAAGATGGTAGATACCCTAAACCTATCAAACATGGTGGCCGTACTTTCTGGAAAGCTGAAGACATACTTAATCTAATTGAGACTGTTAAGAAGGAGGCTGCTTAACCATGACAACTCTACAGAACCCAAATAAACAAAAAGCCACGGGCAAGGTGGCTTTAAGTCGTACAACTAAGAGACCAAAGTATAAAACTAAAAAATCTAACATGCTCAAGCAGTTTATTCGGGTGGGTGAGCATGGATTAAATTGCTTTGAAAGTGCTAATAAGCACAATGATTACGTATTGAGGAGAACCGCGACTGATTTGCAGCGTGATTACGGCTTATTGTTTTCACGCAAATACGAACGGGTGCCAAATGCTTTAGGAAATGTTACTGATTGCATGAGGTATTGGCTTGATGATGTGAATAAAGTCAAAGCAATCGCAGTAATGGGGGAGGTGTAGTCATGGCACGCCGAAGCCGAAATAAACGCCCTGAAAGCGTTTCTGGTGGGTACTCGGCTATCCCTTGGTGTGTTGTTGATAGCAATAGCTTCAAAGGTGCGAGTGATAAAGCTAAGTCTTTATTATTTGCACTAATGAGACAGCACAACGGCTCTAATAATGGGCGATTGCACCTTGCGAAAGCATGGCTATATAGGCAAGGCTGGACTTGTGATGAAAACAATCGGAAAGCACGTAAAGAATTATTAGAGCGTGGTTTGATTATTCATACTAAGCAAGGAGGCTTGAATATGGGGGCCAACTTATTTGCTCTTACTTGGTTTGATATAAGCAATTATATTGGCTTGGATATTGATGCAAGAACCTATAGAAAAGGTGCTTACGCACTATGCGACCTAGAACCAACTAGAAGGCGAAAGCCACCTTCCAAAAAAACTCACCAGCCCGACTACCGAGCCAGTACAGGCACGACTACTGAGACAGTAAAGCAATTCACTGGCACGACTGCCGAGTCTGTTAAGGGTGTTCTGGGCACTTTCACTGGCACGACTACCGAGCACAATGTAATTACACCATTACCTATACACAATTCTATTAAACGAATTGAAAGTGGTGGTGTGTGAATGGAGGAAGATTATTGACTAAAGCATCCGACAAAGAAACCTTTGAAGTCATTGAGGCAGAAAAGAATGATAAACCGACTACCCCCTCACGAATTGACCTTAAAACCATTGATGACGTAAGGCTAGAGATGGCACGGGTCTATAGAGAAATGAGGGGGAATGCAATTGAAGCGGCTGTAGGAACAAAGCTAGTTTATGTTCTATCGGCAATAGGTAAATTAATTGAATTGCACGATATTGAAAAGCGTTTAGAAGCGCTTGAGGATAAATAATGAGTAACTTAGTGAAAAGGTTAGAAAAGCTGGAAAGCAAAGCTTTTATTAACGATAGCAGCCAACTAAACATGATTATTCGGTTTGTATCTAAAGAAAATCAAAGTGAGAGATTGCATCGCCTAGCTACTGATACATCAGAAAGTGGTTGTCGTTATGACCGGCTCGATTCTGAAGCTGAAGATGCTTTTCAAGAAAGAGCGTTTACTGAGCATCGCCTCAGAGAAAGGATAAAAAATCAGCATGGCGCACTTTTATTTCAAAGATTTATATCATCTGACAAGGGTGAAAAATAGAGATATATCAAATTATAGATTTGCCTAATTGGGGAGAAGTACACTCCTCAAGATATGAGCGATGACTAAATCGTTAAAGCAATTTAGAGAAATACGCTTAACTACAGAAAGCTCAACTAGGTCGTTATCCATACACCTAGTTATGGCGGCAGTTTACTCGATATGGTTAATAAAACATCACCAAAATCACCTTATTTAGTTGGTTGAGTAGGCAGATTATTAGGAGCTAACTATAATTGAGACTTTATGAATAGCTAATAAATATAAGGGGGTGCTGGTGGAGGGGAATCTAGAGCTTACAGAAGCTGAAAGAATTGAAATTGGCAGGCGCACCTCTGAGGTTAATTCAATAATTAAATCAGCGTCAAGATTGTTTAGCTCTGTAGAAATATTACAAGAGCAAGTAACTGAAAAGAGCGTAGCTTTAAAAAGCTACTGGCTATTTAACTGTTAACCTTGTTTTATAATGCAATCAGATGATTGTTCTATGCCTGCCGGACACCAAATTACAATCTAAAGAAGTCGAATGTATACAGTAAAGCATTATATACAATGACTTAAGATTTTTCATTTTTACAATCCATCTTCACTGGAATAACGTGACGCACACTACCTTTAGGATATTCTACATCCCCTAACCGCCTGGGCGTTAAGTGAATATGACAATGAAAGATAGTTTTCCCAGCACTTTCACCACAATTCATTCTAATATTAAAGCCAGTAATGGATTTATCCAGTTTTCCTAATCGTTTTTTTAACTATGAATAAGTTGGTTTGTGGCGTTTATTTCAGCTTAGGTTAATTCAAAGTAATCTTTGCAATGCCTCTTGGCTATGATGAGGAGATGGTTTCGGTTGCTACAAAGCCATCACGAACGAGGTAGGCAAATACTGAACCAAAATTCAGTGTAAATCCAAAATGAATGAGTGACTCAAACGAAAAGAGAAAGTTAAAATTTCTTAAACATATCAATTATTAGTTATACATGAAAATGATTGCTTGTTGTTTTTTTATAAAATACATATATAATATAATCACTTAACAGTGATATCTATAAAGTTACATTAAAAAAATGCTCAAGCAGATTATTTTAACAACAATTTTGGTTACTCTCTCTATTACATCAGTTGCTGGAGATGGGAAGGTAGATTCAGAAAATAAATCATCTGATAAGTCAGAAGTTCAGAATAATAGTAATGAGCAAACCAAGCTTAAAAATCGTGATGAATCTACCGAAAATAAGAAGGCCGC
>RCNB010002631.1_pt1 | contig 10955 bp, 8 predicted proteins | sample 2041321 | NCBI WGS metagenome assembly RCNB01 (sample SAMN09708232, study PRJNA481090) | Marine sediment metagenome, whole genome shotgun sequencing project.
TCAGCATTTCCATTATTCATAGATACATCACCGTCCATGCTCCGTGTGTCACCAACCATCATGTAATTACCATCTTGAGTTTTTGTTAGGGCATATCCTATTTCAATTTCAGAACCACCGAATGATTTTGTCCATAGTTTTTCACCATCAGCACTAAGTCGTACGGCCCAAAAATCATAAGACCCCTTGTCGTCGGTAATGTCAAAATCGAAGCTTTCTGAAGCCCCTGCTAATAAGAATCCGCCGTCATTGGTTTGCACTGCATCATAACTTCGATCGTTGTTACTTCCGCCAAAATAGCGTCTCCATATTTTAGTACCATTCGCGTCCATTAAGATTCCCCAAAATTCACCTACACCGTGAAGTGTGTTTCTTGTGGTTTGACCATTTCCTCCTAAATCATTACCAGGACAAAGGATATCTGGATCTGGGTCACAGGCGCCAATGTCGAAATAACCTGACACGAAATAATTTCCTTCAGATGTTTGTAATATTTTATAGGCTTGATCTTGGCCTGGAAAACCGAAACTTTTTTCCCATTGAATATTACCTGAGGTGTCAATTTTTACGACCCAGTAGTCTTGAAACCCTGCATTTATCGAAGCATCTCCATCGGAGCTTTCACTATATCCAGTTAAGATATATCCACCATCTGAAGTTTTTGCAATACTTGTAGCGACATCTGAATCACTTCCGCCATAGGTTTTACTCCATAGTTTATCACCAGTTTCAGAAAGTTTTAATAACCAATAATCGGAGTCATTTCCGTTACGTCCAAGAAGATCACCATCAGTACTTTTAGTAGTACCTAAGATTACATATCCACCATCATTAGCTTGCACAATTGATACGGCATCGTCTTCATCACTACCTCCAAACGTTTTAACAAAATCGACTTCGCCTAGAAATCCCATCGGTATCGGATCATCATCCATTACGATAATGATAGGGTCGGGATCGCTATCTTTTCCGCAGGAAAATAAAACAGTTGCGACAATAAATAGGAGTAGGGTTTTAAATTTAATATTTTTAATTAAGGGCATTTAATAGATTATTTTACAATCAATCTTCTAGTTGTATTGGCATTTATTTTCACCAAATACAAACCTGAATTTAAACTTGAAATATTTATGTTTTCTGAAAGTCTTTCAGAAAAATTCAAATTCAAAACTCGTTGCCCTAATACATTGTATATTTCAACTATTGAGATAGGGTCATTTGTAGACTTGATTGTTATGTTGTTTTCCGAAGGATTTGGATATATCGAAAATTGTAATTCTTCTGATTCTGATACACCTAAAACCTGAGCTTTAACTAAGAAAAAACCACTATCAATGTCACTTATTACAATGTTTCCACTTGCGAAAAAGGGATACACATTCCAAGCGCCATCAAAGGCAGCACCATTACTTGGGGTATAAGTGTCGAAATAACCTTCCTCAGATATATTCTGATTTGCAATATCACTGATGTCTAACACTCTCATACCGGCTCTATAATTTGCCATATAATATTTGTCACCAACGACATAGCCATTGTGATCAATTGCCGCTGTTTCTCCAAAATGCTCAAAATGAAAGACAGGAGCATCTAAATCGTTAAAGTCAAAAACTATGGTTCTAGTGTTTCCTCCAACATTTAATTCATCAATTTCATCTCCTACTATAAAATAGCGCTGATCTTCTGTGAACCAGCCTTGATGCGTATAAGCTACATTAGTATACGTGATATCAGAAATGGTTATAGGATTAGCTTTATCAGTTATATCGGCAATTACAATCTTGTCTTCATTGCTTCCTATAAAAATTTCCCGTCCTGTATAATCCGTATCTGGTCCGCTATAAGTAATAATTTGAGCATCGTGTGTATAAAGTCCAGCAGAATATCCTCCCTCTGCAACAGGATTTAACGGATTTTGAATATTTACAAAGTGGGCGCCACCATTGAACGAATTTGTTCCAACGCCATAAGCGTATCCAGAATCTTCGTTAATTACAATATTGTGAGCAGAACCAAAACCGTTATAATGAGCATCTTCGGTAAATGTCTCAGGCGGACTGGCAACACTTCTTAACCTTGTAAGGTCAAAAACTTGCATTCCGTGTCCTCCTGCTTCACTAACCACAAAGGCGTAATTTTCATAAACCTTAACATCTCTCCACGTACTGCTCGTAGTATGTGTTGGAAGTTTCCCTAAATAAACTGGGCTAATAGGGTCTGAAATATCAATAAATGCGGTACCGTTGCTTAAGCCTACAAGAGCGTATTCTTTTCCATCAAGCGGATCTGTCCAACCCCAGGAGTCGTTTCCAGAAGATGCTCCGAGTTGTCCAAGAGAAAATGATGATTGAAGATCATATCCACTGCACAGATAAGAACCGGCTGCTCCACTGTCACATGGAGTTTGGGCAAGAGCAAAAACACTTACAAATGCCATTAAAATAGGTAGTAATTTTTTCATAGTTTTTATTTAGCGATCGTAAAAATAAATATAATTAGGTGGTTCGAAGAACGTAAAACGTTAAATATTATACATTAAAGCGGTATATCACGTTTTCATTATTCTTTTAAAATCTTTTTAGTGACTTGATTATTAATTAAAAGGAAGTACATCCCTTTTGATAGTTGAGAGATATCTATTGAAAACTCATTAGAATTTATATCCTTTTCTGAATGCAAAACATTGCCCAAAATATCAGTTAGAACTAGGCTGGAAATATTCAGTTTTTCAGATCGAATTTGAACTCGATCAGAGACCGGATTTGGAATTATTGATATTTCAGAATAAGACGGGTCATTTATTTCCAAAATTTCGGAAGCCTTGACTAAAAGAAACCCTGCGGTTCTATCACTTATAACAATGTTTCCACTTTCAAAAAAGGGATAAAGACTCCAAGCGCCAATATAACCTGAATTACTATGATCTGGATAAGAGTCAAAATAGCCTTCTTCAGATATATTACCATTAGATATATCGCTTAAATCAATAACACGTATTCCTGCTGCATTATTTGATAAATAAAATTTTGTTCCTTTTACGTAGCCGTTATGATCTGTTGCAGCTGTCGGACCAGTATATTCAAAACTTAATTGGGGGTTATCTAAGTCTTCAAAATCAAAAACGACGGTTCTTGTATTTATGCCAATATTAATCTCATCTTGTTCATCTCCCAATAAAAAATACCGATGATCCTCAGTAAGCCATCCCTGGTGGGTGTATTCTACATTATTATAGTTAATAGTTGAAATTATTTGAGGGTTTGTTTTGTTTGAAACATCAATTATAACAACCTCGTCTGCATTACTCCCGAAGAGGATTTCACGTCCAGTATAATCTTGGTCAGGGCCATCGTATATTACAACCTGAGCATCGTGACAATAGCCCGCTCCAGAAAAGCCACCTTCATTAATAGGGTTTAGTGGATCTTGGATATTAACAAAATGAGGCCCACCACCATCTACGTTAGTCCCAACCCCATAGGCATATCCGGTAGCCTCGTTGATTACAATATTATGGGCTCCGCCGAATCCACTATAATGCGCATCTTCTGTAAAAATGACGGGTGGATTGGGTACGTTTCTTAATCTGGTTAAGTCAAATATTTGCATCCCGTGTCCTGGATCTTCACTGACTATAAAGGCATAATTGTTATAAGTTTTAGCGTCACGCCACGTACTACTGCTATTTTCAGTAGGTATTTTTCCAAGATATATAGGGTTAATCGGGTCAGAAATATCTATAAATGCAGTTCCTTCAATCAAGCAGAATATTGCATATTCTTTTCCATCAAGCGGGTCTGTCCATCCCCAAGAGTCGTTTGCCCTTGTAGAGTTCATAGTGGATAGCGGAATTTGAGATTGTAAATCAAAGCCTTCACAAGGAAATGATCCAGCAAATCCATTCTCGCAGGGAGTTTGAGCGAAAGAAATAAAGCATATAACAGAAAAAAAGAAGGTAATTGTATTTTTCATTTTCATAAGTAACGCTGGAATTTTACATGTCGTTAAAAAAGGGCATAAATAACCTAAAAATCAGTCTTTTATTATTTTTTTCAAGACACTGTTCTTTATCTTGATAAAATATAGTCCTTCATTTTTAGGTTAAAGTTATTGATTTTTCATAAAAAACCTAATTTATCGCAATTTCTTTTAGTAAACACGGTAGTAAAAGAAAGAATTATACGAAAAACCCAAAATTCGTATTTTCTAATTATTCTAGTTTTTTTTAATTCCTAAAACGTCTTCTCATTAGAATTCTAAGCCTTATTTTTGCAGCGAATAAAAAATAATGTAATGCTCGAGAACAAGGACACCTCAAAAACGGATATTTCTACACTTGGAGAATTTGGCCTTATTGAACATCTAACAAAACAATTTAAAATAAAGCACAAATCTACACTGAAGGGTATTGGAGATGATGCGGCGGTTATAGATTCGAAAGATCCTGTTGTGGTTTCAACCGATCTTTTGATAGAAGGAGTGCATTTTGATTTAAGCTATATGCCCTTAAAGCACTTAGGGTATAAAGCAGTAATTGTTAATCTTTCAGATATTTACGCGATGAATGCTGTGCCTCAGCAAATAACGGTTTCCATTGCCGTATCTAATAGGTTTCCTGTCGAGGCATTAGAAGAATTATATGCTGGAATAGCGACTGCAGCAAAGATTTATTCAATAGATGTAGTTGGTGGCGACACCACTTCTTCTACTTCAGGTTTATTTATAAGCATAACGGCAATTGGTCAAGCGAAGAAAGAAGATATTGTTTATAGAGATGGCGCGAAGGATAATGATCTATTGGTTGTAACAGGTGATTTGGGAGGGGCATACCTAGGTTTGCAAGTGCTTGAACGTGAAAAACAGGTTTTTAAAGTGAACCCGAATTCACAACCCGATTTGGATGCGTATACTTATTTGATTGAGAGACAATTAAAACCGGAGGCAAGAAAAGACATTGTCCAGTTATTGATTGATTTGGAAGTGAAACCTAGTTCCATGATTGATATTAGCGATGGTTTGTCTTCAGAAATACTTCATCTATGTAAAAGCTCAAAAGTTGGCTGCAATTTATATGAGGATAAGATTCCACTTGACCCTCAGGTGATTTCCGCTTGCGAAGAATTCAACTTAGATAGCACAACAATTGCCTTAAGTGGAGGAGAAGATTATGAATTGTTGTTTACCGTAAAGCAATCTGACTTTACAAAGGTTAAAGCTAATCCTCATTTGTCAATTATTGGACATATAACACCAGAAAAAGAGGGAGTACACCTAATAACTAGGGCGAATACAAAAATCCCACTGATTGCTCGTGGTTGGAATCCGATGGAGAACGATTAGTCCGAAAGTTTGAAACTAATTCGTAATAAGCATTTTTTTCAGAAGGAAATACTTTCTATGCTGTTTGAGCTAAAGTTCTTTGCATTCTTTTGTGGCTGAATGAAGAAACAATTGAGTTTAATTCTTTAGCCTTGCTCGTAAGTTCTTCTATATTACCTTTTAGATTATCTGTGAATTCTTTTTCACAACATGGGCATTTGTATTCATTGATGTGATTCGTAACTTTTCTGGTAACTTTGTAATTATGACCGAATATGGTGCAAACCATTCCTAAAATGGATGACGGTCTCTTTGGGGGATTCGTTTTCATATTTGTTTGTTTAGAAAAGTTAAATATACGAAAAAAACCACAAATACACGATAAAGTGTAACAAATATTAGATTAAGTGACAATTTTAACAATTTCATCAAAGTTTTCTATCATCCCCATGTGACCACCATCTAACTTAATGATTGTAGTTAAAGTGTTGTTAGACAGTATTTTAGCCTCTTTGTAGGAAAAAACGGGATCGTTGATGCCACAAATCATCATTTTCCCTCCTTGGAAATGTTTTAAGACTGAAGTTCGATCTTTTCTGTTTTTCATTCCTGAAATTGCCGCTTTTATACCTTCCAGAGGGACACTTAGAACTTCATTTTTCATTTTTTCAATTTCAGAAGCATATTTTTCTTGGGAATCTTTAGTAAATAAATTATGAATTGCCATAGTTAGAAATAAGGCTGAATTTTTATCGATTAGTCTTAGGGCTCGCTCTCTGTTTATTTTTCTTTCCTGAGAGTCGGCTGCCGGTGTGGAATTGAGAAGAATCAAATTTTTAGCAGAAGTTGGATAGATTTCACAATAAGCCAATCCAACATAACCTCCCATGGAGTGACCTATTATAGTTATAGTTTCAAAAGTATGTAGCGTTATAATTTGATCTACGATGTTTGCCATTAATTCCATAGAATGAACTGTATCAACAATACCACTTTTTCCAAAACCTGGAAGATCGATGGCGATTACAGTTTTATTAATGGAAAGTATAGGAATCAAAGACTCCCACATAGTCAAACTTTCTAAGAACCCATGAAGCAAAACTATAGCTGGTCCTTTCCCGTGAATTTCATAATAAATAGGGGTTTCGTTATAATTAAGTATCATTTTTCTATATTCGATCGGCAAATATCAAGTAATGAAATATACCAAACAAACCTTAATTACTGCATTCGCATTATTTTCACTTTTTTTTGGCGCAGGAAATCTTATTCTACCACCATTTTTAGGGTATAATGCTGGTGAGGATTGGCTATGGGTTACTTTAGGGTTTGCTATATCAGCAGTTGTAATACCAATTATGGCCATCTACGGCTATGCACGCTTGCAAGGAACCATGTTGGATTTTGCTAAAAAAGTGTCCCCTTTATTTGCACTTGTATATTCGATTTTGGTTTATATAATTTCTATTTCATTACCATCACCTCGTACTGCATCCGTCACTTACGAAATGGCTATTCAACCCTATTTCAATATTTCATCGTTTTGGACAAGTGTCATATATTTTTTACTAGTCCTGTCTTTTGTCTTAAATCGTTCGAAAATTTTAAATTTCATTGGAAAGTTTTTGACGCCTATCATTATTATTATTTTGCTATTTATTATTGGAATCGGCATCTTAGGGGATATAGAACCATTGCGTGCCTCAATTTTCGAGAACACTTTTACCGAAGGCATTCTAGAGGGATATCAAACTTTTGATGCTATTGGCGGTGTTGTAGTAGGAGGGGTTATTGTAATTTCTCTTGCATTACGGGGAACATACAATTACGAAGAAAAGAAGTCCATTATTGCATGGTCTGGTTTAATTAGCGGACTAGGACTTTTATTGATATATGGGGGGTTAATTGCTTTGGGAGCATTTTACAGTGGTACATTGGAAGTTGAAAATCGTACGGAGTTGTTAAGATTATTAAGCAATAATACACTCGGCTCCCTAGGCGCCGCATTTCTATCAGTTTTAGTAGCGCTAGCTTGTTTTACAACGGCTGTTGGAATAGTCACAGGAACGGCAGATTTTGTAAAGGGAGTTTTAGGAGACTCAAAACTCGCGTATAAAATAACCGCGGTTTTAGGGTGTATTATTGGGGTCACTGTTGGTCAATTTGATGTTCATTATATTATAAACATTGCGGTTCCTGCGCTTATGTTTATATATCCAATTACGATTGCGTTAATCTTATTGAATGTCCTCCCCGATAAGTACGCTTCGAAGTTGGTTTATAGAGGTGTTACGATTACGGTTCTTCTTTTTAGTATTCCAGATTTTATACAATTTTTTGCTTCGGAAGAATTCGTGTCACATCTTAAAATGTTCATTCCATTTTCAAAATATAGCTTGGGTTGGGTAATACCATCCGTTGTCGTTTTTTGTCTGATAAATATTTCAGAATTATTCACTAAAAAGTCAGATTAAAGAGAAATTGACGTTTTTGATAACATTTTAACGTAATTAGCTGAAAACGAAAACGATATAGTAGTGTATTTAGATGATTGAGGTGTTAAAATAAGTGTGCTTTTATTGCACTTTTCTAAACTATTTACACTAGTTTTTCGCAACTTGTCAATAAAGCAGACTCGTTATTGAATTATCCGTAAAATGGTTATTTTTATATAAATTGAGTAGGTCTATTCTGAATTCTTCAATAAATTTGATTTTAATTATAAATCGAACATTATGTCTATTACAAAACAATATTTAAAAAGCAAACCGGTGTGTAAAGTTACTTTTTCAGTACCGGCTGAAAGTGCGAATGAAGTAAAAGTAGTGGGAACTTTTAATGAGTGGAATACTGAAGAAACACCACTTAAGAAATTAAAAAACGGAACCTTTAAAGGAACTGTTAATTTGGACGCTGACCAATCGTATGAATTTCGATATTTAGTTGATGGTTTATATACCAATGACGATCAGGCAGATTCTTATGCGTGGAGCGATTTCGCCTCTGCTGAGAATGGAGTGCTTGAGTTGTAGTCTCATAATCCAAAATAAAAAAAGGATTTTCAATTTTGAAAATCCTTTTTTTATTTGAGTAAACTACAAGCTATTTATTCATCAAACTTTCTATCTCTTCGGCCTCAATAGGAATGTTTCGCATGAGATTAAATGGTTCTCCCTTTTCCTGAATTATTAGATCGTCTTCTAATCGAATTCCGAAGCCTTCGTCAGGTATGTAGATTCCCGGTTCTACTGTAAAAACCATATTCGCTTTCATAGGTTTCCAAAGAAGTCCGTAGTCATGAGTATCTAATCCCATATGGTGCGAGGTGCCGTGCATAAAATACTTTTTATATGCAGGCCAATCTGGATCTTCATTTTTAATGTCAGCCTTATCAATAAGTTTGAGAGTCAATAGTTCGCTAGTCATTAACTTTCCAACTTCTTCATGATATTCTTTCCAAAATGCACCCGGCACTAACATTTTAGTCGCCTCATCTTTTACTTTTTTCACCGCCTTATAAACTTCAAGTTGCCGTTTTGTAAACTTACCGTTGACAGGAACTGTTCTTGTCATATCGCTCGAATAATTTGCATACTCAGCGCCAACATCCATTAAGATGAGATCACCGTCTTTACATGCTTGGTTATTTTCGATATAATGAAGCACATTAGCATTATTTCCACTAGCTATGATAGGGGTATATGCAAATCCTTTCGATCTATTTCTAAGAAATTCATGCATGTATTCGGCCTCTATTTCATATTCCATAACACCTGGCTTTACAAAACCTAGAACACGCCGGAGCCCTTTCTCGGTTATGTCACAAGCAGTTTGTAATAAATCTATTTCTATTTGGTCTTTTACCGCTCGTAGTGTCTGTAAAATAGGATTGCTTTTTGCCACAGAGTGCGCCGGATATTTATCGAGCAGCCATTTAGTAAAACGCCCCTCACGGGTTTCCGTTTCTACGTTTGCACGATAATGCTCGTTTGTATTAATATAGACAGTGTCACTTTGCGTCATTAGCTCATAAAGTATTTTCTCCATATCCTGAAGCCAATACACTGTTTCAATTCCACACGTAGCTAATGCAGCTTTTTTTGTTAACTTTTCACCTTCCCAAACTGCAATGTGGTCATTCGTTTCTTTGAGGAATAGAATCTCGCGGTGATTTTTGTTGGGACAGTCGGGAAATAGAACAAGAATGCTTTCCTCCTGATCTACACCACTTAAATAATATATATCACGATGTTGCTGGAAAGGCATTGTACTATCAGCACTTATTGGATAAATATCATTAGAGTTAAAAATCGCTAAACTATTAGGCTTCATTTTAGCAGCGAAATCTTTACGGTTCTTAATAAATAGGTTTCTGTCTATTGGAAGATATTTCATATTATAAGACTTATTGTTTCTTCAAAAATAACAGAAATATATATAATGAGTATTAATGCGAAACTAAAATTTTGTGAAACAATTGCATTTGAGTAATTTCAGCAAATAAAACAAACATCATGAAAAATTTCGTACTTGTCCTATTCTGTCTTTCTTCTTTTTTATGTTTTTCTCAGCAGCCGGCTTCAGGCGCTTCGACAATTGAAGAAGGGCTTTCAAAAAAGGCGGTTATGACTAACAGTTCATTGGTGAAAAACCTTCCTTTTAAAAATATTGGTCCGACTATTATGAGTGGTCGTGTGGTTGGTTTTGCCGTTAACCCAGTTAATCCAACCGAGTTTTATGTGGGATATGCAAGTGGTGGCGTTTGGCATACAACCAATAATGGCACAACATTCACCCCCGTATTTGATAATAGTCCAACTCAAAATGTTGGATGCCTGGCAATGGATTGGAAGTCAAAGACGCTGTGGGTTGGTACCGGAGAGGTTAATTCTTCAAGATCTTCTTATGCGGGAATAGGCTTGTTAAAATCAAGCGATAACGGAGCGAACTGGGAAAATGTTGGACTAAAAGATTCTCATCATATAAGCAACATATTAATTAATCCAACTAATGGTAATGAAATAGTAGTTGGAGTTGTTGGGCATTTATATTCTGTCAATAGCGAACGAGGAATTTTCAAAACCATGGATGGTGGAAAAACTTGGAGTAAAACACTTTTCGTTAATGATCAATCTGGAATTATCGAACTGGTATCTGATCCAAATAATTTTTCACTTATGTACGCGTCCTCTTGGGATAAAGACAGAAAGGCTTGGAACTTTAAAGGTGATGGTCCTGGAAGTGGGATTTACAAAAGTGTCGATGCGGGTTCAAGCTGGACTAATGTTTCAGTAAAAGGAAGCGGATTCCCAGTAGGTGAAGGAGTTGGGCGAATTGGACTCGCTGTTTATGATGAAAATACGGTGTATGCAATTGTTGATAATCAGAACAGAAGAAAAGATGACAAACCCGATTCAGATGAAGACGGATTAAAAAAGGACGCATTTAAAGCAATGACTACGGCGGAATTCTTGGCCTTGGATGACAAAAGCTTAGATGAATACCTAAAGTCTAATAATTTTCAAGAAAAATATAGCGCAGAGACTGTTAAACAAATGGTTCGAGCAGGAACTGTGAAGCCGATTGACTTGGCAAAGTATTTAGAGGACGCAAATTCAATGTTATTTGATACTCCG
>RCNB010002632.1_pt1 | contig 10954 bp, 7 predicted proteins | sample 2041321 | NCBI WGS metagenome assembly RCNB01 (sample SAMN09708232, study PRJNA481090) | Marine sediment metagenome, whole genome shotgun sequencing project.
CCTGATAGTGCACCTGATTTTCGTAGATATGCGCACCGTCTGACAGTCGACGCAAGGTTGCGGTCGCGGACATCTTCATTACGGCCTCGTTCCCCCGCACATTGATATCTGAGTCTGAGAAGCTGATATACAGGATCGCGTCAGTATCCGCCGGAATCTGAGTCGCGTTGAGGAGTATTTTTGGCTTGAGGCTCGGAACCTCCCGGAGTCTCCAGAAGACGTCAGTTGCCAATGCATCATTAGACAATTGCTGGTCGGCCGACTCCGCTATTTTGGCGGTCAACCCATCGCGGAAATCCTGCAAGGCGCGCTTGGATGCTCCGGAAGCGCCGCCAACCACAGTACCAATTATCCCCAGGAGGCGCCCCACGACCGGTATACGCGTATAGATCGGGATTCCCGCGATTTCCGCATTAATCGTCCCCAGACCACGACCTGCATCTATGCCATCGATCAGTCCCAGTGTTTCTTTTCCATAGCTACCGGTAACCGAACCGCTAACCGGACTCAAGCCCGGCAGTACGACTATCTTCGAAACTGAAGCGCGGTACTCCTCCGACATAAGCTCATTGGAATCTCGAACAAGTGGTGCTATCTGTGGTCCAGAATCCTGCGCAGACGCGGACAGTGACGCGAGAGTGCTCATAAGCAGCAAGGCTGGCAACCTGCCATCGACGGTGTGTCGATCCTGAAGTTGTCTTTTCATGTCTGTGCCCTCTGTCGAGAACGATACGCGGCTCAGGATTGTAGCAATTTTCGCGAAGCCCGATGTTCAGCTCTGAACGTGAAAGCGATCAGTATCGCCGCAACGACACAGGCGCCCGCTATGAGCGTAAACACCGCGTCCCAGCCGGCAGAATCAACAACGTAGCCAATAACGATGTTAGCGCTTACCGCACCGCCGACGTATCCAAATAGACCCGTAAATCCAGCGGCCGTTCCCGCCGCTTTTTTGGGGACCAGGTCCAGAGCCTGAACGCCAATGAGCATAATGGGACCGTAAATGAAAAAGCCGATGCCGATCAGCATCGCGATATCAAGGTTCGGATTGCCGGCCGGGTTTTTCCAATAGACCAGAACGCAGATCAACGTTAGAAGCATATAGCCAATCGACACCGGCGCACGTCGACCATTGAACACCTTGTCCGAGAGCCAGCCGCAAATCAGCGTGCCGGGGATTCCGGCGAATTCGTAAAACGCGTAAGCCCAGCCCGATTGCTCGAACGAAAAGTGCTTTACCTCGTTGAGATAAGTCGGTGCCCAGTCCAATACTCCGTAGCGCACGAAATAGACGAAGGCATTCGCGATCGCAATGGTCCAGAGAAATCTGTTGTTGAGAACGTGCTCGAGGAATATCGCCTTCGCAGATAGTTCTTTCTCCTCGGCCGCGCTGTAATCATGGGTTATTGGATAGTCGTCCCGAAAGCGCTCTATCGTTGGCAGGCCTTCGGATTGCGGTGTATCTCGCACGAATATGAAAATCAGCAACGCAATTGCCAACGCGAAGAATCCGTGCAGATACAATATCGCGTGCCAGTCCGCAAACATCGCCATGGCGAGAATCGCGATCGGCCCGACCATACCGCCACCGATATTATGCGCGACATTCCAGATAGCCATTTTCGTGCCGCGCTCGTTGGTCGAGAACCAATGCACCATGACCCGACCACAGGGCGGCCAACCCATGCCCTGAAACCAGCCGTTCATCAACAGCAGGACGAACATGATCGTGACCGAACTGGTCGCGATCGGCATTGTGCCCATGAAGATCATCGTGAGTGCGGAACACGTCAGGCCCAAGGTCATGAACGCGCGCGCATTGCTGCGATCCGAAACATTGCCCATGATAAATTTGGACAGACCATAAGCGATCGAAACGCCAGAAAGTGCCAATCCCAAATCCGCTTTCGAATAGCCCTGCTCGATCAAATAGGGCATCGCAAGCGTGAAATTTTTTCTTACAAGATAGTAGCCCGCGTAGCCCAGGAATATTCCGATGAAGACCTGCAGTCTGAGGCGACGGTACGCGCCGTCAACGTTCTCCTTGGGCAAGGTCTCGCGATGCGCCGCGGGCTTGAGAAATCCGATCAATGTCGGGACTCAAGGTAATCGACCGTGAGGTCCGGGAAGTCAGTAAACACCCCATCGACGCCGACCCGCTCGAAGAAGATGCGCAAGAAGTCCTCGTAGTCTTTGGCGAAAGGCGGCATTTGGTCTCGTTCGCGCCGAAACGTGTATGGATGCACCCGCATATCGGCCTTATGGGCGAACTCGACGAGTTTCGTCGCCTTAATGTCCGACGCAGTCGATTCAGGAGCGATCAACAAGAGTGCCGAGGGTCCAATTCCGTCCGCATAGGTCGCCACTTCCTGCATTCCGTCCGCGCTTAACATCCAGTGGTACTGCTCTTCAGTACCCATCAACTGAACGAGCTTCAGCGCCATGTTCATCTGCGGCATCAATGTATCGTGAACGCGTCGCAGTTCGTCTGCATCAAAACACTGAAAAAAGACCGCGTCTGATTTGTCATCGTAACCATAGTGAAGCAAAACACTCAAAGCGGCGGACGCAATATCCTTCCCTTCATCGCGATGAAATTGCGGGCTCTTAATCTCCGGGTAAATTCCGACCGACTGCCCGGTGGACACATTAAGGCCTTGAATTAGTTCAATTTCCTCCGCGAATGTATGGACGCGAAATGACGACTTGCCGAGCGGAAATCTGTCCTTAAACACGGGTCGACGAATTCCATCCTCAGTATCAAATCGTTCGGAGACGGACAGCTGACGTATTTCGTCGAGCGTAAAGTCGATAACGTAAAACCTGCCATCATCGCGACTTCTCCCGGGAAAAAGCTTCGCCACGTTGGTCACAGTATCAAGATGGCGATCATGCAGAACGACCAGCTGATCATCCTTGGTCAACACGAGGTCTTGCTCGATGTAGTCTGCGCCTTGCGCATAGGCCATTGCCTTGGCCGCGAGCGTGTGTTCTGGCAAATAGCCACTGGCGCCACGATGGGCGATAACCAGTTTCTTTGCTTTCGGGGGAGTCGCGTGCGGATCTATCCCCCTGTCGTGAGTTGTTACGGCGCAGCCGGCCAGCGGCAGGACGGACAGGAGTAAAAGAAGTCTGACAGTCTTTATCAATCGATTATTCCTTCGACGCTTCAATGTAAGCCGTTCGGTAGCTTACTCCACTTGTTCGTATACACGCACGTAATCAACCTCCATTCGCTGCGGAAAGATCTCATCATCAATTCCGCCACCTGAACGGCCCCACATACCACCGACCGCAATATTCAGGATGACGTGGAACGGCTGATCGTAAGGCCAGACGTCCCAGCCCGTATTCTCATTCATGTAGCTGAAGTAGTGCGAGTCATCGACAAACACATCAATTCTTTCCGGCGTCCACTCCAGGGCGTAGTCATGAAAACTCTGATCCAGATCATCGATCAAAATGCGGCCCTTGCGCTGTTCCCATTTTGCCCAGTAGTACGCCTCGTTGTGCACCGTGCCATGGACATGTCCCATCTGGTAACCAACGTGTTCCATGATGTCGATCTCACCCGAGTTGGGCCAGGCATTGCAGTCGCTACTGCCCTGCCAATCGGCTCCCGCTTCACAGGTTGTCGCATATCGGAATGGATCGCTGGGTAACATCCAGATAGCGGGCCAGGTACCCATTCCGCGCGGCAGCTTTGCGCGAACCTCGACGCGGCCATACAGGAAGTCGCCCTTGCCGCTCGAATGCACGCGACCGGAGGAATAACTGGCACCCTCGTAGTCTTCCTTATGCGCTTCGATGACCAATTTGCCGTCTTCAATACGGATATTTTTCTCACGAGACGTATACGCCTGATCCTCATCGTTAACTTTGCGCGCCGGCCAGATATCGATACTCCATTTTTCCGAATCCAGAAGTGGCTGATCGAACTCGTCGCTCCAGGTTAGCTGCCACGAGGAAATCGCCCGATTCTTGTTGCGGACGACGATGGCATTCAGCATCGGCAGACCTGCGCTGGCAACGAAATGAACATCCAAAGTCTCGTCAGTAATCTGCACATCAGGCACCGTTACCGTCAAAGCAGAATCTACTTTGCCGTCTCTCGAGGCCATGACATCCAGCTTTTCGATAACGCGTTCATCGCCAATGAAGGTATCGAACACTCGTTCACCACCCTCCACATCCTCAGGCTCCGCGAAGTGCAAGGTAATGTCGTAAACACCGTTTGCAAGCGGTCGTGCGACTCGAATGTCACCTTCGCGATAGGTCTGGTACAGAGCAGGATCCTGCGATCCCTTGACGACATCCATCTGCCCGAGGGTGCCGCCAGAAATTGACGACTCGGCTTCATATTGCGTGCCATCGATACCGAGATAGGCTGGTCCGCCAACGTTGATGGCCCACACCAGGTCGATGTCGCCTGTCTGATTAGAAACTGGCTTCTGCATGATCGATTGTCCGGAATCGGCTCCGCAAGCAGCCAGCGCGAGTCCAGTCGCAGCGAGAATTGAGTGCCAAAAATACTTCTTCATAAACCGGGCCCCTTACAGGTTTGTCGAACATAATCGCCGATGTCATCCATATCACAGGCAGTTTTTGCCCATTGCGGGCACATATTGAGCATACGCATCTTGAGTCAGCGAAAAATATACAAATTCCTAATGACAGCGCTGTCAATATTACCTACAATGGGACGAATATAACAAGCACTAACGTCGGTGCTGAGGGGAGTCGGTGACAACATCAAGAGCCAAAATATGGCGGCGTGGGAGCACGTGCTTTTTGCTAGCGCTGGCTGTGAGTGCTTTGGCCACCGCCACCCACCACGAAGGTCGAAGCCATTACACCGCGCCGAAAACGCAGTCGCCCATCGCGATCGATGGTATCGCGGACGAGAAAGTCTGGAGTGAGGCGAAGTGGCAGAATATCGATCGCCGCTGGCTGGGTCCCGAATATTCAGAAAATGATTTCACCGGTCGCTACAAAATCGCGTGGGACGAACACAAAATCTACATCCTGAGCGAGATCGTCGACGACATACTGATCGATACGCACCGCGATCCGCTCACCCAATATTGGGACGATGATTGCCTTGAGATCTTCATCGATGAAGATTTTTCCGGCGGTGATCACCAGTTCAATCACAACGCATTCGCTTATCACATGTCGCTCGATAATCAGGCGATCGATATTGGCACCAACGAACAAGCACAAAATTATTCGCACCACGTTGAAAGCCGCTGGCAACAGCAAGGCGACAAAGTTATCTGGGAATTGGCAATCGACATTTACTCTGACAATTATGTCGACGGATCTGACGAAAACACTCCTGTGACATTGTCGGCGGGCAAATTGATGGGACTGATGATCGCTTATTGCGATAACGATGGCAGCGAATTGCGAGAAAACTTTATCGGCTCCGAATCGGTGCCTAGCGGACCAAAAGATCGCGGCTGGATCGACGCCGGGTTGTTTGGCGAACTGCAGCTGACCGAGTAACGTCTGTGGGGAAACAGATCTTGAATTTAGAAAACGATAACGCGATTGACAACCACACTGTGACGGGCGAATTTGTCAACTTCGCCGGCGAGCGTTTCTATGCCATTCGAAACGTTGACCGCATGGCGCCTTTCTTCGTCAGCGTTATTTCGAATGTCGACCATTGGTTATTTATTTCATCGACCGGTGGACTGACGGCCGGTCGCGTATCACCTGCGACGGCGCTTTTTCCCTATATCACGGTCGACAAGATCCATGAAAGCACGGCGCATACCGGTAGCAAGACGCTGATACGTGTAGCGGTTAATGGCCATCAGCAGGACTGGGAACCGTTCAAGGCCGAGCGCAGCGAACGATACGCGCTCACTCGCAATCTCTACAAGAATGTCCTGGGAAACAAGCTTTGCTTCGAGGAAATCAATCACGACCTGAAGCTGGTTTTCCGTTACACATGGTGCACAAGCAACACTTATGGCTTCGTGCGGCAATGTGAACTCGAGAATTTGGGGGACGCGGACCTGACGATCGAAATGGTCGACGGTCTACAAAATATTCTGCCCGCCGGTACGCCAGCCTTTACTCAGACCAATTCCAGCAACCTCGTCGATGCCTACAAATGGACTGAGCTGGACGAAGAGTCCGGGATGGCACTGTTTACGCTGTATTCCGGCATTACCGATCGCGCCGAGCCCTCCGAGTCTCTCAAGGCCAATACGGTCTTTTGTCTGGGGCTTGAGGGACAGAAGGTATTGATTTCGTCGCAGCAGCTCAACGATTTCCGCATGGGCGCGGAGCTGCATCAGGAAGTTCATACCCGCGGCATCCGTGGCGCCTACTTCGTAGATCTGGCCATAACGCTCAAGCCTGGCGAGTCGCAAGAGTGGCAAATGGTCGCCGATATCGAGCAGACGCAGAGCGACGTCGTCGCGTTACGCCGGAAACTCAATAATCCGAAGGAAGTTGCGGCATCTATTTCTGCGTCGATCGAAGAAGGATCGGACGAGCTGGCCCGTATCATGGCGAGCGGCGATGGCTTTCAAGCCACAGCTGAGGAAACAGTATCTGTGCACCATTACGCCAACGTGCTGTTCAATATTTTGCGTGGCGGTGTTTTCGACGATCACTACAAACTGACGGCCCGCGACTTCGGACGGACAATCAAACACTTCAACGCTGACGTGTACCAGCGTCATCGCGCCGTCATTGAGAAACTCCCGGCCAAACTGGACCTCGTGGAACTCCTCGGCATCGTTATGGCACAGGATGATCGGCAGCTCGAGCGCCTGTTTTATGACTATTTGCCAATCACGTTCGGTCGACGACATGGCGATCCAAGCAGGCCCTGGAACGAGTTTGCTATCAACCTCAAAGATGAGGACGGTGAGCGATTACTGTCCTATCAGGGCAATTGGCGTGACATTTTCCAGAACTGGGAGGCGTTAACATTCAGCTATCCCGAGTTCATCGAGAACGTAATCGCCAAGTTCGTCAATGCGTCAACTATCGATGGCTACAACCCCTACAGAATCACCAAGGAAGGTTTCGACTGGGAAGTTGAAGAGCCCGACAATCCCTGGAGCTACATCGGTTACTGGGGCGACCACCAGATCATATACCTGCAAAAGCTGTTGGAACTGTCGAGTCAGTTTCACCCCGCTAAGTTGGGGCAACTACTTTATGAACCCATTTTTTGCTACGCGAATGTGCCATACCGGATTAAGTCGTTTGAAAAACTGCTGGAGAACCCGAAGGCCACGGTTACCTTCGACAATGATCTTGCCGAGCGCATAGAGCAGCGAATTACGAAGGTTGGTGCCGACGGAAAGCTGATCCTCAATAGTGACGGTGACGTCTACCAGGTGAACCTGATCGAAAAGCTCCTGGTGACGCTGCTCAGCAAACTGGGCAACCTGGTTATCGATGGCGGCATCTGGCTCAACACGCAAAGGCCCGAATGGAACGACGCCAACAACGCGCTTGTTGGGCAAGGCGTATCCATGGTGACCTTGTACTATATGCGTCGCTACGTGCACTTCCTGCAGCAGCTGCTCGCCGCCGAAACCCGGCCGGTGACGCTGTCAAGCGAGGTTAGCCAGTGGCTCAGCGAGACCGCCTCCGCCCTCCGCGATGTGCAGCCGACGCTTGGCGAATCGGCGATAAGTCCGGCCAAACGCTACAAGACGCTGGAAGCCCTCGGTCAGGCCGCGAGTCGTTATCGACTGTCTGTTTACGAGCAGGAATCGTTCTCGGGTACCGCGGATCGCAGCATCGGTGAAATCGCGGCATTACTCGACGACGCTCTGGCTGCGATCGACCACAGCATTGCTACGAATCGCCGAACGGATGGCCTGTACAACGCCTACAATCTTCTTGAATTCGGTTCGGACGAGATCGAGATCGAAACGCTCTACCCGATGCTCGAAGGTCAGGTTGCCGCCCTCAGCGCCGGTTCTATCCCGTCGAAAGAGGCCGCTACGTTACTGGAAGCGCTGTTCGATAGTGAAGTCTACCGGCCGGACCAGAACTCCTTCATGCTGTATCCGGACCGAAAACTTCCTGGATTCCTGGAAAAGAACCGCATACCTGCTGCCGACCTTGAAGCGATACCACTGCTGGTACAGATGCTTGCCGACAACAATGAGCGCATCGTTATGCAGGACGCCGACGGCATCTATCGTTTTAACGCCGCGCTCTGCAATGTTGGCGACCTGAATGAGCAGCTGGACGTTTTAGAAGAACACGACTCTGCATCGATCGCGGCAGCACGAAAGCCATTGCAGAAATTATATGAGTCCGTGTTCAACCACCAGGCGTTTACCGGCCGCTCTGGCGGCATGTTTGGTTTTGAGGGTCTGGGCTGCATTTACTGGCATATGGTCTCGAAGCTGTTGCTAGCCGTTCAGGAAAACTATTTTGCCGCCGTAGAACAAGGTGACGACGCTGAGTCCTGCCAGCAGCTTGGTGAATTATATTACCGGGTGCGGCGCGGTATCGGCTTCAACAAAACGCCGACGGAATTCGGTGCGTTCCCGATTGACCCGTACTCACACACACCGAAGCATGTGGGCGCTCGACAGCCGGGTATGACCGGACAAGTCAAAGAAGAAGTGCTGACGCGATTCGGCGAGCTTGGTGTGCGAATTAGCGACGGCATCATTCACTTTAGTCCCACCCTGCTCCGCGAACGAGAATTTCGTACCGAATCACTGCCATTCTGCCACCTCGATATCGACGGACAGTGGCAGGATTTGATAGTGCCTGCAGCCGGGCTTGCCTTTACCTGGTGTCAGGTGCCGGTGGTCTATGAGCTGAGCGCTGATGCAGGCGCATCCCTGACCATAACCAGAAACGACGGGACGACACAGCCATTTCCGACGCTGTCGCTGCCCGCCAAAGAGAGCGCCGAGATATTCAAACGCAGTGGCGAAATTCGAAAAATTAACGTGATCTTAGGCAAGGATCAGCTGTTTGGCAGCTAACCCGACCCGGATCACTTCTATCCTTTATCCATCAAGTCTATCAAGAGACCTTAATGTCTAATTACTACAAGAGAAAAATGTCACTGGCCGGTGTTGATTTCACCAACCTCTCGGTCGAGGACTTGCGCGCACTCATTCGCAAAATACTGGACGAGAAAATTCACGGACTGTCTTTCAGTCCTTACGTCGAAGGTCAGGGCCCGGGCACGCAATTGGGCGAGGCGCAAATCCGTGAGCGGCTGTCTATCATTCAACCCTACGTAAACGGAATCCGTTCGTTTTCCTGTACTGAAGGAAACGAACTCATTCCTGCCATTGCGAAGGAAAATGGTCTCAATACGATGGTCGGTGCGTGGCTTGGTGACGACCCGGAAAAGAATGAGCAAGAAATTACCAACCTGATTGAGATCGCCAGAAATGGTCATGCCGATATCCTTGCCGTCGGCAACGAGGTTCTTTTACGCGGCGATTTATCGGAAGACGAATTGCTGGCTTACATCGACAGAGTGAAACAGGCCGCGCCCGGGGTCGATGTCGGCTATGTCGATGCGTATTTTGAGTTTGTTGACCATCCGCGCATCAGTGCTGCCTGTGACGTATTACTGGCAAACTGCTATCCGTTCTGGGAAGGCTGTCCGGCAGAACATGCCTTACTGTATATGAAAGAGATGTATCAGCGCGTCCAGCAGGTAGCCAATGGCAAACGCGTCATCGTTAGCGAAACTGGCTGGCCGAATGTCGGCAGTGCCGAAGGCGGCGCAGTTCCTTCAGAAGAAAACGCGATGAAGTATTTCATTAATTCATTCAAGTGGGCTGAAGAGGACAACGTCGAGATTTTCTACTTCTCTTCGTTTGACGAGGCATGGAAGGTCGATGCAGAAGGTGACGTAGGTGCTTACTGGGGTTTATGGGACAAGGACGGAAACCCGAAGTATGTCTGAGATCCCTAGCATTCAACATGGCAACGCTATTTGCTACTCCGGGTACCGTGAAGGCCAGAGTCCCGGTAGTAATAACTATCCGTCGTACGAAGAAATAAAAGAAGACCTGCTGATTCTGGCGAAGAACTGGAAGTATCTGCGCCTGTATGACTGCAGTCCCCATGCTGAACGCGTCCTCAACGTGATTGACCGCGAGAAACTGCGCTTCAAGGTGATGTTGGGTATTGATATTGCTGCAGAGATGAGCAACCCGCATTGCCCCTGGGGCGCGGAATTCAGTGACGAGGTACTCGATGCCAACAGGCAACACAACAGCGATGAAATTGAACGAGCCATTGTCTTATCGAACCGCTACGCTGACATCGTGTTCTCTTTGTCGGTCGGCAACGAAGCCAGCGTTGAGTGGACAGACCATATGGTTCCGATCGACAGCCTCGTAACCTATGTGAAGAAGATAAAGCTCGCGATCAGACAGCCCGTTACTTTCTGCGAGAACTACGATCCCTGGACGTACAAGCTGGAGCCACTGGCAGCCGAGCTGGATTTCATATCGGTACACACGTATCCCGCCTGGGAATATCGAACGATGGAAGATGCGCTCGAATATACCAAGCAGAATTACCACTCGGTCGTGAATCACTACCCGGGAAAGCCCGTCGTGATCACAGAGGCTGGGTGGACCACCGCATCCAACGGGCGCGGTATCGAGCCCTGGAATGCTTCGGAGGAACTGCAGGCGAGTTATTACGAGCAGCTTCTTGAGTGGACGACAGAGGAAAAAGTCCTGACGTTTGTTTTCGAGGCGTTTGACGAGCCGTGGAAAGGTTCGCCCGATCCGCAGGAACCGGAAAAACACTGGGGACTGTTCGATGTGGCGCGCAGGCCCAAGTTAGTCATGCAAAAAACCTACGCCGAATTAGTGCCCGATATTGAGGTCGAGAAACGGGCGGTCGGCGCCGATACTTAGCAATTGACAGCGCTGTAATAAATAGCTAGAAATAGCGTTACACCATTTTGAGGCAACCC
>RCNB010002804.1_pt1 | contig 10954 bp, 5 predicted proteins | sample 2041321 | NCBI WGS metagenome assembly RCNB01 (sample SAMN09708232, study PRJNA481090) | Marine sediment metagenome, whole genome shotgun sequencing project.
TTCAGCATTGAATTACCAAACGCCTCTGGAGTATTATCGTGAAGCCTGTCAAACTTAACCGAGTGTCTAGTTTTTTGGGGGAAGACCAATCCTGGTGCCGAAGTGGGAGTCGAACCCACACTCTCCATAAGGAGAACTGGTTTTGAGTTCAGTGCGTCAAGGGGTACCTCAAAAAAACTATAGAAAATATTATAGAGATATATCGTAGAAGTACTCCATCTACTGCTGGGTGCGAAGGGGGGGGTGAGGGGTTTTAGGGTTTTTGGATTACAGCCGGATGTAAGTCTTACAGCGGGCTGTAAAATCGGAGCGACAGACTAATTCCCGTGTGCCAGCTGTGTGACCAAAAAAAGTATAAACCTGCTGAAACTACGTTAAAATAATATAAAAGACCAAAGCAAGGAAAGGGCTGATTTTCTTGAGGTAAGCCTGGTACGCCCAATGTGACGGCATTAGAACTTTTTTGACCATTAAGCTCTATCAGTTGAAGATCATCTTGAACGGAGTTTCAACGTAGTTCAGCTACCCTCTCCCTCGCATCCGTAACTTCAGGGAGGCCGGGGTGGGCGTCCTTCAAGCAGTATGTGGAGGTGCAATCCATTGCATAAGAAAAATCATGCGAGGTCCGAATTCAACTGAAACGACACAAGTATGGCAAAAGACATCGTGCCGTTTGTAAGATTTCTAGGGAGCCTTGTCTCCGGCCGCTTAGAAAGTAAGCCAGCACCACACGTGCCTATTATAAAAAGAAGCTCTATTTCGAAGAATCGTTAATCCGTGATTTGCCTCAGTTATAACTTAGGGCGTTTGACCAGATGTAAAAAATCCTCCATCAGCCAAAGTTCATATTCGCCACCGAAACCGGCCGAAAAGACGAATTTCTTCCCGTCCGGAGACCAGTCGATGTGAAAATCCTGAACTCCTTCTTTCAGGAATCCGGTTTCCACCTCTCTAGGTTCACCTCCCTCAACGGCGACAACCAAAAGCCGGCCCGAGGATGTGTAAGCCAGCTCCTTTCCATCCGGCGACCAGGAGAGGTTGCTGTGGCCACCGACTCTCTCAACATCGGCCAACACACGATGCTCTCCACCTTCAGCAGGTAGTAGATTCAAGGTGTTATCCCGAGAGAAATAAGCGATGTGTTTGCCATCCGGCGACCAGTCAATGGAGGCGTAAGCCACCCTGTTTGGTTTGGATGTGAGCTTGCGGATCTCACCTCCTTCAGATGGTATAAGATAAAGGTTCATCTCAAATTCATCATTTGCTTTGGGTTCGTATCGGCTAAACGCAATGAATTTTCCGTCCGGGGACCAGCTGGGGTGTCTGTCTTGGCTGGGGCTTTTAGAAACCTGGGTCAGATCCTTCCCATCAACAGACACTGTCCATATACTGACCTCAAGCGGACGAGAGCCCTTTTTGTATGCGCTGAAAACGATTTTTTTCCCATCGGGCGACAGTCCATTGCCTGCGCCTGGAGTACATTCCAAAATTCCGGTATTTTCTTGACTATGGACAAAACGTGGTTCACCTCCTACAGAAGGGACGGAGGCGATATTCCCTCCCTCCCACCTGAAATATAGTGTATCCCCGTCAAGTGACCATTTGGGATAACTCGCCCAGCAGTCTGGAGTGTCGGGTGTAACCTGGGTGGCCTTTCCACCTGTTGCAGGAACTGTATAGATAGCATGATGTATGGGTTTCATTATTATGAGTCCCATCTTATTGTCCGCTGTCCAGCCTGAAATGATCTGATGAGATTCAAAAGGGAGCCTGATTTTTACCGGAGCACCTGAAGCCTTCCCACTTTTTGAAAGAGTGATTATCCATATCTCTTCACCGCTGTTCATTTTCCGAGGATCGTGGTTAAAAGCGATCAGATCGCCGTCCGGAGACCACACCGGACCTCGGACGATCCCGGGGGTGTCTGCAAGTCTGACGGGATCGGTCCCATCGGAGTTGACTAACCAGAGGCCCTGATGGGCTTCGTCATTAGCCCAATAATCTGGGCTTGCATAGGCAATTTTTCCCCCATCAGGGGAAAAAGACAGTTCCCCTGCCCAAGTGTCGGTCAGGCGTTCGGCATTTCCACCTGCAGTAGGGATGGAATACATAAAAGAAGGGTTTTTCTCTTCCATTAGTCTTGCAGATTCGATATCTCTGGAGCTGAAGATCAATCTTTGTCCTTTTGGGGATAAACTGATCCGATAATTATAGAATCCTGTCCGGTTAAGGTAAGGGACGACCGGGATCTTTTTTGGCAGCCCACCCTCAGATGATACAACATAGATGCCATCTTCTGCGTTTTCGCCCCGGGTGTTGAAGGCGATCCACTTGCCGTCGCCGGACCAGGCCATGGAATTATCCTTGTTCCAGGCGCCCACAGGCTCGGTCAAACGTCTCGGTTCCCCGGCCAGGTCGGGCTGCACATTGCCGGGTATGGGAACAGTCCAAACACTTTTTTGAGAGACGAAGGCGAGTCTTTTACCGTCTGGAGAAAGGACTCCATTCTCTGGATTTGAAGGGATGCGGATCTTCCTGAATTTGGGTTTGCGCGGCTCTTCCACCAAGGCCTTGCTAAGCAGCGATACCCTCTCTTTGGCGGCTTGCACCTCCTCGTGCTGCTGCGGGAAATTCTCGATCACTTTCTGGTAGGCTTTTAAGGCCTCTTTTAATCCGAGTTTCTCGTAACAGGTCCCAATATTGAGCTGAGCTTTAGCCGCGATACTTTTGTCCTCAGGGAATCGTTTCAGGATCTCGTTGAAGATTTGTATGGCGCCTTGGTAGTCTCCATCGGCGTTCTTTTTGAAGACCGCCGCTTCATAGAGCTCTTTGGCAGATTCTTGAGTCACGACACCCCGAATCACCCCCAGGGACACCATCATCAAAAATATCCCACACACACACATCAAGATTTTGGTTCTTTTCATCGTTTGCCTCCTGTGATTTTGCATCTAGGAGGATAATAATGTTTATTTTGCGGTTTGTGGTTAACGATGAACATAGTTTTCATTGAGTTTATGTGGAGAAAATTTAGCCCTCGAATCTGTGACCCACGCCCCTGACGCTGACAAGGTACTGCGGACGGGACGGTTCCGGTTCGATCTTTTTTCTAAGATGCACGATATGAGAATCAATAGTCCTCGGGGAGATGATGGCATCTCCCCAGGCTTCATCCAGGAGGTCATCCCGGGTCACAACCTCGCCCCTTCGTTCGATGAAAAATTTAAGCAGCCTGAACTCAAGGGCCGTAAGGTGTACCCTTTCACCGGCCTTTAAGACCTCATGGCGCTTGAAATCGACCGAGACATCCCCAAATTTGAAGGTATCTTCTGTTTTCTTTTCCTTCCCGGTCCGCCGCAGGATAGTCCTTACCCGGGCGACCATCTCCCGCGAACCCACGGGTTTCGTCAGATAGTCATCCGCACCCAGTTCCAATCCCATGACCTTGTCCATCTCATCGGTTTTGGCCGCAGTCAACATGAGAATGGGAGTCTCTATGCTTTCTTCCCTCAGTTTCCTGCATATCTCAAAGCCATTTAGCCCCGGAAGCAGGATATCGAGGATGATGAGTTGAAACTCCTTATTTTGGGCCAGTTGATACCCCTCCTTGCCGTCGTCAGTAACTGTGACCTCATACCCTTCATATTCCATGTCGTCCTTCAAGCCCATGAGAATGGTGTCATCATCCTCAACGATCAAGATCTTTGTCATCCTTTTTTCCTTATATTGTCATTGCGAGTCGCGTAGTGAGCGAAGCAACCTCATCCTTGTGAGAGAGGAAGCTTCAGTATCACCTTCGTCCCCTCACCCAATTCACTCTCCAAAAGCACCTCGCCCCCGTGGGCCTTAACGATGTGGTCTACCAGGGTCAATCCGATACCACTGCCTTCGATGTTTCTTGAGGAAAGATCTGCCGACCGGTAAAATTTTTCAAACACCTTCTTCTTATCACCTCGACTGATCCCGATACCCTTGTCCTCAACTTCCACAAGCACCACCTCTCCCTCCAAGCGGGCCCGTATATGGATCACGGGATCCTTCCCTGAATATTTCAAGGCGTTATCCAACAGATTAAACAACGCCCTCGAGAGCGCTTCCCCGTCTGCATGGATATAGGGCAGATTGTCAGAAATATCACATTCCAGAGTCAACGGTTTATTGATCATGTAGCCTCGGAATCTATCCGCGACATCCTTGACCAGATCCTCAAGAGATAGATACTCGAACTGATATTTTTTCATTCCGGCTTCTATCTTGGAAAAATCGAGCATGTTCTCGATCAGCCGGCTCAGGCGTTCGCTTTCCTTGTTGATCTTCCCATAATAGGCCTTCATCTTGTCTTTACCCTGCACACGTTCGTCATCGAGCATCTCGGATAGATAGCGGATAGACATAAGCGGTGTCCTGAATTCATGGGAGACTGTGGAGACAAACTCTGATTTAAGCCGGGCTAATTCCAGTTCCCGGGACGTACTCCGGATGGCCATAAACCCACCGAAAAACAAGACCGCCATGACGGCCAGAACTGCCAGGACAAAGATATTGCGTCTTAAGTTGTACTGCCTCTCTACAGCTCTTGGATCTCTGCGGGAAATTTGAACTTTCCAGGGAGGGAAATCCTGATCGAAGCCTAGAGCAAAGGAAGAATTAAGATCGGCTGCCCCCGGATCCAGAACCTCTCCGGCTAAAACCCGACCAGCAGGATCCACAATTTGAACCAACCAATCCTCAGGGATCGGAAGCTTGTTCAGGATCAAGGGGAAACGCTCCTGGATCAGAACAGTATTGTCCATTAGGATCCCGAGGACTTTGTCTCTCTGGAGGGACAGGGCGCTTATAAGGAACAGATCATTATCGACTGTCTCTGCGAATCGGGAGAATTCTTGGGGTCTGCTGTTAAAATCCAATACTCTGGCTCGAATCAGGGGAATGATCTTTTCTAACAGGGTCTCCTCAGATTCCAGGTCTTTGAATTTGTCGTCGGCCTGTATCTCGAATTCCTCCCATCGATTTTGGAACTCCTCATCGCTGCCTACATTGGATCCCTCGTTTTTCCAGATCTCTGTAGTATTTTTGATGAGGCCTCGATAGAACTGAAACTGGGATTTATCCAGTGGCCATTCAGGGCTCAGAAGTCGGGCGTAAAACTCCAACATGATCGCTCCGGTTTTCTCCGGTTGAGTTTTTAGAGTGATGCTTCCGATCTGGGAGAAAGCGATGATCCCCAGGGGAACACCATCAGAGCTCATTTCATGGGAATAGGTCTTTAGGAGCTCGTTATATGTCTCCAGTGACAAATTCATATTTCCCGATTTCAGGTAGCACCTGCCGAGACGGTTCAGGATCAGTGCCTTAGATGAGTCATCCGGGACTGTGTTCTTTAATGTATTGTAGGACCGAATGGCAAGGGGTATATTTTTTGCTGCCAACTCAGCCGTTTCTGCGATCTGAAAGAGCCTGAAGGATTCAAGCTTTTTCAGATTTGTTCCGGCCAGACGCCTTCTTTCTGAGAGAATAGAGAGCGGATTTTTAAGCGGAAGCTTCAATTCGCCATCCGACCCGGCCAAAAAGATATCTCCAATGAGGGCTTCAGCTTGAGCAGCCCGGCTGCAGGCTTTCAACTGGCTGTCTGTATCCTGTTGAGTTTGTGGATCTGCTAAAGCGGACGCGATCTTCCCCTCAATACCTAAGAAGAGGGAATCAATCTCCCCTGCGAGAAGTGTGGCGTATCTTTGTTGCTCGCCATTCAGCTCCCTATCACGTGCCAGCTTTTCCCTCTCTACTTCTCGGACTGAGAGAGTTGTTAAGATTAAACCGAGGATCAAAGTGAATGAGGTGAGAAAGATATACGATCTTTTCTGCCAGCTCAGCTTAATCAACATTACTCAGATCCCCTGGAGAAAAACCCATTTTGCTCCAATTGACCTTTATTCGATCTTCTCTGGAAAACAGTATAACGGATATATCCACATGTCAATTCCATCAGCAATCCACTGCTACAGTCATGCTAAAATATGCATGCGTAAAAAGTGTTGAGATACGGTGGATTTTAGGTGGAATTTCTCCCTGCCCAGGGATTATTATACAGCCGGATTCCAGGAGTCGCTTAGGATGATAGATATTTTGTCTTTGAGGGCATGAAATATTACATTTGGGGCACTTCATGTCCCTGGTTCCCTAAGCTGAATATAAGAATAGTTATTCTAAGAGCAAGTGTCAATTGGCCTAGGGAAAAAAGCTATAGAGAATATTATAGAGACATCTCGGAGAAGTACTCCATCTAATCCTGGGGGCAAAGGGGGAGTGAGGGGTTTGAGCGATTCGAACTGCCGACCTACTGATTCGTAGTCATGCTACCTAGTGAAGGCGGAATCAGCGTAAGTTGTTTATTATAGATACGTTACGAGGATTTAAAAAACCATCAAAAAAGGCAATATGACGACTTTATGACGGGGTCTCTTCACCCACTTTTTCATAGGAAAAAATTGACCGATTGACACACACTGAAAATGTGGGGGATATCACCCAAATCTACTGCAAAACTTCGAATCTCTCCTTCGCATCCGCCACTTCGGGGAGGGCGGGGTCGGTGTCCACTCATCAACATGCAAAGCGATGAGTTGCTGAATGGGGAGATCTTTGATACGTTACTGGAAGCCAGGGTGCTTACTGAGCGCTGGCGAAGGGAATATAACAAGTATAGACCTCATAGCTCTTTGGGATATAAGCCACCTGCCCCAGAGGCATATGAGGCCAAAAAGCTTTTTATGCAGGTGGTACATTGACGGGGGGCAGGTCAAGGATAATATACACAAACGTTATAGAACATTGATGACAGACGCATAAATAAAATAAAGGATTAAAATGAGAAAAGTTGCAGTTTTAGGAGCAGGTTATGTAGTAAAGCCGATGATTGATTATTTTATTGATAGTTGCAAATATGAAGCTATAGTTGCAACGCGTACAGTCTCAAAAGCAGAAAAAATAATTGCGGGAAGATCGCTTGGTACTCCAATTAGCTGGACAATTGATCAAGTGGATGCTTTGGAAAAAATAATACTGGACGTTGATATCGTGATAGTGATGATACCTCGATCATGTCATGCAGTGGTTGCCAAATTGTGTTTGAAACACAAAACACCAATGATAACAACTGACTTTAAACATCCAGGAATTGCCTGTTTTGATGAAGAAGCAAAAAAACAAGAGACTCTGATTCTAACAGAACTTGGTGAAGATCCGGGGCTCGACAACATGGGATTAAAACAAATGATCGATGAAGTCCATTCTGAGGGAGGCAAAATCACAAGAATCGATTCTTATGGATCAGGGATCCCTTCGTTTGAGCATAATCGTAATCCCTGGGGCTATAAATTTTCATGGGATCCAAATGGACTTATGCGTTCAGCAGTATCACCGGCAACATATCAGGTTAATGGAAAAGTAATTGAAGTGCCGGCAAAATTTGAGCATCATAGATTAGTGGACGTGCACGGGATTGGAACATTTGAAACTTATCCCAGTAACGATAGTACTCGGTACTTAAAAGAGTTTGGATTGGACGAAAACATTTCTATCTACAAAGGATTACTGCGATATATCGGTTATTGTAACACGATGGTAAATCTCTTAAAAATAAAATTAATTGAGAATACCGAAGAAAAGAATTTTGAGAACACAACATATAGCCAATTTATTGCTGAACTTATTGGCTCTTCAACGACGGAAGATATAAAAATGAAATTTACAAAATCATTAAATATGGATATTAAAGACGATTTTGTTAAAAAATTAGATTGGCTCGGGTTATTTGATAATATTCAGATATCAATAAACAGCGGAACAAATTCAAACCTTCTTGTAGATTTAATGTTGAAAAAGATGGCGTACAAACCACATGAAAAAGATATGACAATCGTTCACAACGAAATGATTGTTGAATTTTCCAATAGAAAAGAGAAACGAATTTCCAGCATGCTAAACGAAGGTATTCCTAACGGTGATTCTGCTATGGCAAGAGCCGTTTCCTTACCACCGGCTATTGCTGCAAAGCTAATTTTAGAAGGGAAAATTACAAGTAAAGGGGTTTGTATGCCTTCTACAAAAGAAATGTACAAACCTATTTTAGATGAAATGGAAACTTTCGGATTTTCTTTTAAAAAGGAAACAATGGTCTTGTAATACTATAATAGTAACAACATTCTATAACAAATGTTCATAATGTAGGCAGTAATTAGTTGTAAACAAAAAATACGTTAAATAAAGCGGTATGCACCATAGTCAAATATGTGTCAATGGTCGTGAAAAAGTGAGCCACTTTTCCTTTAAAGTGGACTTATAATCAATCCCTCCTTTCCATTTTCTGAGAAGATAAGTAGCCTTTTCGGGCCTGTCATGAATAACTTTCGTATTTTTCATTATCGGGTCAAAATCCGAAACACTCAATTGACTCATAAGCAAGGATAGGGGGGATTGGAGCCTGGGTCCCATATAGGGGGATTCATATAGATTGCTTATGCCGCAACAAAATACATTTCATTTGTGAGCCTTGCTTTGATATGATAATCGGTATTATCATCGCGAAAGGAGTGTCATGGAAAGTATCCTAAATGTGCTGTACTTTGTAGGAGTGGGGCTTGTCGCCTATGCTTTTTGGAAGTGGAGAAAAGCAAAGTCAGACATATTGACGCTTAGTGAGATCAAAGAACTGAAAGGGTCAAGAAAGAGATATATCCTACTATCGATTCTGGGGATTGCACTGGTCATCATAGCTTCGATTTTCCGCTAATTCACTTGGGGACTGAGGTTTTTCCTGAGGGGGATTCATGGCAAAGGAAGTAGCGACGAGCTCGGGGAGGCCAGGGGCGGCGTCCTTCCAGAGGGAGAGGAATCTCTTTTAGTTCTCTTTGGGCCTGGCTGTGTCATCTTGTTGTTACTTTATTATTTTCGACTCCAATCCTACTTTCTCAAGAAGGGCTATGAATCTCGGGTTCGACCGTAGATTTTTCCACATAGGATTACTTGTAAGCATAATAATATCATTAGAACGTTCGCTATAGGCCCGTTCAAGCAGGTCAAGAGATTTGTCTATTTCTCCCAAGCTGACGTATACAGATGCAAAATCAGTAATTGCCACAAACCTATTTTTTGATATTTCTTCAAGGCCGGCCAGAACTTTTAGTGCCTCATCTTTTTTCCCTGCTTGTGCGTAAGCTCGGCATAAAGATGCAATGTATGTCGGATTTTCTCCTGAAGTTTTGATTGCCGTTTTGAATTCCTCAATTGCTTTTTCATAGTATTTTTTTTGCAGATACGCTTCACCAAGCCAAGCATGTGCTCGTGAAAAATTGTTATCTAATTCAAGCGCCTTTTCTAGGTGCTCAATTGCTTGATCATATTGGTTAGCAAGGAAATATGCGTATCCCATGTCAGCATTGATAATGAGGGACAATGGATCCAGTTCATGAGCCTTTTTAACTTCTAATATGGCTTCTTCATACCTGCCCATTGTGACCAAACACCAACCATACCAACTGTGAGCATGAACATACCTTGGATTCAGTAGAATTGCTCGCTGATATGTACTCGCTGCTTCCTCTAAATCCCAATAATATCGCTGTTTAATCCACGCTAATGCTGTGTATGCTTCTGAAAGTTCATCATCAATCTCAAGAGCTATCTTTGCTGCATTTTCAGCTTTTGGATAGGCTTCAAGAGGTGAGAGAAGATTATAAGTAGCAAGCATATTGTAGGCATCTGCTATTCCAGTATAAGCAAGGGCAAATTCTGGATCTTTTTCGACAGCTTGCTCTAAATATGTAAGGGCATTTTTAAATCCCTCTTCATTCCTTTTATACCAGAAATGACGACCCGTTAAATATAGATCGTGGGCTTCACTATTCTCGGTGTAACGTTTTACAAAATTAGCTCTCTCTTCGCCAAGCAACTTTACTTTTAGGCTATCCAATACAGAGAGAGATATTTCATCCTGCAAATTAAAAATATCTCCTTCTTCCCTCTGATAGGTCTCTTGCCAGATGGTGTGATTGTCAGCAACGTTAACCAATTCAACAGAAATCCGAAGCCTATTTGATGCTTTTTGTAGAGTTCCTACCAATACAGTTTTAACTTCAAGTTTAGCGCCTATTTCCTGAATATTTATTGTCCCTCCCCAAAATGAGAAAGAAGATGCCCTCGCAGGCACCCATAAATCCTGCACCCTATTCAGACGATGAATAAGTTCAGTCGCAATGCCCAAACATAAGTGTTCCTGGTCTTTTTGTGGACTTAGATCTTCAAATGGGAGCACTGCTACTGAGGGTTTGTCTATCTGCCCAAGAGGGATTACTGTTCTTGACCAAGGATGCCAAAAGAATATTCCGATAACTACAATAACTATAATAGCAACTGAGGGGATAACTAATCTTTTTGCTGAGAAGCGCACAGTTTTTTCTTTCGAAGTTAAAGGTTTTGTATTTGGAGCAACTCTATCCGTGGTTGGAAAATGCTTCTCAATGTTATCAAGCTCAACCTTTAATTCCCCTGCACCCTGATACCGTTTATCTTTATTTTTTTCCAAGCACTTCAATACTAAACTACACAATTCATCAGGGATTTGGACGTTGTACTCTTTTGGGTATTTAGGGGATTCACCCTTATGTTTCATCGCTAGGCTAAGTGCAGTATCCCCCTCGAATGGTACTCTACCTGTTACCATCTCATAGAGAATCACTCCCAATGAATAGATATCAGAACGCTGGTCTACTTCCTTCGCCTCGGCTTGTTCAGGGGACATGTACTCTGGTGTCCCAATCATAACTCCTGCCCCCGTAATACCCTTTTCTTTCAAGGAACGAGCTATGCCGAAGTCCATAATCCGGACTTCGCCTTCCCTGTCAATCATGATGTTATTGGGCTTTAAATCTCTATGTATAACGCCTACCTTATGGGCCTC
>RCNB010002633.1_pt1 | contig 10952 bp, 6 predicted proteins | sample 2041321 | NCBI WGS metagenome assembly RCNB01 (sample SAMN09708232, study PRJNA481090) | Marine sediment metagenome, whole genome shotgun sequencing project.
CCACCCCATCATAGTTCACCCATATATCTCTAAAGTAGTATCCTGAGCACCAGCGCAGGATCCATAATATCTTCTCTTTGTCAGACAATCGTCTTGGGAAATTTTTCGTCTCGTGTCTATCATATATGCTTGGTTCTTCTCCATAACTTCATTCCGAGCCAGAATGATAGGAAAATCTAACCATTCGAAAGAAAATTCCCCAAATTTTTAAGGTTAAACAGTCCGATTTCGTTCCCCTCTCTGCAGAAATCAGGCTAATCAAGCGTATAATAGGATTATCCAAATAGTAGACCATTTAATACATAAAGCCTATGTCTTTTGCTCACCTCCACGTACATACTGAATACTCTATCCTGGATGGTTTTTCTAACATCAAAGGCCTGGTTCAAAGAGCCAAAGACCTGGATATGCCAGCGATAGCCATCACGGATCACGGCAACATGTTTGGCGCGGTGGACTTTTACCACGCAGCCAAAGAAGTTGGCGTAAAACCGATTATTGGCTTCGAGGGCTACATGGCTGCCCGCGGCATGAAAGACCGCATACCCCAATTTGACAAACGCTCGTCTCACCTGCTCTTGCTGGCGGAAAATCAAGTGGGTTACAAGAATCTTTTGAAGATTGCGTCTGCGTCTCAAATGGAAGGCTTTTATTATTTCCCCCGCGTTGATCATGATTTCCTGGCCGCTCATTCAGAAGGGATCATAGCCACCTCCGGCTGTATGGCTGGGGAAATTCCCCGCGCCATCAACCAGGGTAAGATGGAAGACGCCAAGGCCAAACTGGATTGGTATTATGAGGTATTCGGTCCGGAAAATTTCTTCCTAGAATTACAATCGCACGAGATCCCTGAATTGGAAAAGATCAATCGGACCCTGGTAGAGATGGGACCACGCTACAATGCCAGTTTCATCGCCACCAATGATGTCCACTACGTTAAACCAGCAGACTCTGTTCTTCAGGATGTTCTACTGGCAATCCAGACCGGGAAGATACTCAGCGATCCAAAACGAATGCGAATGTCCGATGAGACTTATTACCTGCGCACCCCTCAGGAAATGCGCAACCTTTTTGCAGAAGTACCGGGTGCCATCGAAAACACACTCCTGATCGCAGAACGCTGCAACGTGGACCTTGGATTCAAGGAATATCACCTGCCTAATTTCCCGGTTCCGGACGGAAAACCAGCTGATATTTTCTTGAGGGAATTATGTGAAGAAGGGCTCCGGATGCGCTACCAAAGCCGGGCAGATAACCAGGATATCCGAAAACGGCTGGACTACGAACTAGATATCATCAAGACTATGGGTTTTGACGCTTATTTTCTGATCGTCTGGGATCTGATCCAATATGCTCAGAATAACAACATTTGGTACAACGCACGAGGTTCAGCTGCGGGTTCAATCGTATCCTACTGCCTTGAGATCACTCCTATCGACCCACTGGAACATAATCTGATCTTCGAACGGTTCCTCAATCCCGGAAGAGTCTCGATGCCCGATATCGATCTTGATTTCCCGGATGACAGGCGTGCGGAGATGATGCACTACTGCGCTGAAAAGTATGGCCATGATAAGGTAGCCCAGATCATAACGTTTGGCACTATGAAAGCCCGGGCTGCCATCCGCGATGTAGGACGGGTCATGGATATCCCCCTCCAGGAAGTGGACCGGGTCGCCAAGGCCATTCCTAATCAGCCGCCAATGAGCATCCAGGAGGCATTGGATAATTCTCCTGAATTTAAAAAGCTCTATAATAATTCCCCTTATCTGCAAACCATGATCGATACTGCCAAAGGCGTGGAAGGGACAGTCCGCAATGCTGGCACCCATGCAGCCGGCGTTGTTGTGACAGATGTGCCCGTAGAAGAGTATGCTCCTTTGCACCGACCCACCGGCAATATCGGGGACAGTCCAATCAATACTGTCACCCAATACGAGATGTCAGTAGTTGATAAATTAGGCCTATTAAAAATCGATTTTCTAGGACTCTCTACCCTGACAATCATGGCCCAGGCCAGTGACCTGATCGAAAAACGCCACGGTGTCAAGTTGACATTGAATAATATCCCTTATGACGATCCAGAAACATATGAGCTTATTGGCCGGGGAGAGACAATTGGCCTCTTCCAGGTGGAAAGTTCCGGAATGCGACGCTATTTGAAAGAAATGAAGCCGACCCAGCTGGAACACATGATCGCTATGGTGGCGCTCTACCGTCCCGGGCCGATGGAGTTCATCCCGGATTATATTGACCGCATGCACAATCGCCAGGAGATCAGCTACCGCCATGAGGATTTGATCCCCATCTACGAGGAAACTTTTGGTATCCCGGTCTACCAGGAACAGATCATGCACAGCGCAGTTGCGATTGCCGGTTACACACCATCGGAGTCCGACAGCCTGCGAAAAGCAGTTGCCAAGAAAAAACCCGAAGAGATCAAAAAACACAAAAAGAAATTCATTAGCGGCGCAGTTGAGAAAGGTATTGATCAAAAAACCGCGGAAGATATCTTCACAGACTGGGAGAACTTTGCCCGCTATGGATTCAACAAAGCCCATGCCGCAGATTATGGTTTGATCTCGGTTCAAACTGGATACCTGAAGGCCCACTACCCTGTGGAGTATATGACTGCATTGCTGACCGTATACCAGAACAATACGGATAAAGTCACCCTTTATGCCTCCGAGTCCAGGAAAATGGGCATCGAAGTTCTGGCACCCAATGTCAATTACAGCTGCTGGGGATTTACAATCGAAGAAAATTCCACAGGAGAAAATTGCATCCGTTTTGGCTTGGGCGCAATCAAGAACGTTGGTGAGGGACCTGTTGAAGAGATCATCCACGGCAGATGTGAGACGAAATTCAAGGACGTGAATGATTTCCTGCGCCGGGTAGACCTCAGGAAAGTCGGCAAAAGAGCATTGGAATCTCTCATCCAAGTAGGCGCTCTGGATGACCTTGGCGGCCGGCCTGCGCTGCTCGAGTCCATGGACAGGATCCTGGCGATCAGCTCCTCCAATTTTCAAGCTGCAGATGCCGGCCAGATCTCCATGTTCGGGGATGGCACCGGCCTCGCAGAAGCCATTGTCTTGCCGGATGCTAAAATAGCCATTAATCGCCGGGCTCAGCTGGATTGGGAAAGAGAGCTGATTGGTTTATACGTCTCAGACCATCCTCTCAGTACAGTTATGGACAGCTTGGAAAACCATGTCACCCACTTCGCCCAGGATCTCAGCGAAGCCAAACACCAGGAATATGTCAGCGTTGCTGGAATTGTCACCAAGATCCGACAGCATCAGACCAAAAATGGAAAGGCGATGGCATTTGCGACAATTGAGGATGTTCAGGGGATGATCGACCTCGTAGTTTTTCCCAATACCTGGAAAAAATACGCAGAGCTGATCCGGTTTGATGAAATAATTTATGTCAGAGGCAAAGCAGATGCAAATGGTGGAGAAACCAAGGTACTGGTAGATCATGTTTCAACCAGTATTACCCAAATCGAATCCATTGATTCACCTCCCCGGTCAATCCAGACACCTCCTCCTCAAAATGCGCTTCGAGAAACCAAATCAGCGGATGCAGGACCACCCGCAACGGAAAATCCGCCGGTTGAAGACTCCATAATCTACGAACCTGTCACGGAAGAAAATATCCCACCCCAACCAGAATTCCCACCCCTGGACTATGGAACGCCCTCAACAAGGGTTCCAATAAGCGATCAGCCGGCGAGTGAGAAACCACAATCAGCGGACGATATTCCTCCGTCAATAACTGAGACAACACAGACGGCAAATGTATCGGCCGATATTCCAAAAGAACATTCCGTGGAAGAACCGGAGCAAATTTCTCCTGTTCCAGAGCGTGTAGGTGCGATCACACTGGATGAGGATTCTACTTATATGATCACAGTGATCCTCAAGAACAGGGGAGACCTGATGAGAGATAAACTTAGACTTCGGCAGGTGTACGGCACGCTAATCAGCTATCCTGGTAATGATCGCTTTGCATTCCAGATCATTGAAAAAGATCAAGCCCATTTACTTGAGTTCCCCAATGCCTCAACAAAGATCAGTAAAAACCTGATCAACCAGCTCAGGGATATGCTCGGTCGCGATAACGTGCAGGTTGAGAAGTATTTGTTGTAACGAGCTTCTCTTCTCCATCACCCATCCCAAGGCGAATAATTTTCCAGCAATTCAAGGCTGCCATCCTGAGCTCTTGTGAAGGATCCATATTGTGTCCGCTTTCCTTTTCTACCGGTGTAGAAAGGTTTATTCTCTTGCATTTGAAGTGAATATGGATTCTTCCCCTTCACTTTGTTCCGAGTCAGAATGACAGGATAGTAAGTGGTGGTATATTCACAAATTCATCTGTACAATGGTAGAGATCAGGGGGATATTAATTAAGCTTTACTACATCTATATAATGTCCAGTCTTGGAGGTACTCTCTATACAGGCGTCACGAATAATCTATTGAATCGAGTATTGATCCATAAACAAAAACAATTTCCAAGTTTTACTCAGAAATATAACATCACACGTTTGGTCTATTTTGAGATATTTCCATGCATCAAGACAGCTATTGCCCGAGAAAAAGAAATCAAGGGATGGAAAAGGTATAAGAAAATTGCTCTAATTGAGTCAAAAAAATCCAGCATGGTCTGATCTCGCAGAATATTGATTATCCGACAATGATTTAGGTTTGTCATCCTGAGCGCCAGCGAAGGATCCACATTGAGTCCGCTTTCCTATACCTTCATCATATAAAAGTTATTCCGTGGTTTTTGAATTGGGGATGGATTCTTCCCCTTCACTTTGTTCCAAGTCAGAATGACATACAATGGCAACATAACAAAAAGCGTCCCCTTCCAGGGACGCTCAGCTTTATTTATCAATTCATCTTCTGGCAGATTCCAGTTCTATTTCCATTTTCCCGGACCAGGTTGGGCCAAAATTCGGGCAATTGGCCGCAGATCCATCCACCATTGTTTTTTGGGACGGCCGAAATCCCTATCCTCCAACCGCTGATAGTCTTCCATCCCGGTGAATTGGGCTTTTCCTGCTTCCAATCCGATAAATACCTGCCGGGGTTCTTTTTCTCCGATCTCATTTAGCAGGAAATCTATACTTTGTACGGCCAGGCGCACTCCCTGGATTCGGTCAAAGGGTGAGGGGTTCCCACCTTGCTGCTGGTGCCCCAGGATTGCCTGACGGACATCAAAGAGCTCTTTGCCTTCAACCTCAAATAAACGCACCATAAAATCAGTTGTGTAAACTGGATGAGCGCTTTCATTGCGGATCATCAATCCCAGTCGTTTACCTTGGCTGAAACCGGTCACCAGATGATCGACATCATCCTGAAGATCCTGCAAGGTAATGCCTTCTTCATGAATATAGACCCGCTCCGCCCCGGTGGCCAAACCCCCCATCAGAGCCAGGTAACCACAGTAGTTGCCCATGGTTTCTACCACGAAACAGCGCCTGCTGGCTACTGCGGATTGTTTGATCTGGTCAACTGCCTGGATAATACTGTTCAGCGCTGTGTCAGCCCCGATACTAAGTTCAGATCCGGGGCGATCATTATCAATAGTTGCCGGCAGGCAAACGATTGGGATCTGAAAATTGGGAAACTCTTTTTTACGGTTGAATATCTCATTCACACTATCATATCCAGCTTCGCCACCAATCACCAGCAAAGCGTCTATCTTCTGTTCTTCAATAGTGCGGGCGATAGCATAATAATCACCATCGGTTGGTACAGTGCGGTTTGTACCGAGCTCTGCACCACCCAGGCCAACCATACCGCGCACATCCATCCAGTTTAATTCCTTGATATCTCCTTTTATCAGGCCCTGGAATCCATTTTGGACTCCAAGCATGGTTTGTCCCTGATCAGCTCCCCAGCGAACTGCTGCCCGGACAACAGTATTCATTCCCGGGGCGGGGCCGCCTGAGTGCATAACCGCGATCCGGAAACTTTTTTCCCCTTCCTTTTTGGGTTTCGGTTCAGACTGGATCATGGTCATGAGAATCTTGTAAGTATTTTGGAATCCGGTTCCTCTTAGTTCCAGGACTTTGTCAAATTTATTCTCATTAGCGTAGGCAGCGATCTGTTGGGTAAGGTCAACACATTCCATCAAATGCGAACTCTCCACCCGGTTGCCGCGCATTCCGATTAATTGAGGTGGATCCTCAGGTTTGGTCTCTATAAGACGGTGCACTGCAGCATGCCCCAGGAGCGTCCCCAAGTTTCGATCAAATGCACTGGGAGATCCCCCTCTCTGGTAATGACCCAGGACGGTTATCCGCGTATCCTCGCCAATTCTTTCTTCCAGTGTCTCTTTGATCTCCTGACTGGTGATCGGAGTTCCATCCTTATCAAGCGCGCCTTCGGCCAGGACCACAATGCTGTCACGACGGCCAACCAGGCGGCCTGCCTTAAGTGCTTCACACATTTCATCCCGCCACTTATCTGGATCTGGCGGCACTTCCGGAATGAACAGCCAATCCGCACCAGCTGCCAGGGCTCCCATCATTGCCAAATAACCGCACTTCCTGCCCATTACTTCGACCACAAAACTGCGCTGGTGAGAAGAAGCAGTGCTAGTTATAGCATCTATCACTTCAGTAATCCGGTGCAAAGCTGTATCGGCACCGATGGTCATATCCGTCCCATACATATCGTTATCAATCGACCCAGGTAAACCAACAAATATCAAATTAGGATATTTTTCAACGCTCCCTTTGGGCAGTTCTTTTGATTTGACCAACTCTGCAATTAACTCTGGCCACTCGGTGCGGAAGATCGATGCACCCGTTAAACTGCCATCTCCACCAATAATGATCAATCCATCTATGCCGTTTTCAACCAGGTTTTTAGCGGCTTTTTTCCGGCCTTCCCGGGTTCGAAATTCATCACAACGGGCTGTCCCGATCACTGTGCCTCCGCGTTGAAGGATACCCCCTACCGAATCCCAAGAAAGCTCTCGGATCATGTCGCCGCCCTCAACCATGCCCTGGTAGCCCTCATTAATTGCATATATGCCAATGCCCAGTTCCAGCGCCATCCGAACGGCTGAACGCAAGGCAGCATTCATGCCCGGTGCATCTCCGCCACTGGTAAGAATACCAATTTTATTCATATTATTAGTCCTCTAACATTTGAAATTATTTGATCCTGCTATCATTAATCCAGCATTGGAATCTTAATGCCATGTCTTTTTGCAGCATCAATAGCCTGTTGATATCCCGCATCTGCATGGCGGACGATACCCATTCCAGGGTCGGTTGTTAATACTCTTTCGAGCCGGCGGGCTGCTTCCGGTGTGCCGTCAGCGACAATAACCTGGCCTGCATGCTGACTGTAACCGATGCCGACTCCACCACCGTGATGGAAAGACACCCAGGTCGCACCGCCAACTGCATTGATCAGGGCATTCAGGATTGGCCAATCGCTGACCGCGTCCGTACCATCAAGCATATCTTCTGTTTCACGATTGGGAGAAGCGACAGACCCCGAATCCAGGTGATCCCTTCCGATAACAATCGGTGCAGAAACGATCCCATCTTTTACCAATTGGTTAAATCCCAAACCAGCTTTTACTCGCTCTCCATATCCCAGCCAGCAGATTCGGGCGGGCAATCCCTGGAACGGCACGCTCTCTTTTGCCATTGTGATCCAGCGTTTAAGGTGCTGGTCCTCAGGGAACAGATCAAGGATCAGTTCATCGGTCCGATATATATCTTCAGGATCTCCAGACAAGGCAACCCATCGAAACGGTCCTTTACCTTCACAAAATAGGGGACGGATATAGGCTGGTACAAATCCGGGAAAATCAAAAGCATTTTTCAAACCCTGGTTAAATGCTTGCTGGCGAATATTGTTGCCATAATCAAAGACCACCGCGCCTTTTTCCTGCATGTCCAGCATCGCTTTCACGTGTTCGACCATGGAGTTAAGAGATCTGTTTCGATATTGATCCGGGTCTGATGACCTTAATTCCTTCGCTTCCTCGATATCCAAACCCAACGGTACATAATCCAGGGCGTCATGAGCGGATGTCTGGTCCGTGACCACATCCGGTATTACTCCCCTCCGAACGAGTTCCGGTAATACCTCTGCCGTGTTGCCAACCAGCCCAATAGAGATGGGTTTGCCGTTATTTTTGTACTCCTCCACTAGTTCAAGAGCCTGATCCAGATCCGTCACCACTTCATCAACATACCCGATCTCCAGTTTTCTCTGGGCGTGTGCTGGATCTACTTCCACTATCAACCCAACCCCCTCATTCATGGTAATAGCCAGCGGTTGAGCTCCACTCATTTCACCCAGACCGCCAGTGAGGACGAACTTGCCTTTTAAAGAAGGCCATCCCTGCTGTTCAGCCAGCGATCCCAGTGTTTCATAAGTACCTTGCAAAATACCCTGAGTGCCAATATAGATCCAGGAACCCGCTGTCATTTGACCGTACATCATCAATCCCTGAGCTACTAGTTTGTCAAAGTGTTTCTGATTCGCCCAAAAAGGAACCAGGTTGGAATTGGCGATCAGCACTCGCGGAGCATCAGTGTGTGATTTGAACACCGCAACTGGTTTCCCCGACTGGACCAACAGGGTTTCATCTTCCTCTAAGTTCTTCAAACTCTCCAGAATAGCATCAAAAGCATCCCAGTTCCGGGCAGCCCTTCCGCTGCCGCCATAAACGATAAGCCGATCAGGATCTCCAGCAACCTCGGGGTCCAGGTTATTCTGGATCATCCGGTAGGCCGCTTCGATCTGCCAATTTTTGCAGGTTAATTTGTTTCCACGTGGTGCATGCACTTCTCTAGGGCCGGACATTAATAACTCCTCGACTAATAGCTCGCGTATCAGCGTCAATCATATTATATATTAAGTGCTGATGGGATGTGTCTAAATATCCAGGAGCAGATCGTACCTCTATTTCCACATCGACTAAACAATTTCGTATGTTTCGAAACCCGGTAGCTATCCTCCAAAATAAGGGGTGGTATGGTAAGATTTGGGCTGAAGAACTCAATATCTTACATAATAACGAAAAGGATTATTTATGAAGAACATATGTGTTGTCGGCGTTGGATATGTAGGGATCATTACTGCAGCTTGTTTTGCTGACCTTGGGAATAAAGTAATGGCCCTCGATATTGATGAAACGAAAATTGCCGGGTTAAAAGAAGGCATAATGCCTATCTACGAACCCGGCCTAAAAGATCTGGTCGACCGCAATGTTTTAGCTAATCGAATCCAGTATACAACTTCTTACGAGGAAGCACTGATGGATGCTGAATACGTATTCATCGCTGTCGGAACTCCCTCCGGAGTTGATGGAGAGGCAGACCTGCAGTATGTTGCTTCATCAGCTCGCGCAATCGCGGATCATATCAAGGAAGGGTTGATCATCATCAACAAGTCCACCGTGCCCGTTGGCACAGGAGACTGGGTTTCAGACATAATTCGGGAGCAAAATCCGGGAGTAGAACATTTCTCAGTAGTCTCCTGTCCTGAATTCCTGAGAGAAGGATCGGCTATTGCCGATTTTATGAATCCCCATCGGATCGTCGTCGGCTCCCTCGATGAAGAAGCTGCCGAGAAAGTTGCCCGGCTGCATTTGCCCTTAAGGTCCCCTATTGTAGTGACAGATCTGCGAACAGCAGAAATGATCAAGTATGCTTCCAACGCCTTTCTAGCTACCAAGATTTCCTTTATAAACGAAATTGCCAATATCTGTGAGGATTTGGGCGCGGATGTGATGGAAGTCTCGAACGGGATGGGGTTTGATTCCCGGATTGGACCGTCTTTCCTGAATGCAGGGATTGGATACGGTGGATCATGTTTCCCAAAAGACGTCAAAGCGCTGGCCTATATGGCTGAAAAAAGCGGACGGCACCCCCAGCTGCTGCACTCGGTAATGGAGATAAACACTGACAGGCGGGTGATGGCGGTGGAACAAATCAAATCACTTCTGGAAAGTGATGAGCTTTCTGGAAAAATCATCGGTATGTTGGGACTATCTTTCAAACCGAATACAGATGATATGCGCGATGCCCCTTCAGTTACAATCGGCAACATGCTACTGAAAGACGGCGCCGTAGTAAAGGCCTTTGATCCCATAGCCATGGAAGAAGCAGCTAAATTACTGCCTGAGGTTGAAATGGTAGATAACCCCTATGCCATGGCTGAAGGTTGTGACCTATTGATAGTCAACACAGAATGGAATGAATTCCGTCAGCTTGACCTCAAACGAATTAAAAAAGTAATGAAAAACCCCGTCCTTTTTGATGGTCGCAATATCTATGACCCGAAAAAAATGGCTGAAATCGGCTTCCACTACCGTGGAGTCGGTCGTGGATACAACGGCCGTTAACGAGCAGTAATGGAAAATCCAAACGGAAATCACCCCCCGGTTATCGATTACGAAGGATCTGATTATCAGACCAGCTTTTGGAAAGAGGGCGGTCGCGAGTATGAAGATCGCTGTGAGAAAATCGCGTTAAAGAGATTAATTCCTGACGAAGGCAACCTCCTGCTTGAAATAGGCGCTGGCGCCGGCCGCAACACTCCCCGCTACACTGGATATAAAAGGGTTGTACTATTGGATTATTCTTTGACCCAGGTACAGCAAGCCCAGGAATACCTTGGGAAGAGCGATAAATATGTCTATGTCGCTGGAGATGTTTACCGGCTGCCCTTTGTGGACAATTTGTTTGATGGCGCAACAATGATCCGCGTTTTGCACCACATGCAGGATCCCTTGTCAGCCTTGGGTCAGATCAACCGTATTCTACAAAATAACAGCCCTTTCCTGCTGGAATTCGCCAATAAACAGAATCTGAAAGCAATTCTGCGCTATTGGCTCGGCAGGCAAGAATGGAATCCATTCAGCCTGGAAGCGATTGAGTTTGAAAAGTTGAATTTCGATTTTCACCCA
>RCNB010002634.1_pt1 | contig 10950 bp, 10 predicted proteins | sample 2041321 | NCBI WGS metagenome assembly RCNB01 (sample SAMN09708232, study PRJNA481090) | Marine sediment metagenome, whole genome shotgun sequencing project.
CCTCTACTAAAAGTTACAATACCTCTATAACTTATTAAACCAAGTAAAATTATATTAAATACTTTTAGTAATAGACTCGGAGATTTCATAAATAAACGCACTGTTAGCGCGAACATTCCAAGTCCAAGAATAGTTGCTACTTGATTTGGCCCAAAGCCTCCAGAGGCTTCAAAATTAGATTGTGTTCCTCTAAGCGTATCTTTTATACTCGGACTATACAGAAACAAGTAAATAGTCATGGAAATGATTGGGAAGCTCAAGTACTTTAAAACATCTAGCAAATCACGCATCATTATCTTTTTATCAAAAAGGTATAGTGCCGACAACCCAAGACATACTGGACCACTTAATACAAATGCTACATTAGTTCTTAAATTTGAATCGTACCCTATTTCAAAATAAGCCACGATAATTGATGGCACCAAAAGGACTAAGTAAATAAAATAGGCATAGGCCTTTCCCGAAATTCCATTATAAAATAAACCAGTAAGTATGTATAAAATTACCAAATACTTAGCCGCTTCGTAGAAGAATGTACCATCCGTCATTCTAAAAAGCACTTCAGAGCCTACAACATAACAACACGCTATCATTACTTCTTTTGGTTTCTTAGCGTCAGTTGCTGCAATAATTCTATAAAAAAAATAGAGGGTTACACCGATGAAATAAACTTTTGAGAAAATAGGTACAAAATAGATTAATAAAGCAAATATGGCATGCAAGCAGATTAACGACAGGTAATGGTCCTGATTGTTTTGCTTTACATTATGTTTTATTCTGCCTAAACTCAAATTATTTTATTGATTTAATTATGGTAAACATTGAGGAGTGTTTCTACAACAGTCTCCTTGGAAAAATTATGTACGACGTGTGAAAATAAATTTTCAGCAACTACATTTCTTTCAGATTTATTTTCAATATAAGATATTATAGCATTTTTTAAAGCCTCTTCATCATTGGGGTTAATTAAACTCCCAATCTTACCTGAGTCTATAATTAAATTGCAATCACCAACATCCGTTGCAACTACTGCTAGTTTTGCTAAAGCGTACTCAAGTAAGGAAATAGGTAACCCTTCAGATTTAGATGATAAAACACCTATTTCACATTGCGAAAGGATATGTTTGATATCAGGGCAACTTCCATATGAATATATATGATTTCCGAGGTTGTTATCCTTAATATATTGAGATACTTTATTTGAATACTCATCTTTAAAATCTTTACCTACACAATGTAAAGTCCAATCTGAATGAGCTTTTATAACCTCTTCAAACGCTTTCAACAAGGTAAAATGATCTTTCTGAGGTCTCAGATTGGCAAGACACAAAATACGTTTTCCCGTTTCACCTTTAAGTTCCGTTGTTTTTTCAGAATCGTTGAGCATTGCAAAATTCTGCAAGAAGCTCACACTATTACAAGTTAAGTTTTGCTGAGACCATTTGACTAAGATTTGATTTACACAAAAAATATGGCTAAAAAAACGAGAACAAAATTTTAGTACCTGCTTAGGCCTTTGTTCTAAAAATTCACTTTGACCATAATGATCATGCCATATTAATTGCACTTTTGGATATATTAACTTTACAAGTGTAGCAATAAAAAAGGATGTAGAATGTGCGTGTATTGTGTTAATTCTATTCTTCTTTACAAAACTTCTAAGTTTCAAAATCGCTTTAACATCTAGACTTGATTGTTTTTCTAAAAACAAATAACCAACTGACGCAATAATTGTTGATTTAAGAATACCTTCTGAACGTGTTACACATAAGAAAGAAGCATCTACTTCATCAGCTAAAACATTTGCAAAAGACACAGAGAGTCGCTCTGCTCCACCTGCTTCTAAGGAATCAATAAGCTGCAATACACGACTCATATTGCTAATATTTTATTAATTTCTGAAATCTGTTTTTCTACCGTATACTCTTGCGACCAAGCTTGTGTCGCCTTAGACATCTCCTTAAGGTTTTCATTTTCAATAACCCTTTGAATTTCATTAACGGCATCTTCTAATTGAGCTTCAATTAAAATACCTCGTTTACCATTATCTAACATCCAAGGCACACACGATATTTTAGTTGAAATAGGAATACAGCCAAAAAACATTCCTTCTGCAAGAGCTTTAGGCCAACCTTCACTTTTTGAAGGAAGTACTGCAAAGTGGCTATCTTTTAAAGCTACTTTTAATATTTCTTTATCTTGATTTCTATGAAGTGTAATATTTTCTTTTAAATTATTTTGAGATATATAAGTTTCCATTTCTGGTCTAAATGGCCCATCACCAAAAACATCTAAATAGCATTTTATGCCTCTAGCTTTTAATTTTTCAATTATTTTTACAGCGAATAGTGGTCTTTTGCCAGACACTAGTCCTCCAGAGAACACAAACTTTAAGTCAGAAGAATAATCGCGTTCTGGCACGTTTTCCTTTTCATTTTCATGAAATGTCGCTGCAAAAAAAGGTCTTATATTTTTTGTCGTATCTCCCCAATTTCCATAAACCAAACCAATTATATTACGCGTTAAAAACGTATTTGAAAATAGTTGTTTTTGAAATCGGTAGCCCATTGGTTGTTTACTCTTTGGGTCCCAATTGCCAGTGTAACGCATCGTCTTTTTCTTCCTTGGATAAAACACCTGTATAACAGCTGCTATTGCAGAAATATTACTTGGACTTCTAAAATGTAAATGATCTGCATGACGCATTACTTTTATCATTTTAAAACACAAGCTTGGTATTGATATTAATAATCTAAAAATGCTTCCCACTGACTTAATATTAAAAACAGGAACTGTTACAAATTTAATATTAGAATGTGCATAAGGAATTGTGACAGCATCAATAGTTTTATTTTTAGATAAAGGTGCAACTACAGTTACTTCATTAAAGTGTGAATTCCATAAATCCATTTCTCTTACGTAAGGGGCATAACCATAGAATTTACCTTTGTGTTCAATGTGTTCTACTAATGTGAAAATCGCTAGTTTCATTACTACTAAAGTATCATTTAATACTATTATAAAAACTTATATTATTATCTAATATAGTACTCAAATTAAATTTTTGAATTACAAATGCTCTGGCAGCTTTACCAATACTTTCAGCTTCTGATTGATTTTTTAAATACCATGTTATTTTTTCTACAACATCATCAACATTATGTGGATTGCACAACAAGCCTGTTTTATAGCTTTCAATAGTTTCTGGCCCTGGTCCTAATTCTGAAAATACAACAGGTTTTCCCATTGCCATAGCTTCTTGCGCAACTAGACCTTGTGTCTCCATGTGTGAAGGAAATACACAAATTGCTGCTTTGGCATACTTTTTAGACACATCGCTAAACGGAACGACTCCATGAAACGTGACGCAATTATCTACAATAGATTTATATTCTGTTTTGAGTTTTTTAACATAAGAACTACCATCTTTAAATAACCAGTCTTTCCCATAAATATGTAATTGTAAATCTGGAAAGTTACTTCTGAGTTTCCCAATAGCCAGTATTAACTGTCGAACACCTTTTTTTTCACACACTGTACCAACAAATGTAATATTATTGGTTTCTATTTTAACTTCATGTATTGGAGAAAATAAATTTGTATCAATTGGAGAGCTTATAATTTCTATTGGCTTATTATTATATGATAAATATTTTGCTGTATGTACTTTAACATATTCAGAAACCGCAATAAAAGCATCTGCTTTTTTAAATGATTGCTTCTCTTTAAAACCTTTCCACCAATTAATGTCTCTATTTTCAGATTCAGCAAAAAAATGATGCCCACCGTGCAATCTAATTACATATCGTATTGAAGATAGTTTTTTTATAAATAACATTTCTAGTTCGGCAGATTCAACAATATCAACCTTATGTTCAGTGTGTATTCGCTTTATTTCTCTATTAATACTATTTGTATTACCAATAAACTTAGCAACAGGTAATTTTGATACTGGTAACCTATAGATATTTACCCCATCATCATTGAGTTCTTCTCGTTTTTGTGATTTGCCAATACCGACTATAGAGGCGCGGTGTCCATGTTTTAGCAGCGCTCTGCAAAAGGTTTGTAAAAAACTTCCAACACCCCCTGAAGCCCACAATGGATATTCATTAGAAATAAAACAGATATGCATTATAATAAGGTATTTGCTATGTTTTTGGCATTATCTTCTAAAGGACATAAAACAATCCGTTCTAACCACTGCTGACGATCTTTAGCTATATTTTCTTTATCGTCTAAAATAGAAATCACTGCTTTAGAAATATCATTTTTACTATTAATCCAGCCAACTGGATCTAAATTTTTCATTGTTTTAAAGTGATGATACTTATATATAAAATTAGTACTCCAACTATCATCTTTCGCTGTGTCATAATTTAAATACAAACATGGTTTATTGAATGTAGCAAAATCTAAGGCCATTGTACTTCCTAAATTAATAACCCCATCGCAATGATAGGCTAAATTGACTTGTAAATCTATGTCTTCAACTTTAGAGAAATAGCCAACCCAAGTTTTTGAGTCCGTATGCCATATTGGATCTATTACTATAATAATATCTTTGTACTTTTCTAAAACTTTATCATAACGCGACGTAAAATCTACAGGACAGCGTCTAAAAATTATTTGAATCGGTCTATTTAATTTTGAAACCTCTTCAGCTATATCATTTAAATAATTGGGGTCATAAGGTGACGTAACCTCGTCATCACCACTAAAACACAGCCAATGACTATCTCGGTTTAGATTAAATTTTTTAGCAAATACAATTCTCTCTATTACTCGATTTTTAGTTTTATAAAATTCAAATTGAGGTGTACCTACTACCTTTAATTGCGAGGACTGTATTTCTTTGTAAAAAACCTCCATGTCCTTCTTCATGAAATCAGACCATAATACATATTGATCTGTTAATACACAAAGACGTGCTTTTGGTAAATTATCCCATGAAAATATGGCTGTTGTAGATTTTACTCCAAGCTTTTTTGCTGCCAAACAAATTGGCATTAACCCTGCAACACGTTGGTGTGTTATAAAAATTGAATCTGTTTGTAAATCTGATAAATCTGATTGATAACCTTCAATAATTTTTGAAGACCAATACCGATTGCTAAAAGATTCAAGCTTTAATATTCTAGAATACTTGTTTTTTGCCCAATGTCCTATAAATTCTGAAAACCTGTAGAGTAATCCTAACTTAAAATTATTTTTAGGGCGCCTCCAATTTTGAAGAATAGTTTCATTTTGAGTAACTTTAGCATTATAACTTAACCGAGCAAAAGTTGCTGCTTCTCTATATAAACGCGTCATTATAGATTCTGAATGAAGTTGTAATCTTTTATAATTAAAATCAATATGATGCAGTGCTCTCACTTCTTTAAATGCAGACTCTGGTAAGCAAGACCAGATGGTGATTTTCGCGTATTCATCGACATGCTTTAATAGCATTGAATAGAGATAGTTCTTTATTCCAACACCATCAGGTACAATAAAAACTATGTGAGATTTTTTAGTCATTAATATCTTTAAATTGTTTTTGATGATCTACACTCCAAAACTCTTTAGATTCTAAGCTTTCTATAAATAGTGTTGCGCTATCTCCATATCCAAATATTTGTACTTTATTTAAATCACAGTTCTCAATATTCTTTATAATCTCAATAATATAAACAGCCAAACAATCACAATTAATAACACTTGGCAATTGCGCTCTATTACGTTGACGTGAACCAATATTTATAGTAGGTATACCATAATAAGGTGCCTCTCTTATGCCAGCACTACTGTTGCCAATTATAAATTCTGAATGCTCTAATAAAGTCAAAAAATATTCAAAACGAATCGAAGGAAAAATTCTAAATTTATTATCATCCTTTAATTCTGAATACGCTTCTAAAATTGTTTTACTTCCTAAATCATTATTAGGATAAATAACAACATAATTTTTACCGCTTTCTTTAAGTGATTTTACAAACTGAAAAGCATCTTCTTTTATAGTTTCAACTTCAGTCGTTACAGGATGATACATAGCTATAGCATAAGATTTATATGGAATCTCATAATAGGCTTTAACTGTATCTATACCAGGTAAATTATCTGAAACCATTACATCAATATCTGGTGAGCCAATGGTATAAATGGATTCCGGTATTTCGCCCATTTGTAATAGACGCTTTTTAGCTTCATTATTAGACGTATAATGAATATGACTTAACTTAGAAACAGAATGTCTTATAAGCTCGTCTATGGTTCCTGAAAGTTCACCACCTTCGATGTGGGACACTAAAATATTATTTAAACTTCCAACAATAGCTCCTGCCAATGCTTCTACTCGATCCCCATGTACAACAATTAAATCGGGCCTAATATTTTTAACATAAGCTGAAAAACCTTCAATAGTCTTAGCCAAAGTTAAGTCCATAGTTGCTTCGTCTGTATGATTATGAAATGTTGCAATGTTTTTAAATCCACAACGCTGCACTTCAATAAGCGTATACCCATAATCTTCCATCATGTGCATTCCTGTAACGAAAATATAAGCTTCAAAAGATTGATTGGACTCTACTATATTGATAAGTGGCTTTATTTTACCAAAATCGGCTCTAGTACCTGTTAAAAAAACAATTTTTTTGTGTTCCATTATAAATATTCCAATCTAGATGATGATATCAATGTTGTATTAGCTTTAGTGTTTTTATTAACCATAGTATGCGCTCCTATAGTTACATTATATCCAATATTTAAAGATCCAAGTATAGACGAATTACAATACATTTTAACATTATTACCAATCGTATTTCCATCACCTGATCCGTTGACTTTATGACCAATAGTACAATTCTGATGAATAATAAAACCCTCTCCTATTGTATTACGACTTCCAATAACTGTTCCTACGCCATGCACAATATAGAACCCTTTAGCAATAGCGTTATTAAAATAAACCTCACAACTACAAATATCCTTCATCAAAAAATGAATTTGTGGTTTTAAATCTTCTTGTTGTTTAATATGAAGTTCTCTCCCTAATCTGTAAAGAAAAATAGCCAACTCATTTTGATTATTCTTTATTCTCTCTACTATACTATCTTCTTTAACATCTGGAAAATGATAATTTACATCAGCAATTGTATTTTTAAGCGCCGATAAAATAATGCCATCTGGTATAGGTTTAAACATATAAACCCGTTGTAATAAAAATTTAACAAAGTCTATTATTGGATGTCTTTCCATGTTACCTGTTTATCTTTTAGAATATCTCTTTTAGCTTTTTTTCCTAATATGCTATTATAATGTTCAGCTAATATCTCTCCAGTCCCTGGTCTTTTAACCCAAATATTATTTTCTGTTAAAACCTCACCTTCTTTAATATTTTGAATAGTACATATAGTTGCAAAAGCAAAATCTATGGTTACTTGCTCTTCTTTTGCAGGTTCTTTTATTCCGCCTCGCATACTCCAAACCTCTTTACTTGCTATTATTAAGTCTCTACAGTCTACTTCATCCATACTACATACAATGTCTGGTCCTGTACGCTGTTTATGATCTGTAAAATGTCGCTCTAAAATTGAAGCTCCAAGTGCTACAGCTCCAATACATGCATTATTATTTAAAGTATGATCACTTAATCCAAAAACTTTATCCGAAAAAGCATGATGTAGCTCTTGCATAGCTCCAAATCTCACCAAATGAGATGGTGTAGGGTAAAGATTTGTAGTGTGTAATAAAGCCAATGGAACATTATATTTATCAAAAATAGCTACAGCTTTACTAACACTAGCAATAGTATTCATCCCTGTACTTAATATTACTGGTTTCCCAAATTTTGCTATATGTTCTAATAAAGGGTAATTATTACATTCTCCTGACCCTATTTTATAAGCTTCAACATCCATCGATTGTAAACGATTAGCAGCAGCTCTAGAAAATGGTGTTGATATAAATATCATACCTAGATCCTCAACATAAGCTTTTAAAGCTTTTTCATCTGCTTCATTTAGTGAGCAGCGTTCCATAATGTCGTAAATAGAAACATCCGCGTTACCAGGGATTACAGATTTAGCGGCACTACTCATTTCATCTTCTACAATATGAGTTTGGTGCTTTACAACTTCTACGCCTGCTCTTTTAGCTGCATCTACCATTTCTTTAGCAACCTTTATAGAACCTTCGTGATTAATACCTATTTCGGCAACAACCAAAGGGGGATAATCTTCACCTATTTTTCGGCCTGATATTTCTATATATTGTTTTAACATTAACTTCTATATTGATAATGGTTTAATTTATCCTCACTTACGAAACCTAATTCCGAAAGGTGTTTATTACTTTTTCTATACTCTTCACTTAATTTCAAAAAACCATCAACACTATTTATATCAAAAAAAGATGATGGACATTTTACTTTTATTAATTCAATAATTTTATGTTTAACTTTATTTTCTAAAGATCGAAATTTCTTAAACCTTATTGTCTTTCCTGTATTAGTGCTAGTAAATGAGTAGTGATTTATCCTAGATAAAAAATATAACTGATTATTAGAGAACTTCATAACATTCTTTGGTGTACTCTTAATTTCTTCTTTATATGGGATATCTAAAACTTTATAAAAATCATTAAAAAAAGATTTTGGGTTATATTTTAAATCTTCATAAAATAAAAAATGTATATTTTCTTTATAAAAATATGACAATAAGATTTTTGCTAAATCCCCATACATACATAAACTTAAATAATCCATACCTAAATCTGTATTATACATCCAGTTTTTCAAGGATTTAGTACCTATGAAATTATATTTAATATGATATTTAAACATTGATAAGATAGCATCTTCTTGTTGCCTTATTGTTACAATGATTTTAGCATCAGGATACTGTTCTGATATTCTTCTTAATATTTCATTTAATTTCACTTTTTTAAAACCTGAAGATATAAGTGTTTCATTGCTTTCTACAAAAATTTTATCTAAGGCAATTTCTTCTTCTTTTTCTGTCCACCAATTAGAAGTTGAATAGTATTTAGATCTACTCAAAAAAACTCTATCATCTCTAGTTAGTAAATTTTGAACTGAAGTTGTTCCTGATTTAGGTATGCCTATATGAAAAACTCTAGTCATTAAACTTCAATATTTTTACTGCGTACAAATTCAGCATAGGTGAAATCTTCTAAAGTATCAATATCTACAGAAGCAAAAGGATGATCTATAATATATGGCACATTATAACTCCCTAAAATTTTATTATCTAAAATTAAAGAAGCTTTTGTTATATACAAAAGTCCGTTTTCAAAATATAAAGGCTCAATATCTTGACTCCTTTGCCCCATTTTATATGTATAAGGCTGAAAATGTCCTTTTACAATTTTTCCCAATTTTTTATCATTTTTACTAACAGTCATTAAGCTATCGCAAAACGTATTTTTAAATTTATTATAAGCTTCCTTTAATAAATATTTTGGTCGTAATGGATTTGTTGGCTGTAATAATATTACGGTATCAAAAACATCTTTAACATTCTCTAAAACGTGTTTTAATACTGAGACAGTTGTTGCGTGATCATCAGCCAATATTTCTGGTCTATCTATAACTTTAACTCCATAACTAAGTGCTATTTTTTTTATTTTTTCACTATCAGTTGTAACATATATATCGGTAGTAATATTAGAATTTTCTTTTGCATATAAAATACTATGGGCTATTAATGGTATGTCATTTAACTCTAAAACATTTTTTCCTGGCAAACGTTTTGAGTTTTCTCTAGCTGGTATAATAATGATAGTTTTCATGTTAGTCTATAGCATTCTTAAACTTTAATTCCCAATCTTCAAAACCCCATATCTTATCAGTATATAATCTTTTTGGTCTTAGCTTGTCAAAGTTAATCTTTGTTCTTGCCAAGTTAAAACCTTTTCTCCAAGAATTTATATCCTCAACATCTTCAATAAGGTATGTGTTATCTAAGTTATTTAAAACCTCAGGAATTGCTCCTCTACTTGATGCTATAACAGAATTACCACATTTTAAAGCTTCAATCATAGATAGTCCAAATCCTTCTTGGTATAAGGTAGTAAACATATAATAATTGCTTATTTGTAAATAGCTAGATACTTCAGTATTAGTAATACGTCCTACTGAATTTACATTCTTATGAAAACTTGTTTTTTTAGAACCAATGATTATAACTTTTAGATCTTTATGAGTTCTTAATAAGTCTTCAATCACAGCTTCAAAAATATGAAGTCCTTTTTTAGGTCTATCATTAGCCATCCAAATCAAAATTTCATCAGTCTCATTATAACCTTTCCCAATCCTAGCATTCTTAAATTGATGATCTTCTAAGGGATAGAATATTTCAGAATTTACAGCATTACCAACTACAAAAGATTTTGGATACTGATGTAAATTCTTGCGACTTTCCTCATAACCCATTTTAGATAAAAAAAGAATTTTATCAATTGAAGATAAGATTTTATTATCGATTTTTAAATGAAACCCGTGAAATGAATATACTAATTCAATTTCGCAATTAAATCTATTTTTTGCATCACTAAATGCTTCAGCTAAATGCAAATCATCCATAACTACAATCACCAACTTTCTATATTGCTTTGATAATTTTTTAACTTGTTTTATATAGTCTAAAGCCACCCAATTGCATAATTGCAATTTCCTAAATTTCTTTCTCCAAGTAATAAAAGAACGTTTTTTACAAAAGATATAATTTTCACCATAAAAATTAGGCGATAGTATGATGTCGAAAAACTGAGGGTTATTTTCTAAAAATTGACTCATTCTGGTTGTCCAACTACCAATTTTTTTTGTTGGCAATGCAATATTAGATATCAAAATTCTAGCCGTTTCACTCATTAGAATGGCGATTTTATACCTTTAGAACTAAAGTATTGTTTTTTAAATTTTTTAAATAATAATATTCTAAAAAATTTACC